>OFRL01000296.1_pt1 | contig 25398 bp, 35 predicted proteins | sample 1543121 | NCBI WGS metagenome assembly OFRL01 (sample SAMN07774228, study PRJEB24372) | wastewater metagenome | isolation source: Lake Maggiore Cannobio | place: Italy: Cannobio | collected 2016-01
TAGTAGCGCCCGACAGTTGGTCGGGCGACCATTGAATCAAGAGTAGTGCCCGACCGTTGGCCGGGCGACAACTGAACCAAGAGCTCCTCGTGCCCAAGACTTTCCATCGAACCGACCGTGTCTCCGCCCAGCTGCGCCGTGAACTCGGCACCCTGGTGCACAACGCTGTGCGCGAGCACGGGTTGCCCTCGGTGAGCGTGTCCGACGTGGAAATCACCCGCGACATGGCCCATGCCAAGGTATTCGTCACTGCGCTGATGCCGGAACGTTCGGCTGAAGCCGTGGCCGGCCTGAAGGAGCTGGGCTATCGCCTGCGCATGGACCTGGCCCGAGCGATGAAGCTGCGCCACGTGCCGGAGCTGCATTTCCACTACGACGACTCGGTCGACCGTGGTGAACACATCGACAACATCCTGCGCGACCTGCCCGATACGCTGGCCGCCGAGAAGCGTCGCGAGAGCGACGAAGAATAACCGCGCGACGCCGGGCATGCCCGGCGTTGTTGCATTCCGGCTGCGCGATGTCTGATGCAGACCGCGCTGCAGCAGTCGAGCATGGCTCGACTCTACAAAATCCTGTCATGACCCGAATTCAGTTCCGCCGCCTGGATGGCATCCTGCTGCTCGACAAGTCGACCGGCATGAGCTCCAACGCCGCCCTGCAGGTGGCCCGTCGCCTGTTCCGTGCCGAAAAGGGTGGCCATACCGGCAGCCTCGATCCGCTGGCCACCGGCCTGTTGCCGCTGTGCTTCGGCGAGGCGACCAAGATTGCCGGACTGTTGCTCGGCTCGGCCAAGGCCTACGACGCCGAGATCATGCTGGGCCAGACCACCGACACTGACGATTCCGAAGGCCAGGTGCTGCTGCAGCGCCCGGTGCCTTCGATAAGTGCCGAGGCCCTGCAGGCGGCGCTGGCGCCGCTGACCGGCAGCATCCGCCAGCGTGCTCCGATCTATTCGGCACTGAAGCAGGGTGGGGAGCCGCTGTATGTGAAGGCCCGCCGTGGTGACGTCATCGAAGCGCCGGAGCGTGAGGTGCAGGTGCATGCCATCGAGGTGCTGGAGCAGCAGCCCGAGCGGTTGCGGCTGCGCGTGACCTGCGGCTCCGGCACTTACATCCGCAGCCTGGCCCGCGACCTGGGCGAGGCGCTGGGCTGCGGTGCCCACATCAGCGCGTTGCGCCGGCTCTGGGTCGAGCCGTTCCATGAACCGGCGATGGTCACCCTGGACCAGCTGCGGGCGATGGTCGAGGCCGGTGACGAGGCCGGGATGGACGCGCTGCTGCTGCCGCTGGCGGCCGGCCTGGCTGAATACCCGCGGGTCGACCTCGATGCCGACCAGGCCCACCGTTTCTGCGTCGGCCAGCGCCAGCGCGACCTGTCCTGGCCGCATGGCCTGGTGGCCGTGTTTGGCCCGGACGATGCTGTCCAGGGCCTGGGCCAGGTCGATGACAGTGGCCTGCTGGCCCCGCAGCGTCGTTTCAACCTCTGACCTGGGCCGGGCGGTTCAGCCCCGGTCCTTGTCCCGGAAGCCCCCGACCGTTACAATTTCGCGGCCGTTTTCCGGCAGCCTGCCTCGCGCAGGTTTCATCCTCGTAGTCCACGGCGAGCCTGGCGGTGCGCGAAGCGCGTTCCTGCCGGCCACGCATCACAGAGAAAAAAGAAATGTCGATCGACACCCAGAAGGTCATTGAAGACAACAAGCGCAGCTCGGCTGACACCGGCTCCCCGGAAGTCCAGGTTGCACTGCTGACCGCCCGCATCGAACTGCTGACCGGCCACTTCAAGACCCACAAGAAGGACCACCACAGCCGCCGCGGCCTGCTGCAGATGGTCAACCGCCGTCGCAGCCTGCTCGACTACCTGAAGAAGAAGGACGTCGAGCGTTACAAGGCCCTGATCGAGAAGCTTGGCCTGCGTCGCTAAGCAACGAATCCCCCGCGGCGCAGCGATGCGCCGCGGTTTTGTTTTGTAGCACCGCAATCCCCGATTCAGGCCGGAACGATCCGGCCACCCGCTGGCGGCAAGGGTCGCCGACGGTCCAAATTCGCAGACAGCATCCCCAAGGACACCCTCCGTGGCAAAAATCACCAAAACCTTCCAGTACGGCAAGCACACCGTCACGCTCGAGACCGGCGAAGTCGCCCGTCAGGCCAGCGGTGCCGTCATCGTCAAGATGGACGACACCGTACTGCTGGTCACCGCCGTCGCCGCCAAGAGCGCGCGCGAAGGCCAGGACTTCTTCCCGCTGACCGTCGATTATCAGGAAAAGTTCTACGCCGGCGGCCGTATCCCGGGTGGTTTCTTCAAGCGTGAGGGCCGTGCGACCGAGAAGGAAACCCTGATCTCGCGTCTGATCGACCGTCCGATCCGTCCGCTGTTCCCGGAAGACTACAAGAACGAAGTGCAGATCATCGCCACGGTCATGTCGTTGAACCCGGACGTGGACGGCGACATCCCGGCCCTGATCGGCGCCTCGGCTGCCCTGGCCCTGGCCGGCACCCCGTTCATGGGTCCGATCGGCGCTGCCAAGGTCGGTTACAAGAACGGCGAGTACATCCTGAACCCGACCGTCAGCGAACTGGCCGACTCGCAGCTGGAACTGGTTGTCGCCGGTACCTCCAACGCCGTGCTGATGGTTGAATCCGAAGCCGCGCTGCTGTCCGAAGAAGTGATGCTGGGCGCCGTGACCTTCGGTCACCGCGAAATGCAGAAGGTCATCAACGCGATCAACGAGCTGACCGTCGAAGCCGGCACCAAGCCGTCGACCTGGGAAGCTCCGGCCAAGAACGACGCGCTGATCTCCGCCCTGAAGGAAGCCATCGGCCCGCGCCTGGGCGAAGCCTTCCAGGTGCGTGACAAGCTGCAGCGCCGTGACGCCATCTCGGCGATCAAGAAGGACGTGGTCGAAACCCTGGCTGGCCGCGTGGCCGCCGAAGGCTGGAACCCGGCCGAGCTGTCGAAGGAATTCGGCGAGCTGGAATACCGCACCATGCGTGACTCGGTGCTGGACACCAAGGTCCGCATCGACGGCCGTGCGCTGGACACCGTCCGCCCGATCGCCGTGAAGACCGGCGTGCTGCCGCGTACCCACGGTTCCTCGCTGTTCACCCGCGGCGAAACCCAGGCCATCGTGACCATCACCCTGGGCACCGCCCGTGATGGCCAGGTCATCGATGCCGTCGCCGGTGAGTACAAGGAAAACTTCCTGTTCCACTACAACTTCCCTCCGTTCTCGGTGGGTGAGTGCGGCCGCATGATGGGCCCGAAGCGCCGCGAAATCGGCCACGGTCGCCTGGCCAAGCGCGGCGTGCTGGCTGTCATGCCGTCGCTGGAAGCCTTCCCGTACACCATCCGCGTCGTCTCGGAAATCACCGAGTCGAACGGTTCCTCGTCGATGGCCTCGGTCTGCGGTTCGTCGCTGGCCCTGATGGACGCCGGCGTGCCGGTGAAGGCGCCGGTTGCCGGTATCGCCATGGGCCTGGTCAAGGAAGGCGAGCGTTTCGTCGTCCTGTCCGACATCCTGGGTGACGAAGATCACCTGGGCGACATGGACTTCAAGGTGGCCGGTACCGCTGAGGGCATCTCCGCCCTGCAGATGGACATCAAGATCGAAGGCATCACCGAAGAGATCATGAAGCAGGCCCTGCAGCAGGCCAAGGCTGGCCGTCTGCACATCCTGGGCGAAATGGCCCACGGCCTGACCGCTCCGCGTGAAGAGCTGTCGGACTACGCGCCGCGCCTGCTGACCATCAAGATCCACCCGGACAAGATCCGCGAAGTGATCGGCAAGGGTGGCTCGACCATCCAGGCCATCACCAAGGAAACCGGCACCCAGATCGACATCCAGGACGACGGCACCATCGTCATCGCTTCGGTCAATGCCATCGCTGCCCAGGCCGCCAAGGCCCGCATCGAGCAGATCACCTCGGACGTCGAGCCGGGCCGCATCTACGAAGGCAAGGTCGCCAAGATCATGGACTTCGGTGCGTTCGTCACGATCCTGCCGGGCAAGGACGGTCTGGTCCACGTGTCGCAGATCTCCAGCGATCGCGTCGAGAAGGTCGGCGACGTGCTGAAGGAAGGAGATGTGGTCAAGGTCAAGGTGCTGGAAGTCGACAAGCAAGGCCGTATCCGCCTGTCGATGAAGGCCGTGGAAGAAGGCGACGCCGTCAGCGCCGAGTAATCGACCTCCGGTCGATTACGGTAGGTGTCAACCTTGGTTGACACGCTCCTGGAATCGCTGAAATGAAAAAGCGGGCTTCGGCCCGCTTTTTCTTTGCCTGGAATCCTGTGGATGAGGACCGTTGGTCCTTGCACTTACGCGTCTTCTTCGTCCTCCCCCAGCCACCAGACCTGGCCTGGCTCCGGGTCGCTCATCGGGTGCTCGCGCTGTTCGATGGCCTCCAGCACCCGGCCGGGGGCTGCAGCGACCCACACCGCCATGAGCTTTTCCACCGCAGCCCGGCCCTGTGCGGCCACGCCGAGGTCACGTTCGCGTCTCCATTGGTCTTCATCTGGCGCCTCATCACCATGCTGGTGCGGCGTGCCGTAGCTGCAGCGGCGGCACAGCCGGCGCACGGTAGCCGTCCAGTCCTCGACCATGCCGATGCCGGGCAGGGTGATTGCCTCCAGCGCAGCGATGTCATCGGCCGAATCGCACTGCACGAACACGGTGAAGGTCGCCATGTCCGATGCCTGCAGGCGCTGCATGGCATTGAACACCGGCACCTGGCGCTCGCCGTAGGTGCGATGGCCGGTTGATGCGCCGTCGTGCAGCACGATGTCGCCGAAGCGGAAGCCGCTTTCGGGCAGCGGTACGTTGTCGATGCGTGCACGCACCGGATCAATGCGGCTCATGTACACCACCTCGGCGTCGGACCATGGCGCCAGGCGCACGCAGGCCACGCCGAAGTCGCCTTCGATCGGACCTTCGCCCTCGGGCAGGGTGATGCCACAACGGGCCCACTGGCGCCGTGCTTCGGCCCAGTTGTCCATGCCGGTGGCCGCGATGCCGGCATTCCAGGCAGTGGCGACATCGAATTCCCCACGCAGTTGCTCCGATTGCAGGTTGTCCTGCAGTGAGGCAGCCCAGTCGCGCAGGTACTTGTGCGCCAATCCGCGCATGTAATGCAGGTACGGCACTTCGGGGGCGAGTGCGATCAGCTCGCCGAACAGCGCCACCGCCTGTTGCAGGTCGCCTTCGCGGAAGGCGCCGTAGGCGCGTGCCTCCAGGGCCTGGCATTCATCGAGGGTTTCGTCGTCCAGCAGGTCGCCGTCGTCGAGGTTGTCGTGGTCGGTGCTCATGTCCATGCGCGGTTGAAGGTCCGCGGCTACCTTAGCCGATGCGCGAGCCCGCGAACGCAGCGTCGGCGTGTGTCCTGCTGCAGTGCATGAGGGTCGTTGCATGACTGGCGCGTTGTCGTCATCCGGCGGGATGCACTTGTCCACTGGACGACATGCCACGACAACCGTCCCACAGCCCCATCCGTTTGCTAACGTGGCTGCGCCTTCGAACCGGGAGATCCCATGTTCCGCCAGACCGTGGCTGCCCTTGCCGTGCTGATTGCCGGTGCTTTGCCCATAGCCGTGCATGCGGCACCCGCGCAGCCGCCGATCTTCGGTGCCTACTACCCCGGTGGTTCGGCCGAGCGCTACCCGGTGTCGAGCATTCCGGCCGAGCGCCTCACCCACCTGTTCTACGCGTTCTCCACCATCGAGGACGGGCGCTGCACGATCGGTGCGGAAGCGCCGAAGAACTTCGCGGCGCTGGCCGAGCTGAAGAAGGCGCACCCGCATCTGCGCACGTTGATTTCGATCGGTGGCTGGGGCGCAGGTGGATTCTCCGATGCAGCGCTGACCGAGGGCAGCCGCAAGCGCCTGGTCGACTCATGCATGGCGCTGTTCTTCGATCGTCATGCTGGCAGTTTCGATGGCGTGGACATCGACTGGGAGTTCCCGGTCAGTGGCGGACCGAAGGAGCTGGCACACCGCCCGCAGGACCGCGCCAATCTGACCCGGCTCGCGCAGGCGTTCCGCGTGGCCCTTGATGCGCATGGCCGCAAGGCGGGGCAGCCGATGCTGTTGACCGCCGCACTGGCCGCCGGTCGCCTGCAGACCGATGGCGCCTACGATCCAGCCGCAAGCTATGACCTGCCGGTGCTGGCCAAGGTGTTCGATTTCATCAACCTGATGAGCTACGACATGGGCACCGGCTTCTCGGCGGTGTCGACGTTCAATGCGCCCCTGCATGAAGTGCCGACCGATCCGCTGGCGCCGGAACTGCGGCGCTGGAACAACGTTGCCGGCGCGGTGCAGTACTACCGCGAGCGCGGGGTGCCAGCCCACAAGCTGGTGCTGGGTGTGCCGTTCTACGGGCGCGGCTTCAAGGTCACCGGCGATGCGCCGGATGGGCTGTACCAGTCCTACAGTGCACCGGCCGATGCCGGCGACTGGCGGGTGATCAAGGCGCGCTATCTCGACCAGCCGGGCTGGACGAAGCACTGGCAACCACAGGCGCAGAGCCCGTGGCTGTACAACGCCGAGCAGAAGGTTTTCATCAGCTATGAAGACCCGCGCTCGATCGGCCTGCGTGCGCAGTTCGCCCGCGAGCAGGGCCTGGCCGGCGTCTTCATGTGGGAGCTGACCGGCGACGACGAACAGGCCAGCCTGCTCAACGCCATGCTGGGCCCCTGGCAGAAGGCACGCATCGGCGATTGAGCTGCATCAGGCGATGTCCGGCGCAACGCCGCAACGCCATCGGCCCGACCCCGCACAGCATGTCCGTGCCCGCAGCGTTACGCTGCGGGCATGATCCATCTCGAACGCCTGGACCACCTGGTCCTCACCGTCGCCGACATCGACCGCAGCTGTGATTTCTACCAGCGCGTGCTCGGCATGCAGGTCGTGCACTTCGGCGCGGGCCGCACCGCGCTGCAGTTCGGCCAGCAGAAGATCAACCTGCATCCGGCCAGCGCCCCGCTACAACCGCATGCGCTGCGGCCCATGCCGGGCAGCGCCGATCTGTGCCTGGTCACGCGCACGGCGGCGACCGATGTGCTGGCCCACCTGCAGGCGCAGTCCGTTGCAGTGGAGGAGGGGCCGGTCGCACGTACCGGCGCGCTGGGGCCGATCGAATCGGTGTACTTCCGCGACCCGGATGGCAACCTGATCGAAGTGAGTCGTTACCCCAGCGAGGCATGATCCTGCTTGGGTAGCGTCGAGCTTGCTCGACGGAGCTTGGCGCGAAATCAACAGCTGTCGAGCATGCTCGACGCTACAGGGGGCGTTGCGCGTAACGGTCGGTAGCGCCGGGCCATGCCCTGCGACGGCTCAGTTGGCCCAGACGCTGTTGGGGTCGCCGTTGCGGGCGCGGCGTTGGCTGGCCACAGCCAGGCGGGCGAAGCCGAAGGCCATGGCCAGCGCGATGGCATCGACCCAGAACAGCGGCCAGTGGCCACGCGCGGCAGCACGCCACAGCCAGTCACCATTGAGCGCGCCATGCAGGATCGGCACCAGTGCGGTACTGATCGCCGCCGCCCACAGCAGTTCGCGTGCCGCCTGCGCCGGGCGTCGCAGCGCGGCCCACAGCGCACAGGCCGCCCAGCTGCCGAAGCAGGCCCAGCGGATGCCGTGGTCGACCGCGGACGGTGCCAGCCGCTCCAGCACCAGTGCGGTGACGAACGCCACCGAAATCGCAACGCACAGCCCGATGCAGACGCCGACCGTGGCCCGTGCCATGTTCACCCCGGCACGCGGTTGCTGTGGCTGGCGACGCTTGCGCCGCGATTCGATCCACAACAGGTTGCCGGAGTAGAACAGGAAGGCACCGCCAAGGCCGAGCAGGAAGTACAGCCAGACCACCACACCGTTGCCGAACTCGCCGAAGTGCAGGGCATAGGCCGCGCTTAGCGTGGCGTGGTTGGCGTCGCGCTGGCCGGGCAGCTGCGAGGCCAGGACGTTGCCGGTGGCCACGTCCAGTGCCACCGCGCCGAGCGGGCCGAGCGTTCCGGTGGATTCGCCGGTGATCTCGATGGTGGCGTTGGCATCGCCGGCGTTGGCCAGCTTCAGGTAGGCCGGTTCGAAATTGGCCACGCCCTGTGCGCGGGCCACTTCAAGCGCGCGTGCATGCAGCACGCGCAGGCTGCCCGGCGGTGCCGGGATGCCGCTGGCGTCGCGCACAGGCGCGGTGTCCATTGCGGTCGGTACCGCCTGCAGGGCCTTGCCGTCGTAGATCAGCGGGTTGAGCAGGGCCATCTGCACGAACACCAGGCAGAGCAGGGCGCCGGTCACCGCGAACATCAGGTGGAAAGGCAGGCTGAGCACGCCGATCACGTTGTGCGCGTCCTGCCACAGCTGCTTCAGGTTGCGGCCCGGGCGCAGCGCGAACAGATCGCCGAACAGCTTCGGCAGGTGGATCACCAGGCCGCTGAGCAGGGCCATGCCATACAGCAGGCTGACGATGCCCATCACGTAGATGCCGGCCACCGGCAGTCCGAGGCTGTAATGCAGCTCGTTGACCAGTTCGGCCAGCCCGGTCTGTGGCGGCGTGGTGCTGCCGGCGATCTGTCCCGGCCAGGCGTAGCGCCAGCTGCCGTCATCGGCCTGCCAGTAGGCCAGTGGCTGCGGGTGTTCGGTGCCGGGGAAGGTCATGCCGACGTGGCGGCGCGCTTCCGGATGCGCGGCAAGCACGTCTTCCAGCAGGTACTGCGCGTCGTCCAGGCCGGCGGGGAGTGCGGTGGCTGCACCGGGCGTCTGCCACAGCGGCAGGTCGTGGTGGAACAGGGTCAGCGCACCCGCGTAGAAGGCCACGAACAGGCCGAAGCCGGCAACCAGGCCGACCCAGGTGTGCAGGGTGGTGAACGTGCGCAGCGTCTGCGAACTGAACTTCATGGGAAAGGTCTCATTGCACCGCGCCGGTCAGGCGCAGCAGCCCGAGCACGGCAAAGCCGGCGGCGGCGCTGCCGGCCAGCACCAGCCAGGCGCGCAGCGCGCTGCGGAAACTGAACGCCCACAGGGCGGCCAGCATCCACAGCGGGATGAAGGCGATGAGGGTCGGCACCAGCGCCCGTTGCCACGGGCCGGGCGGCAGCCACGCCAGCAGGCCGGTGACGGCGGCGGCCAGGAGGAAGCCGGCCACGATGCCGGCGAAGGCGCGCGGCCACATCACGGCGACTCCGTACCGGGGCGGTGCCAGGCCGCCAGCGCCGGCAGCAGCATGGCGGCCAGCATCCAGGTGCACAGCATCGCCACCAGGCCGGCGGCAAAACCAAGCTCGGCCATCCACAGCCACAGCGCGGCGGCAGCGGCGACCAGGCCGATCTGGCGGCCAAGGCGGCCGGCACGGCGCAGGCGCGGCCAGCGGCAGTGTGGCGAGGCGGCATAGAAGGCCAGCGCCGAGAACATCGCCGCCAGCATGCCCAGGCTGCAGAAGCCGAGCGTGGAAAGGCCGACGGTGATCATCGCGGGCGGCCAGCGTGGCAGCGGGCCGGCGAACGCGGGGCACGGGCGGGGCCGGCGGGAGCCGGTCGGAGCGGGTGGCGCATCACGGGGTCCTGGGGGAAAGCGGGCAGGCTGGCACAGGGCGGCCTGCGCCGACATGGTAATCATTGCAATTTCACGCCGCCAGCGAGACCCATTCAGCGGACCGTACGGTAGGCCTTGGGCTTTCCCCTGCGCTGGTTTAAGATCAGCGTAGAACCCTGACTGGAACAAGGTGGCCCGCGCCCAGCGCCGGCCGAGCGTGCGACATGAGCACTACCACCGCCCACTGTTGACCTGCCCCCGAAGGCCCTGTGTTCCAGGCGCCCTCGCGGCGCTTTTTTATTGCCCGGGCGCCCCCCCGGGAACGCTTTCCAGCCCGCCCAGCGGGCCCCGCACGAAGCCACTGCGATGATCAACATTACTCTTCCCGACGGCAGCCGCCGCGAATTCGAAAATCCCGTCAGCGTCATGGAGGTCGCCCAGTCGATCGGCGCCGGCCTGGCCAAGGCCACCATCGCCGGTGCCGTGGATGGCGTGCTGGTCGATGCCAGCGACGTCATCGACCACGATGCCAGCCTGCGCATCATCACCGCCAAGGACGAGGAGGGCGTTGAGATCATCCGCCACTCCTGCGCCCACCTGGTCGGCCACGCCGTCAAGCAGCTGTACCCGGACGTGAAGATGGTGATCGGCCCGGTGATCGCCGAGGGCTTCTACTACGACATCTACTCCGAGCGCCCGTTCACCCCGGACGACATGGCCGCGATCGAGAAGCGCATGGGTGAACTGATCGCCCAGGACTACGACGTCATCAAGAAGGTGACGCCGCGCGCCGAAGTGATCGAGATCTTCAAGGCCCGTGGCGAGGACTACAAGCTGCGCCTGATCGAGGACATGTCCGACGACATCCAGGCGATGGGCATGTATTACCACCAGGAATACGTGGACATGTGCCGCGGCCCGCACGTGCCGAACACGCGCTTCCTGAAGGCTTTCAAGCTGACCCGCATCTCCGGCGCCTACTGGCGCGGTGACGCGCAGAACGAGCAGCTGCAGCGCATCTACGGCACCGCCTGGGCCGACAAGAAGCAGCTCGAGGCGTACATCAAGCGCATCGAAGAAGCCGAGATGCGCGACCACCGCCGCATCGGCAAGCAGCAGGACCTGTTCCACCTGCAGGAAGAAGCGCCGGGCCTGGTGTTCTGGCACCCGAAGGGCTGGGCGCTGTGGCAGGTGGTCGAGCAGTACATGCGCAAGGTGTACCGCAAGACCGGCTACGGCGAAGTGCGCTGCCCGCAGATCCTGGACGTGAGCCTGTGGCAGAAATCCGGCCACTGGGACAACTACCAGGACGCGATGTTCTTCACCGAATCGGAGAAGCGCACCTACGCGCTCAAGCCGATGAACTGCCCGGGCCACGTGCAGGTGTTCAACCAGGGCCTGCACAGCTACCGCGACCTGCCGATCCGCTATGGTGAGTTCGGTGCCTGCCATCGCAACGAGCCGTCCGGCGCGCTGCACGGCATCCTGCGCGTGCGTGGTTTCACCCAGGACGACGGCCACGTGTTCTGCACCGAAAACCAGGTCGAGGCGGAAGTGACCGCGTTCCACCAGCAGGCGCTGGCGGTCTACCAGCACTTCGGCTTCGATGAGATCCAGGTCAAGATCGCGCTGCGTCCGGAATCGCGCCTGGGCGATGACGCCACCTGGGACAAGGCCGAGGGCGCGCTGCGCTCGGCACTGTCCAGCAATGGGGTGGAGTGGCAGGAGCTGCCGGGCGAGGGCGCCTTCTACGGCCCGAAGATCGAGTACCACCTGAAGGACGCGATCGGCCGTACCTGGCAGCTGGGCACGATGCAGGTCGACTTCATGATGCCGGGCCGTCTGGGCGCCGAGTACGTGGACGAGAACAGCCAGAAGAAGCACCCGGTCATGCTGCATCGCGCCATCGTGGGCTCGATGGAGCGCTTCCTGGGCATCCTGATCGAGCACCATGCCGGCCAGTTCCCGACCTGGCTGGCGCCGACCCAGGTGGTGGTGGCCAACATCACCGACGCTCAGGCCGAGTACGTCTCGGGCGTGACCAAAACCCTTGCGGAGCAAGGCTTCCGCGTCAGCTCGGATTTGCGTAACGAGAAGATCGGCTATAAAATCCGCGAGCATACGTTGCAGCGCGTGCCCTACCTGCTGGTCATTGGTGACCGCGAGAAGGAAAATGGGGCTGTGGCGGTGCGTACGCGTTCTGGCGAAGACCTGGGCAGCATGAGCCTGCAGGCCTTCATCGAGCGGCTCCAGGCCGAGGGCGCGTAAGCAAAGGTCCGGTCCGGGGGCACAGGCACCCGGACCGGTTCGATACCCTTGGGAGAACGTAATATCAGCACCCCTGACAACAAACAGAACCGCAAGAATCAGGAAATCCGTGTGCCGCGCGTCCGCGTGATCGGCAGTGACGGAGAAATGATCGGCGTGTTGTCGCGCGACGAAGCGCTGTCCATGGCCGAAGATGAAGGCCTGGACCTGGTCGAAATCCAGCCGCAGGCCGATCCGCCGGTCTGCAAGATCATGGACTTCGGCAAGTTCAAGTTCGAAGCGCAGAAGAAGGCCAGCGAGGCCAAGAAGAAGACCAAGCAGGTCGAGATCAAGGAAGTGAAGTTCCGTCCGGTCACGGACGAGGGCGACTACCAGATCAAGCTGCGCAAGATGCGCGGGTTCCTCGAGGATGGTGACAAGATCAAGGTCAACATCCGTTTCCGTGGCCGTGAAATGAGCCACCAGGAACTGGGCCGCGAAATGGCCAACCGGATCGAGACCGATCTGGGCGAGGACATCGTCATTGAATCCCGTCCGCGCCTGGAAGGGCGTCAGATGGTCATGATGATCGCGCCGAAGAAGAAGACCTGAGGCCTGACGGGCCGCCTTTCGGGGCGCCTGGCTGAATGGTTCAGGGTAGAGGGACGCCATGTGCGTCCCTTTGCTTTTGCAGGAAGCCGGTGAATTGCCGGCAAAAGGGCTGCAGGGGCTGGTGGCAGGGCGGTTTTGCCTGTATCATGCCCGGCTCGACCCACCCAGGACGGGTCGTACGCCGATCATGGCAGGACGGAAAGAGCGGCCCAGGCCGCCGCCAGATCAGTCAGAAACCAGGGTCATATCCCATCAAGGACATTGCAATGCCCAAGATCAAGACCAACCGGGCAGCGGCCAAGCGTTTCCGCAAGACCGCCTCGGGCAAGTACAAGTGCGGCCACGCCAACCGTAGCCACATCCTCACGAAGAAAGCGACCAAGCGTAAGCGTAATCTGCGTCAGACGGGCCATGTCCGTGCAGAAGACGCAGGCCGTCTGGACCGCATGCTCCCTTACCTCTGAGGAACTGAAAAATGGCACGAGTTAAGCGTGGCGTACAGGCGCGTCGCCGCCACAAGAAAATCCTGGATCTCGCCAAGGGCTATTACAACGCCCGTCGCAAGGTCTTCCGCGTCGCCAAGCAGGCGGTCATCAAGGCACAGCAGTACGCCTACATCGGCCGTAAGCAGAAGAAGCGCAACTTCCGTTCGCTGTGGATCACCCGTATCAATGCGGCTGCCCGCATCAACGGCCTGAGCTACAGCCGCTTCATGAACGGTCTGCTGAAGGCCGGCATCACCCTGGATCGCAAGGTCCTGGCTGACATCGCCGTGCACGACGCAGCCGGTTTTGCCGCGCTGGCCGAAAAGGCCAAGGGCGCGCTGGCGGCATAAGTCCTTCCCGATGCCGTAACCGTTCACTCGGAACGGTGTCAGGTCAAGGCAATGCATGGGGAAGGGCGCAAGTCCTTCCCCATTCTTTTTTGGGTCCCGGTGAGGCCATGACGGCAGCGCGGGGACGGCGGTGGCGACAGGGGTCGGCCCTTCGCGCATCGCGATGGCAGATCGACTGGAGTTCCGGCCCCCCATGAGCGACATCCAATCCCTCACCACCCAGGCGCTGGCCGATGTGGCCGCCGCACAGAGCCCCGACGTGCTGGAACAGCTGCGCGTGGCCCTGCTTGGCAAGAGTGGCAGCATCACCTCGCAGCTCAAGCAGCTCGGCGCCCTGCCGGCCGACGAGCGCAAGGCCGCCGGTGAAGCGATCAACCAGGCCCGCGACGCGCTGACCCGCGCGCTGGGCGAGCGCAAGGCGCTGCTGGAAGACGCGGCACTGGATGCGCGCCTGGCCGCCGAAGCCATCGACATCACCCTGCCGGGCCGCAATGGCGACCGCGCCGGCCTGCATCCGATCACCCGCACCCTGGAGCGCATCACCGGCATCTTCGGCCGGCTGGGCTACGAGCTGTCGGAAGGGCCGGAGATCGAGGATGACTGGCACAACTTCGAGGCGCTGAACTTCCCGCCGCACCACCCGGCGCGCGCCATGCACGACACCTTCTACTTCGGTGACGGCCGCCTGCTGCGCACGCATACCTCCGGTGTGCAGGTGCGCTACATGGGCGACCACGCGCCGCCACTGCGCATGATCGCCGCCGGCAAGGTGTACCGCAGCGACAGCGACCAGACCCATTCGCCGATGTTCCACCAGGTGGAAGGCCTGCTGGTGGACGAGCATTCGACCTTCGCCGACCTGAAGGGCACGCTGGCCGAGTTCGTGCGCGCCTTCTTCGAGCGCGACTTCGAGATGCGCTTCCGCCCCAGCTACTTCCCGTTCGTTGAACCGGGCGCGGAAGTGGACATCGCCTGGCAGCAGCCCGATGGCAGCACCCGCTGGCTGGAAGTGCTCGGCTGCGGCATGGTCCATCCGAACGTGCTGCGAAACGTCGGCATCGATCCGGAGCGCTACACCGGCTTTGCCTTCGGCATGGGCGTGGAGCGCTTCGCGATGCTGCGTTACGGCGTCAACGATCTGCGCGCGTTCTTCGAGAACGACGTGCGCTTCCTGAAGCAGTTCGCGTAAGTCGCAACCGTGTAGCGCCGAGCCATGCTCGGCTGCTTTTCTGGATGGACGCCTCCTTGCGCATGCGCTGGGCGACCACAAAAACCGCAACGGGAGGCACGCCTCCCACCAGGGTGACACCATGAAATTCTCCGAAAACTGGCTGCGCAGCCACGTCCCGACCCGCGCTTCGCACGATGAACTGAGTGCGGTGCTGACCGCCATCGGCCTGGAAGTGGAAGACGTGACCGCGCTGGGCGAAGGCCTCGAGCACGTGGTCGTGGCGCGCATCGTCGACGCCGTACGCCATCCGGAAGCCGACCGCCTGCAGGTGTGCAAGGTTGATGCCGGGCAGGGCGAGCTGCTGCAGATCGTCTGCGGCGCACCGAACGCACGTCCGGGCCTGGTTGCGCCGCTGGCGATGGTCGGCGCGCAGATTGGCGAGCTGAAGATCAAGCCGGCCAAGCTGCGCGGTGTCGAGTCCAACGGCATGCTGTGCTCGGCCAGGGAGCTGGGCCTGGACAACGATGCCTCCGGCCTGCTGGAGCTGCCGGATGACGCACCGGTCGGCCAGGCTCTGGTCGAGTACCTGGGCCTGCCGGACGCCAGCATCGAGATCAAGCTGACCCCGAACCGCGCCGACTGCTTCAGCCTGCGCGGCATCGCCTACGACGTCGCCGCCGCCACCCGCAGCGACGTGCTGGATTTCACCGCCGAGACGATTCCCGCCATCGGCAGCCGTGAGCTGGCCATCCAGCTCGACGCCGGCGCCGAAGCACCGCGTTACCTGGGCCGCGTGATCGAAGGTGTCAACGCCGCCGCCAGGACCCCGCTGTGGATGGCCGAGCGCCTGCGCCGCAGTGGCGTGCGCCCGGTCTCGCTGCTGGTCGACATCACCCAGTACGTGATGCTCGAGCTCGGCCAGCCGATGCATGCCTACGACCTCGACACCCTGCAGGGCAGCATCGCCGTGCGTCGTTCGCGTGCCGGCGAGAGCCTGAAGCTGTTGGATGGCCGCGATGCCGCGCTGGACGACAGCTTCCTGGTGGTCACCGACGCTGATCGTGCGGTCGGCCTGGCCGGCCTGATGGGCGGCTTCGACACCCGTGTCACCGACGCCACCACTGCCGTGTTCCTGGAGGCCGCGCATTTCGCGCCGGCCGCGATCATGGGCCGTGGCCGCAAGCTGGGCCTGCACACCGATGCCGGCCACCGCTTCGAGCGCGGTGTCGACCCGGCACTGCCGCGTACCGCCATCGAGTACGCCACCCGCCTGGTGCTGGACCTGGCCGGCGGTACCCCGGCGCCGGTCACCGAGGCCGTGCGTGAGGCCGATCTGCCGCAGCCGGCAACCATCGTGCTGCGCCGCGCCCGCATCACCCGCGTGCTCGGCATCACCATCGAAGATGCGGAAGTCGAGCGCATCCTGCGCGCGCTGGGCATGGACGTGGTTGCCACCGCCGACGGCTGGCAGGTCACGGCGCCGAGCCGCCGCTTCGACATCGGCATCGAAGAAGACCTGATCGAAGAGCTGGCCCGCATCCACGGTTACGAGCAGATCCCGACCACGCTGCCGGGCGGCGCCTCGCGCGTGGCGATGCCGAGCGAGACCCAGCTGGACGCGCTGAGCGTGCGTCGCCAGCTGGTCGCCCGTGATCAGCAGGAAACCGTCAACTTCGCCTTCGTCGACGATGCGCTGCTGAGCCAGTGGCAGCTGCGCGACAACCTGGTGCCGCTGGCCAACCCGCTGTCGGCCGAACTGGCGGTGATGCGCCCGTCGCTGCTGCCAGGCCTGGTCGCCACGTTGGGCCGCAACGCCGCCCGCCAGATCGGCCGCGTGCGCCTGTTCGAACTGGGCCGCGTGTTCGCCCAGCAGGCCGGCGACGGCCGGCCGGCGCCGCTGGAAACCCCGCGCGTGGCCGCTGCGGTCTGTGGTGATGCACAGGCACTGCAGTGGGGCCTGCCGGCCCGCAAGGTCGATTTCCATGACCTGAAGGGCGATCTGGAATCGCTGGCGGCTGCCAGTGGTGCGGTACTGGAGTTCCGCCCGTCGGCCCGCCCCTACGGCCACCCGGCCCGTTCGGCCGAGGTGTTCCGCGATGGCGTGGCGATCGGCTGGATCGGGCAGATCCACCCGCGTCTGGCCAAGGCAATGGACATCGAAGCCGACGTCTATGCCTTCGAACTGGACCTGGAGCCGCTGACCGCCCGCCGCCTGCCGCGTGCCGGCGAACTGTCGCGCTTCCCGGCAGTGCGTCGCGACCTGGCATTCCTGGTGCCTGAACAGGTGGCCTGGGCCGATCTCGCGGCCACCGTCCGCCAGGCTGCTGGCCCGCTGCTGCGCGACCTGAACCTGTTCGACCGCTACGTCGGCCAGGGCGTCGAGCCGGGATTCAAGAGTCTCGCTATGGGCTTGATTTTGCAGGACAAGTCGCGCACTCTGACGGACCGCGACGTGGATGCGGTGGTGGCCGAGGCGGTCACTGCCATCGAGCGTGAACATCACGCCCGGATCCGCGGCTGAGCGGGCAGCACTCGGGGGTAGCAGGCAATGGCATTGACCAAGGCGGAGATGGCGGAAAAGCTGTTCGACGAAGTCGGTCTGAACAAGCGGGAAGCCAAGGAATTCGTCGACGCGTTTTTCGATGTGCTGCGTGAAGCATTGGAACAGGGACGTCAGGTGAAGCTGTCGGGCTTCGGTAATTTCGATCTGCGGCGCAAGAACCAGCGCCCGGGTCGCAACCCCAAGACCGGCGAGGAAATTCCGATTTCCGCCCGCACGGTGGTCACCTTCCGTCCGGGCCAGAAGCTCAAGGAGAGGGTGGAAGCTTATGCTGGATCCGGGCAGTAACCGCGAACTACCGCCGATCCCGGCCAAGCGCTACTTCACCATCGGTGAAGTCAGCGAGCTGTGCGACGTCAAGCCGCACGTCCTGCGCTACTGGGAAACCGAGTTTCCCAGCCTTGAGCCGGCCAAGCGCCGAGGCAACCGCCGCTACTACCAGCGCCACGACGTGCTGATGGTGCGGCAGATCCGCAGCCTGCTGTACGAACAGGGCTACACCATCGGTGGTGCACGCCTGCGTCTGGACGGTCCCGATGCCCGCGAGGAATCGGCGCTGAGCAACCAGATCATCAAGCAGGTGCGCATGGAGCTGGAAGAAGTGCTGCAGTTGTTGCGCCGCTGATCCCATTTCCATCGTAATCCGCTATACTTCACGGCCCGCCGCACTGGCGGGCACATCGCAGCATCAGTCGGGGCGTAGCGCAGCCTGGTAGCGCATCTGCCTGGGGGGCAGAGGGTCGTCGGTTCGAATCCGGCCGTCCCGACCACTGTGATGAATCAAGAAGCCTGCGCAGCGATGCGTGGGCTTTTTTGTGCGTGCGGTGTATGCTGCGCGCCACTCGTACTACCGCGGCTGCTGAACCCGGTACTCACGAGAACACATCATGGAATCTGCAAGAAACCGTGCCTGGCGTCGCAGCCAGGCGCGCAACCGTGGTGGCGACCGCGCCACGACCGCTTACAGCTACAAGCCCGAGAAGAACTGGAAGCTGCTGTACACGCGCGATGCCAAGCTCGCGCGCGCACGCCAGCTGGGCTTCACCTATCCGGTGCTCAGCGCCCGCCAACTGCAGGAACAGGAATGATCAACCTGCTGTTCGTCTGCAGCCGCAACCAGCTGCGCAGCCCAACCGCCGAAGCCATGTGGCGACGGCGGCCCGGCTTCACTGCGCTGTCGGCCGGCACCAGCCCGCATGCACGACACCCCATCGACCCGGCGGACATCCGCTGGGCCGATGTCATCTTCGTGATGGAGGCCAAGCATCAGCATCGACTGCAGGCCGCATACGCGCGCCTGCTGGAACACAAGCACCTGCATTGCCTCGATGTTCCCGACGACTATCGCTGCATGGATCCCGTGCTGATGGATCTGCTGGACACCAAGGTGACCGCGTATCTCGATCAGCTGCCGGCAAAGCGGTAGATCAGCTCTGGGTCGCCGTCATCCAGTCCATGCACGATGCCGCTGTCGATGAAGCCCGATGCAACGAGCAGGCGCTGCATGGCGATGTTGGAGGCATTGGTCGAGGTGAACAGCTTGCGCTGTCCACGCTGTGCGATCGCGTGCCGCAGCAGTGCAGCGCCGACGCCCTGGCTGCGCCGCTCGCGCGCGACCATCAGCATTTCGACGAAGCCTTCGCCGAAGAAGTGCTCATGGAGGGTCATGTAGCCAACGATCTCGCGCTCCTGCTCGGCAACATGCACGTTGCCCCGCGCCAACCACTCGCCAATCTGTTCCGCCCGTCGAGGGTCGCTTGCCGCCACGCTGTCGAGTGCGATCAGCGCGGAGGCATCGGCGGGCGTCGCGTCGCGGAGGCGCAGCGCAGTCGCAGCGGGCATGGTCGGGCTCCTGACAGGAGGGGCCAGTCTATCGGCTATGCCACAGGTGCAGTCGCACCCGCCGCAGCCAGCGCGTGCTCGGCAGTCAATACACGCGGAACTCGGCCCGGCAGCCGTCGCTGACCCACACGCCGCGGCGGTCCCAGCCCCAGTTCTGGTCCTCGATGCAGGCCGTCACCGACTTCTGCTTGATCAGGCGCACTTCGTGGCGCACACGGATGCGGCATTCCTTGTCCTTCTTTTCGTAGGACTCGCAGACCAGGCGCTCGCCATCATCGTCACGGTCCCTGCCGCGGCCCGGCCAGCGTCCGCGCCCATAGCCGTCGGCGACGAACTCGGCGCGGCAGCCGTCGGTCACCCACAACGTGCGGCGGCTCTGGCCCCAGTTCTGGTTCTCCACGCACCGGGTCACCGACAGCTGCCTGGCCAGGCGCATCGGGCCTTCGATCGGGCATTGCGCGGTCTTGTTGAACTGCGATTCGCAGCGCAGCGCCGGAATGTGATCGGTGTCGTAGTCCTGTGCGGCCACGGTGGTGGCGGCCAGCAGCAGGGCAAGGGAGGTGCCGGTGATCGTCAGCAGCAGGCGATGGGACATGTGCAGGCTCGGTGGGGATGGGGCGGCAAGAATGGCCCAGTCCGGGGCTGCCGGAACGCTTCGTTCCGAAGATGGCTCAGTGGCGGTTTAGTAGTACGCGCGGGCCCATGCAGAGGCTTACATCCCGTATCATCGCTGCACATCCGATCGCATCGGTTTACACCCTCTTACATGTCTCCCACGCCGGTCGGCACAGCCTGTGGCTGTTGTCACTGGCATGCGGCCGGCGCGTGGAGGAGGATGCGCGGACCACGACGACCACAGGGGGTTGCGTTGATCAGCAGTACCGTCATTCATCGCTCGGCCGACGCAGGTGGCGCCGAGGTGCGGGTCCTGGACACCACGTTCAAGGGCAAGCATGTGTTCATTGCCTGGGGCCTGCGCGGGCCGGAACTGACCCGCAGCGCGGACCCGGCTGCCACCGTGGCCGCACGCAAGGCGCTGCACGCGGTTGCCGGCCACAGCGAGGGGCCGCGCAGCCCGGAAGTGTTCATCGCCAACCAGTCGGCGGTGGCGATCACGGTCTATCGCCTGCTTACCGAGGCGCGCTCCGGCGATGCCATCTTCTTCCTGTGCGATTCACAGGCGGTGGTCGAGTGGCTCATCACCGCGCTGGAAGTGCAGGGCGCGGACTGATTCCGCGCTCCGGCGCGCATCGATTCACGCCAGCGCCGCGTCCACCGCAGCCCGTGCGTGCAGTGCAGTGGTATCGAACAGCGGCACTGCGCTGTCTTCCGGTCGTACCAGCAGCATGATCTCGGTACAGCCCAGGATGATGGCTTCGGCACCGCGCGCCACCAGTCTCGCGATCACGCCGGCGTAGACCTGTCGTGAGTGCTCGCTGACCACACCGGCGATCAGTTCCTGGTAGATGATGTCGTGCACGCTGCGACGATCATCGGCTTCGGGAACCAGCACCTCCAATCCGAAGCGATCCTGCAGCCGGCCGCGGTAGAAGTCCTGTTCCATGGTGAAGGCGGTACCGAGCAGGCCCACCTTGCGTGCGCCTGCCTGCACGATGGCCTGGGCGGTGGGGTCGGCGATATGCAGCAGCGGCAGTGGGCAGACCGCCTCGATGCGGTCGGCCAGCTTGTGCATGGTGTTGGTGCAGATCAACAGCAGATCGGCGCCACCGGCCTGCAGGCGCCGTGCAGCGTCGGCCATGTGGTCGCCCAGCGCATCCCAGTCGCCGTCATGCTGCAGCTGCTTGATCGGGGCGAAGTCCACCGACCACAGCAGTAGCTGCGCCGAATGTGCGCCACCGAGGCGCTGCCGCACGTCCTCGTTGATGAGCCGGTAATACTGCGCCGAGCTTTCCCAGCTCATGCCGCCGATCAGGCCAAGGGTCTTCATGCACAGCTCCATGCCGGGGAGCCGTCATTGCAGCACAGCCGATGCGGGAGTTGCACTACACATTAGTGGTTGCTAATGTGTTTGTCATGATCGAGAACGCCCTCTTCAAAGCGCTGGCCGACCCCACCCGCCGCCACATCTTCGAAAAGCTGGCCGAGGGCGGGCAGCATGCCAGCGCGCTGCGCGAGGGCATGGCGATCAGCCAGTCTGCGATGTCCCAGCACCTGGCGGTGCTGCGCGATGCCGGGCTGGTGAGCGAACAGCGCCAAGGCCGTTTCGTCCACTACGAGGTCGATCCGCGCGGGCTGGCGCACATCGGCAACTGGCTGCAGCGCTACCGGGCCTACTGGCCCGCGCGGATGGATGCCTTGCAGGATCTGCTGAAGGAGATGGACTGATGGACGATGTTCTGAACGAAGCGGCTCCCGCGTTGGTGATGGAGCAGTGGCTGCCAGCGCCACCGGAAAGGGTCTGGCGCGCACTGTTCGATCCGGCACTTCGTGAGCGCTGGTTGCCGGCGGCCGATCTTGCCGATCTGCAGCCCTGCCTGTGCGAGGAGGGGCGGGAGCTGGGGTTCCGCCTGCGCGATGCGCAGCCTCCGCATCTGCACAGCCTGGTGTGTTTCCAGCTGCGCGCGGATGACGGTGAGGGGACGGTGCTGACCATCGTGCATCGGCTCACCGACCTGCGCGCGCAGCTGCCGTTGGCCGCCAACGACGATCATCGCACCATGATGCGCGCGGCCTGAGCCGGCGCCTGGATCGAACGCTACAGGGAGCAGGCACATGCGGGACAGAATGCAGCTGATACCGATGGTGGTGGAACGCAGCGAGCGCGGTGAGCGCTCCCATGACATCTACTCGCGGCTCCTGCGCGAGCGCATCATCTTTCTCAACGGTGAAGTCGATGACACTGTGTCGGCGCTGGTCTGCGCGCAGCTGCTGTTCCTGGAATCGGAAAACCCGGAGAAGCCGATCCATCTGTACATCAACTCGCCGGGTGGAGTGATCTCCAGCGGCCTGGCGATGTACGACACCATGCAATACATCTCGGCCCCGGTGCATACGCTGTGCATGGGCACCGCGCGGTCGATGGGTTCGTTCCTGCTGATGGCCGGCGAGCCCGGTCACCGTGCGGCGTTGGCCAATGCCAGCCTGCATGTGCATCAGCCGCTGGGCGGGGTGCAGGGCCAGGCGTCGGACATCTTCATCCACGCCGAGGAAATGCAGCGCACCAAGCAGCGCATCACCCGGCTGTATGCGCAGCATTGCGGACGCAGTGTCGAGGAGGTCGAGCAGACCCTGGACCGCGATCGTTTCATGAGTGCCGAGCAGGCATGCGAATGGGGCTTGATCGACCAGGTACTGGTACGGCGCGACGCGCTCGCGGCCTGAGCCTGCCTCTGTAACCACCGCATCCATGCTGCGCTGTGTGTGCCGCGCCAGGCCGGCGCACTCTATGCTGGTGGGATCTTCTGAAGTGGATGTCCGATATGGCGCTGCATACCTGGTGGTGGTTCCTCGCCACGGTGTTCGTTCTGTGTGGTACGCCGGGGCCGAACATGCTGCATATCCTCGGTCGCAGCGTCGGGCTCGGCTTTCGCGGTAGCGTGCCGGCGATGGCTGGCTGCCTGCTGGCGATGCTGCTGGTGCTGGCGGCCTCCGCAGCAGGCCTGAGTGCGCTGCTGCATTCCTCGCCGATGCTGTTTGAGGTGCTGCGCTATCTGGGCGTGGCCTATCTGGCCTGGCTGGGCCTGAAGGCATGGCGTGACAGTTGCCGGCCGGCACCACCGGTGACGGTCGATGCCGCGCTGCCGGTTGCGGCGTCGCTGGGCGCGTGGAAGGTGTTCCGTGGTGGCCTTCTGGTGGGCCTGAGCAATCCCAAGCTGCTGCTGTTCGCTGCGGCGTTCCTGCCGCAGTTCGTCGACCCGTCGCGTGGCCAGGCGCTGCAGTACAGCGTGCTGGTTGCCACCTTCGCCGGCTGCGAACTGTTCTGGTACGTGATGTATGCCGCCGGTGGCCATGGCCTGCGCCGATGGTTGGCCAAACCCTTCGCGCGGCGCTGGTTCGAGCGGCTGGTGGGCAGCGTTTTCCTGGCCTTTGCAGTGGCCCTGCTGCGTTTCCGCCCGCGCTGATTCACGCCGCGCACGCGGCCTGTTCACGACTGCCGCATCGGCTACGGCCTAGCCTGATCATCCAGTACGCAGTCCCCACGGGGAAAGGTTTGACATGATCAAGTGGGCCATCATCTTCGCCATCATCGGCGTCATTGCGGGCGTGCTCGGCTTCGGCGGCATTGCCGGCGCCGCGGTCGGCATCGCCAAGTTCCTGTTCTGGGCCGGCATCATCATCGCCGTGGTGCTGTTCCTGCTCGGCATGACCGTAGCGAAGAAGGTCAGCTAGCGTTGATCGCGCAGCAGCGTACTCAGTGTGCGCTGCTGCGCGAGAACAGATTGATCACCAGTACGCCAGCACAGATCAGGCCGATGCCGATCAACGCCGGTGCATCCAGGCGCTGCTTGAACACCACCAGCCCGATCAGCGAGATCAGCACGATGCCGACGCCGGACCAGATCGCGTAGGCGATGCCGGTCGGGATCGACTTCATGGTCATCGACAGCAGGTAGAAGCACAGTCCATAGCCGACCAGCGCGCCCAGTGTCGGCGCCAGCCGGCTCATGCCGTCGGATGCCTTCAGCAGCGACGTGGCAATTACTTCCAGCACGATGGCAGCGGCAAGGTAGAGATAGGGATTCATTGAGCGCTCCTGCTCACTGCGGGTCGCATAGTTTCAGGGCCTGTTCGGCCATCGCCAATGCGTTGGCGCGTTCTTCCTCGTCCAGCGGACGCCCATAGGCCGTGGCCCAGTAGCCATCGGCAGCGCAGCGCGCCGCATACAGTCGGGGATCGTTGGCTTCGCCGGCGAACTCGGCCAGCATCGCACGCTTCCAGGTGCGCCAATGCGCGAGCAGGGCTGGTTCCATCAGGTTGCCCAGGGTCAGGCCGATGTCGTTGTCCTGTTCCTGCTGCAGCAGATGCTCGAAATTGGCCTGCACATAGGCGCGGCTGAAACGGCCATGCCCTTCGGGGTTTTCCTGCAGCAGGGCACGCACCCGCGCTTCGAATTCGCCGATGAGCGCTCCGATGGCTTCATCCACCAGTGCCTGCTTGCTGCTGAAATGATGGAACAGCGCACCCTTGCTGACACCGGCGGCCTGTGCGACGTCCTGCACGGTCAGCGCGGCCAGGCCATTACGGCCGATCACTTCAATGGTGGCCTGCAGCAGTGACTGGCGCACGCTGTCGGGCGCCTTGCGGCGCGAACGGGAGGGGGATGCGGACATGGCGGGAAGAAACCGACTGGACGGTACGATTGTAACGCAGGCCCGTGGTGTCACCGCGCTGCCGGCCAGGGCCGGCAGCGGAACCGTCATGCGTCGATGCGGGCGAAACGCGGCTGCGGTCCGTGTTCGCCCGGTACCTGTTCGACGAACATGGCATACGGGCGCACCCACAGGCCGCCTTCGCCATAGAGCGCGCGATACAGCACCAGTGGCTCCAGCGTCTCGCTGCTGCGGACGATATCGAGCACGTCGTACTCGCCGCCCTTGAAGTGGCGGTAGCGACCCGGGGCCAGGGTGGGTAGCGGGCTCAGCTCAGCCATGGGGTGCGCGCCTCACTTGCGTGCCGGGCTGGCCGGCTTCGCGCAGTAGGCATCGATGGCCTCGGCGGTATTGGCCAGGCCCTGTGCCTGTGCCAGTTCCCACGGGCGTTCGCAACGCTGGCTGCGCTCGCACCACTGGTAGCCGGCCGAACCAATGCATCCGTGGGCATCGCGATCGCCGCCCACCTTCGGTATCGCAGACGAGGTGGTCGCCGCATCGGCACGTGCGGCGGCGTCGTGCTGGTTGGCGCACGCGGTCAGCACCAGCAGGGCTGGAATCAGAAGAAACGCTTTCATCGGGCGGGCTCCGTGCCTAAAGCGACAGTGTCTGTCGCAAATAGCCCTCCAGCAAGCGCTCAGTGCATGGCGGCGCGGATCAGCTCTTCAATCAGCACCAGATAGCTGGCCACGAAATAGAACTTCAGCAGCGTCCAGCGCTGCTGCGAGAAGAAGGTGCGCATGTGGAAGGGGCCCCTGTTGGTGACGGTAGTGTGAAGCTCCGTCAACTCCGTGACAAGGGTCACGGAACGCCTTCACTAAACAGCCTCAGGGATGTGAGGGTTGGGAAGCGCCCGACCGAATCCTGAGGCATTTTCGTACAAATCTGATGGGCCATCTCCGACGCGATCGATAGCCTGAGGGTGTACTGGCACGTGGCCCTGCCGCCTGTCATCGCCTCTTTCCTTCCGCAGGAGCTTCTCATGGTCTTTACTGTCCAATGCACTGCCCGGCACTGGTCCGTGTTGCATCCGAAGGCGGGTGACGCCACCCGTTACGCCCGCGGTGCCGATGCCTTCGACGCGGCCGCTGCGCTGGCCCTCGAGCACCATCGTCGCACCGGCCAGCGCAGCACGGTCCGGGTCGAGGCGCTCGGCAGCACCGTGGATGCGCTCCATATCGGGGAGTGACGCCACCGGCCGAGGCGCAGTCAGCCACGGTTGAGTTGTTTGAATGGGGAAAAAACCGCCGTGGGGCGCCCCCTGTGCGCCGCGCCACGA
>OFRL01000298.1_pt1 | contig 25266 bp, 22 predicted proteins | sample 1543121 | NCBI WGS metagenome assembly OFRL01 (sample SAMN07774228, study PRJEB24372) | wastewater metagenome | isolation source: Lake Maggiore Cannobio | place: Italy: Cannobio | collected 2016-01
CGCCCCACCGGCCAAAGCTGTTTCGCCGATCTCGCGCTCAGAGCGCCAACGCTTAATTCGTAAAAAAGTCCAACGACGCAAGATCGGGGCAACAATAATTGCCGCCGTTGTCGCCGTTGGCGCAGTAGCAGTTTTCTTAACTACACGCGGCGAAGACCAAAAGCCCACTCTGGCCGCCAAGCCAGTAACGAGAACGACTACTACCAGCGTGGGTTTTAAATCGTCCGCCATTGCTACTACCACTGGTGGGGCGCTTGACGTATACGCCGAACCCAGTACGACTTCGACCAAAATCACCCAACTAAGCCCATTAACTGAGTACAAGTTCGCTCGCACCGTTCTCGTAACCGAACAACGCGACGGCTGGGTAAAGGCAATCCTCCCTATCCGGCCTAACAACACCGAAGGCTGGATCGCGGCTTCATCGGTCACGCTCAGCACTACTAACTACGAAATCGAGATCAACCTGGCTAACCACACTCTCGTACTCAACGATTCGGGGAAACCGGTAATGGAGTTCTCGGTAGCCCTCGGTACAACCGAAACCCCCACTCCAGTTGGACGCTTCTACGTCACCGACCCCATTGACCTGACCAAAAAACTCGACCCGATCTACGGTGCTTACGCTTTGGGGATGTCGGGCTACTCCGAAGTTTTGACATCATTTAGAGGTGGGGACGGCCAGCTTGCTATTCACGGTGGCATGTGGGAGGCACAGGCCGGAACCAACCCGTCAAACGGATGTATTCGTATGCTCAATGACCAAATAGTGCAACTAGCCAGCATCGTTCCCCTCGGAACTCCGGTAGTCGTTACTGCTTAATCTTTTTACTCTGCCTATCTTTGTCACTTAACACCGCGGTAAACTTAAACCCTCATGGTCCGTAAAGCGTTTTCGCTGCGCATTGTCGCTTGTCTCGTCATTGCCACTGTGGCAGTGGGGGGAGCGGTAATAGCTGGAGCAACCCTTCGTACAAACGATAAAGAGGAAGCTGCTCCCACTACCACCAGCACATCAACCACCACTACCGTTGCCCCCACCACTACCACCACCTTGCCCGGATTAATCCAGCCCGCGGCGGCCATGTTGCCCGACATTGCTTACCTCACCACTTTGGGCCCGGGGTCACCCGCAGACATCGTGGCCGCCTATCAACAACGCCTCACCGATTTAAAGTTTGATCCGGGCCCCGTTGATGGTTCTTACAGTCAAGACACGATCTACGCCGTACAGGCATTGCAAAAAATGTACGGCCTTGAGCGCAGTGGCCGCATCGGGACGAGCGAGGAAGTAGCGCTCGAAACTTTTCAGTATCCGCTACCCCTCCACCCGACCGCCGAAGCCAACCGCACCGAGATTGATGTCACCAAACAAATAATCACCCTCTACGAGAACTACCAAGTGCGCCTAATTACTACTACTTCCACCGCTTCGGGTGAGAACTACTGCTACAACACGCCCCGCCTAAACCCCACCCAGCGGATTTGTGAAGTCGCCGCTACGCCATCGGGGCGCTTTACTTATTACTTTTTTTACAAAGGCACTCACCAAGGTGTGCTCGGTGGGCTCTACAACCCGTTTTATTTTAATAAGGGAATTGCGGTGCACGGATACGACAGCGTGCCCGCTACACCGGCCTCCCACGGCTGTACCCGCATCCCAATGCACATTGCTGAATACTTCTATACCCTCGTACGCCAAGGCGATCCCGTTTATGTTGACGGCGGACAAGACGCGCAGATTCTTTCCAGCTCCCCTATTGGCGGTGGTTCACCCGCACCTACACCCGCACCCACACCCGCACCCACTTCGCCGCCGGAAACTTCGCCCCCCGTTACCTCTGCGACTTAATTACGAAACACTAAAAGCAACTGTGCTTTCAGCGAGTACTTGATCACTCGTTCCGTAGACGGTAACGCGATAGACGAACGAACTCGGACCAGCCACTACGCACTTCCCCGTTGCCGTAGAACCGGGGCAAACCTCTGTACTCCCGGAGGGAAAACTGCTGGACAAATTAGCCCCTAAAACTTCTACTCGGGCACCACCCGAACTCGACCAAGTGACCGTAGGCGATACAAAAGAACAGCAAATAGCACTCCCGGGGCTAATTGAAATGCTGGCCGTTCCCGTTTCCACTGGGGTCGGGACAAGCCCACGCGCCCGAGTAGTCACCGTCACCTCCGAAGTTAATTCAGGGATTACCGCCACCACGGTCGACGGAGTCACCTGGGGAGAAGACTCGCTTTCGAACAAACGGCCGTCACCCACTTCGCCCGAAAATACCAATCCAGTCAGAACAACAACGACCGCCAAACCCGCGCCAATGAACTTAGACGCGCGTCGACTACTGAATCGTCTAGGTCTATCCGGGTCGCGAGGCGCCAGGCCCACCGACTTGCCCATCGGCACTCCGGCATTGCTAAGGGCGTGGGCCGTCTGCGCTCGCAACGCCCACGCCACGCCCAGGAAGGGCACGGCGGCAAACATCTTGCTGGGGTCGAGTTGTAGCGCCCGCCGGCCTTGACATTTTTTGCAGTCAGTTACATGAGAACCAATACACGCGAGCGCGAGCGCGTCAAAGTCTTCTATTCCGGCATCTTTGAGTTCACTAGTCAATTCAGAACACTTCGGTTTACCGCGGTGCCACAAAACTCGAGCCTCGACTGCTTCTTTCAGTCTCCCGCGTGCCCGGTGTACGGCCTGATTAGCGGCGTTGCGACTCAACCCCACTACTTCACCAATATCCGCCGGGCTCATTTCGTGTCGTAAGCCTAAATCAAGTACTTCTTGGTCACGCTCGGGCAAAGCGCGCGCCGATTCCCACAGCAAAGCCGACAACTCGTTGTCTTCAGCAATCTGAGCCGGGTTGGCAACTGCGCCTAGGCGTTCTTCCGCGCTGAAACCCGCGGGAGCCAGAGCCGAGCCCGCACCGGTTGTTTCGATCATTGTGAATCCTTCATCATCAACCACCAGCGACCGTTTCTCCCGTCGCTGTCGATCAAGAGCGCGGTTACGAGCAATCCGCAACAACCAGCCGCCAAAAGCGAGTGGGTCTTCGAGGGTGGCCAAGTTTTGCCAAGCGCGTAAAAACGCGTCTTGGGCGACATCGGCGGCGGCCGCTTCGTCGCGAGTAATCCGGAAAGCCAAGTCGTGCACTCGCACGAACCAGCGATCGTAGAGCAAGCCAAATGCGTCGGGATCGCTAGAGCGAACTCGATCCACCAAGACGGCGTCTTCGGCCCGCTCTTGCGTTCGTTGAGCCGTGCGCTCGTCTTCGGGCGCGTCGACACCAGATTGACCTGCTTGTCCAACAAACTGGGGCGTTCTTTTATTGGGTTCCATGCGTCAGTAATCATTCTTCCCTACTTGAGCCCTCAGTGGGGCACAGTGGTACTGACGCATAGACCGGCGGCGCGCTTACTTGGGTGAGTCGTTTATCCCCTCATAGCCAGTGCGCTCAAGCTCTTGAGCCAATTCTGGGCCTCCGGTACGCACAATGTGGCCGTCAAGCAATATATGAACCCAATCGGGATGGAGTTCACCGAGCAAACGATCGTAGTGAGTTATAGCCAAAACTCCCAGATCGCTCTCGCTCGTCATTTCCTCGACCCTTCGGGCTACATCGCGCAGAGCATCAACATCAAGTCCCGAATCGATCTCGTCGAGTACGGCAAACCGAGGGGCTAGGGCTGCGAGTTGCAGAGTTTCAACCCGTTTCTTCTCGCCCCCCGAGAACTCATTGTTAACTCCCCGGCGCAGAAATTCATCTCGTACCCCGAGCCGTCCAGCCTCAGCGGCTACGAGGTCACCAACACCATTAGTGGCCGCGCCGCGTACTTTTAGCGCGGCGGTAACTAAATCACCCACCGTTACTCCCGGAACTTCAACTGGATACTGCATAACTAGAAATAAACCCAACTCAGCTCGTCGCCAAGTAGGCAAACCCAGTAACTCCACTCCGTCCAGAGTTACCGACCCTTGAGTTACTTCGTAGTCACTTCGTCCCATGAGAACATGCGACAGTGTTGACTTGCCCGAACCATTCGGGCCCATAAGGGCATGGACTTCACCCGAGTTAATCTCTAGATCAAGACCCCGCAAAATTTCGATACCGTCAACCGAGGCGTGAAGATTTTTTATTGCCAGCGTGCTCATGAAACCGGCTCACTGGTAATCATCACATCGTCGCCCTCTACTCGCACCGAATAAACTGGAACTGCTTTAGTGGCCGGAAGAGTGGCGGGAATGCCGGTAGTGAGTGAAAAGCGAGAACCGTGCTGGGGGCACTCTAGTGAGCAATCCTTGGCATCAACTTCTCCTTCGGCCAACGAAAAATTAGCGTGAGAACAGCGGTCGCCGATGGCGTAATACGTATCGCCTAGTCGCACTACGGCCACTTGGCGACCGGTCACCATAAAACTCTTTGCGGCACCGTCGGCGATGTCATTTACTCCACAAACTCGAATCGTTTCTTCAGTCACGCGGTACCCCGTTCAAGTTTGTCAATCACCGATCGTCGTAACGATCCCACCAGATCTGGTACCGGTAGTCGATCAAAAACATCGTCAAAGAAACCGAGGATAATCAGTCGCTCAGCATCTTCAGGAGGAATGCCTCTCGTTTCAAGATAGTAAAGCTGATCTTCATCAATGGGCCCGACCGTACTGGCGTGGGAACACTGCACATCGTTGGCTTCAATAATTAAATTGGGAATAGATTCTGCACTCGCCCCCTCGGTAAGTACGAGATTGCGATTGGTTTGGTAAGCCTTAGCCTTATCTGCATCAGGAAGAAGATGAACTAGCCCTGAGTACACCGAACGGGCGTTATCTTCAACCGCACCTTTAAACAACAAGTCACTACGCGTGCGGGGAGCACGATGTTCTTGAAGAGTGCGAAAATCGAGCATCTGGTCACCATCGCCAAAGTAGACCGCAAGCAAATCGCTTTCGGCTCCTTCGCCTAACAAAATTGATTCACTTCGCAAACGGGCGTACTCGCCCCCTAAGGCCACCGACGATGAGCGCAAGGTCGCTTCACGACCTAAATGGGCTCGTTGTAACGCAATCTGCCAAGTTTGGGGGCCGTGTTCTTGTACTCCCACGTAACGAACATGGGCTCGATCATCAACCAATAGCTCCACTACGGCATCAACCAACATTCCTTTTGCTGCCGGTGCCGAAGCCGCCCTTTCGACCAAAGTAACTTCAGAACCCGGTTCAGCGATCAAAAGCGTGTGCGGGAAAATCGCGGCCCCATCACCCTCCGACCAGTGCACCACTACTACCGGTTTCTCGATCACAACCCCCTCGGGCACATGCAAGCACGCCCCGCCGGTCATAAAACCGTCATGAAGCAAAGTGAACGCGTCAGACGAAGAGTCGGTAACGGTGCCCAAACGCTCACGCGTTTTCTCTTCGGCGTCAGCAATATCGCCCAGCCATACACCTTGAGCGGCCAAAGCGTCGTCAAGTTCACGATGTACAACGTGACCGTTGTGGATTACAACCAGCCCCGCTCGGGCACCGACTTCAGCCGCAAAAGGCCCACCCCCAGGAGCAGTTTCAGGCTTGGTGGGCCTAGGGTCAGGGTGATAGCGCTCCGGATCAAAGTCGTCGACTCGGCTGTAGCGCCAAATTTCTTCTGTCGCTGATGGCCATGCGGTCGTGGCTAACTTTTCCGCCGCGTCTACCCGGCGCTTAACTAGCCAACTGGGGCCAGAAATAGCCCGAGCGGCGGCAGGAGAAAACGGATTCGTCATCGGCTAACAGGGTGGGGAAGCTGGATCAGCCGACCGACCCTTCCATGTTTATTTCGATTAATCGAGTCAACTCAACGGCGTACTCCATCGGCAAAGTTTTAGTAACTGGCTCAATGAATCCGTTCACGATCATCGCGGTGGCTTGCTTTTCATCAAGCCCTCTCGCCATTAGATAAAAAAGTTGGTCGTCACCCACCTTAGAGACTGTTGCTTCGTGGCCGATGCGCGCGTCTTTTTCATTGATCTCCATGTAAGGATAAGTATCCGATCGGCTTTCGTCGTCAAGGATAAGTGCGTCACAGCGAACATGGCTCTTAACCGAATGAGCGCCTTCTTCTACTCGCACTAAACCTCGGTAAGTAGTCCGGCCACCATCTTTAGAAATCGACTTAGAATCGATAACGGAAGTGGTTTCTGGTGCCGCATGAGTCATTTTGGCGCCGGCATCTTGATGTTGTCCCGCCCCTGCGTAGGCCACCGAAAGTACTTCGCCGTGAGCTTTCGGACCCGTCATTACTACTGCGGGATACTTCATAGTCAATTTCGATCCCAAGTTTCCGTCAATCCACTCCACCGTGGATTCAGTTTCTGCCCGCCCTCGCTTGGTTACAAGGTTATAAACATTGGGTGACCAGTTCTGAATAGTGGTGTAACGAATGCGCGCCCCTGGCTTAGCGATTAACTCCACTACCGCCGAATGCAAAGAGTCGGTCGAATAAACTGGCGCCGAGCACCCTTCAACGTAATGCACCGACGAGCCTTCGTCGGCAATGATCAGCGTGCGTTCAAATTGCCCCGCATTTTCTGCGTTGATGCGGAAATATGCCTGCAGCGGCATATCTACATGTACTCCCGGAGGAACATAAATGAATGATCCCCCACTCCAAACTGCAGAATTAAGTGCCGCGAATTTATTATCGCCGGGAGGAATAACCGTGCCAAAGTTTTCGCGTACTAAATCAGGACGCTCTTTAAGTGCCTGATCCATGCTCATAAACAAAACACCTAGTTGCTCAAGATCTTCTCGGTTTTTATGGTAAACAACTTCTGATTCGTACTGGGCAGTTACACCGGCCAAAAATTTGCCTTCGGCTTCAGGAAGTCCGAGTTTTTCGTAAGTGGCTTTTTGATCTTCGGGCAACATGTCCCAATCAGATACCTGTCCTTCGTTGGGTTTTAGGTAGTAATAGATATCGTCAAAATCAATGTCGGGCATGTTGACCGCAAACCAGTCGAGCATCGGCTTGCGCTCAAAACGAGCCAAGGCGTCGAGGCGAAATTGAGTCATCCATTCGGGTTCTTCTTTTTGTCCCGAGATGTCGCGCACCGTGGCTTCGTTAAGGCCTTTTTTGGGCGCGTAAACATAGTTATCAGTAGTGTCGTGCCATCCGAGGTCGTAGCCACCAAGGTCGATTCCCGACGCCATGCGGCTCTCCTTTCGTCCTCTAGGCCCAGTAAGGGTGGGGAGGTATTTCCCCTACGCAGATAGTAGCAATTATAGAGGGCATTTCCAACTCGGACCGTACGATCCGTAATGGGCTAACGCCGAGAGGCCACCGTCGAAGTTTGCTCAAGCAGTGCTTGGGCTTGCGCGATCAGGTCGCGAGCTTCACCCACCAACTGCTGGTAAGTACCGAGATCACCCGCTCGTAAAGCCTCGTTAGCCGCATTGAATTTTTCCGTGGCCTGGGCGAGTAAGCCCGAGATCGTAGCGTCGGTTGGCGTGCTCGGGGTAGTTGGCGTGCTCGGGGTAGTTGGTACTTCGGGAGTCCCGAAAGTTCCAAAAAGTTTTACTAATGCCTCGTTCACGGTTTCAGCCTTCACCGGAGCTTTGCCTTGCACTAATACCGCTACGAATTGAAACTGCGGAAACGGGTTGGGCCCTTGAGATGCAATCGTGAATATGGGCTGCACGTAAACGATCGATGTCCCCACCGGAATTAGCTGAACGTTTCCACTAATAACTCGAGATCCTCTTTGGTCAAGCAGCGTTATTTCGCGCGAGATTTCAGTGTCTTTATTTATATTCGCTGCTACCTGTACTGGGCCTAAAATCTGCTCGCCTTGGGGCATGACAAATGCCTCTAACCGACCATAATCGCTTGTGTCAGATTTAGCCGTCATGAACGAGACCAGTCGAGTTTGTTGATTATCACGCGATACCGGAACAAACGGTTGCAGAATCAAAAAACTCTCTCGAGCATCACCAGGTAAACGGATATAAAGATAATAAGGATCTTGGCGTGTAGTGGTAGATGATATTTCGGGTGAGCGCCCTGAGTTAGAAGAACGCGAACTTGTTGGAACGATACCGAATACCGAGTTTGGGTCGGGCGACAACAACCAGCGCTCGTTGCCAGTATAAAAACGCCGAGATTCGTTTACGTGATACTTAGAAAAAACGTCTGACTGGAGTTTGAAAATTTCTTCGGGGTAGCGGAGATGGTCTTTTAGACCAGTTGGCATTTGATCAAACGCCGTAAAAAGTTTGGGGAAAGCCTTTTGGTAAGACTGTATTATCGGATCTTTGGAGTCAATGACAAAAAACTTGACTTTTCCAGTGTAAGCATCGACCGTAGCCTTTACTGAGTTGCGGACATAGTTGTAACTACCACTTAGTCCGCCAGAGCCAGAATAAGTTTGACTATTGGGGTACTGATCAGAAGTCGTATAACCGTCGATGATCCAGGTCGTGCGGCCATTAGAAATAACGGGGTACGGATCAGAATCAAAATCAAGAAAAGGAGCCAGTTCTTTAACTCGGTCTTTGATGTCGCGTCGCACATGGATTTTCGAAGCACTGTTGAGCTGCCCAGAAATCATAATATTGAAATCAGTAAGTGTTAGTGCAAACGCAGCCCGGCGAACAAAGTTAGAGAGCGGTATTCCATCACTCCCGCGGTAGCGAGTTGGGGCGTCTACCCCTCCTTTACGGGCGTAATTGAACTCATTATTTTTCGCGCCAGTGATTATGAACCCGTCAAGACTCTCTCCGAAGTAGATCTGAGCACCTTTCTTAGAAAGAGGAAGGTTTTTGCCTTGAGCGGGGACATCACTTAATACAAATTTAGGCGATCCATCGACCTCGGCCACGTTGCTGGGAGAAGCAGTACCGCCGTACCCGTGGGTATAAACCAAGTGATCATTAACCCACGATGAACTCGGCAAACCCGCGCTATTTAATTCGCGCGCCGCGATCATCAACTGAGTTATTTGGCCGTTTATATTGTAGCGATCAACATCGACATCGTTAATTTGGTAATAAGTCTGCAACGCTTGCAGAGTCTGGTAAGTAGAGCGAATGATTCCTGGATCCCAGAGCCGAGCATTATTGATTGTGGGCAAATTGGCTTCCACTACTGCCGGCGACAAATCTTGAGTGAAATTAAAATCTTTAGAATCGACCGTTGATAATTTAAACGCGTCACTCGTGGCTTTTATATTCCTCCGTATATACGGCCTTTCTTGGGAAAATTCGTTAGGCTCAACCACGAATTTCTGGATCGCGGTCGGGTAAATAGTCCCCAACACAATGGCGATAAATGCCCATAGTCCAACTGCGATTATTGGTAGCACCCAGCCTCGACGCCAAATATTCCACACCAAAAGAATCGCGGCAATTATTGAAACGAAAATCAAAAAATTGAGCGCGGGCAACTGCGCCTTTACATCGGTATAAGTCGCTCCATCGACTACACCCCGACTAGAGAAACTGAGCTCAAAGCGATCGAAAAAGTAGCCGACGCTTCTGATTAACGCCATCATCGCCACAATGACGGAAAGGTGAGCTTTAACTTGAGGGCTGACGCGTTGCGTAGCATTCTGGAAACGAATGCCACCGTTCAGGTAGTGGGCAACTGCCGTTACTAACAAAACTATGACGAAGCCCGCGAACAACCAATCAATCAAAAAATTAATGAAAGGCAACTTGAATACATAAAAACCAATATCAAGCCCAAACTCTGGATCTTTGGTGCCAAAATCAACCGAGTTGTTAAATAAAATCCATTGCTTCCACTGAGCGGAAACGCCTAAGCCGGCGATGAGGGCGAAAAACAGCGACACCCCCACACGGATGCGGCCACGATAACGAGCAGTAATCTCTTGGTAGCGACTGACTAATTCGTCTTCAGAAGTAGGGGCTCGCATTTTTCGTAATGGGGGCGCCAAGCGGTCGGCCACTAGCAAATTCACCCACATAATGACGAAAAAGCCGATGGTGAATACCAGCGCGGGCGCGACCTTGGCCGCTAATAGCCCTCGCCAAGTGCTGGCCTGAGCAATTGAATCGAACCACAAGAAATTAACGTAAAAACTGGCTAATCCGCGCAGGCTAAAAAGCAGTACGAGTACTACTGCGGCCAAGATTATTAGTCCCCGCCGGAACCTCATTGGTTTTCGTTCCTCGCTCGAAACTCGCACGCTACGAAGCCTAGGCGTTGGCTGGTAACGACTTACCCTCGGGCACGCTTTTTGATTCCCCGTCAGGAATAACGAAACACCGGCAACCCGGATGAGCGGGAGGATACTTCTGCCCCGTAGGGAACGCGTGGCCTTTAATCGTTGGTTCTAAGGCATTGTCGTCGGCATCAGGGCACCGACCCGTCTCATCGGCTACCCATTTCAGACACACTCCCGGTCCGGCGGCGTCGTAGCAACCCCGCGTGTACACCGCAGCCAATACGTAAGCCGCATGGTCTTCGAGATCACTACCTCGCCATTCACGAAATCTTGCTCCTAGAGCAGCTCCCATGACGCGCGTAAGTTCAGCGTTTGATTCGTAAGGTCCTTCACTAACCGTAGATCTAATTGTGCCAACTAGTCGTTCTCGCAACGGTGCAGAAAAAGATTCACTAAATTCAACTAGCAATCTTTCTGGCATTTCAGTAATCCTATTTTTTTTACCTACTGCCATTCGACCCTCAAGATAAACGGTATTAACCATCGGCGTCAGTAAGTTCGACCACGCCACCCCTTCGTGAGCACGATCAGGGAGCAAGCGAGACGACTCGTAGCGGCCTCGGGAGCGCCGGACCGCATCGAGGAGAAGATTCTCTTGGTCGCGCAGCATCCGGCGGGCGCGTTTAAGTAGATCGGGCGTCACTTCGGCTATTACTGCGTCACGACGACTACGAATCGATGCGACGCTTCCCACGGGCAAAGATTGGGCGGGAGGAACGGGCTTCGGCGGCGGGGTTAGTTTTTGCGCCGGCGGGGCGGGAGGAGTCACTACTGGGCGCGAAGCCTTAACCGCCGAATCCAGTTTCGGCGGCTCGGCCTTAGTCTCCGGCACTTTTTTGATCGGCTTCTCCATGACCTCAGCCCGTAATTGAGCGAATATTGCCGCCGCCGAAGCGGACGGTAAGGCCGATTGGTCTTCCTCGGGCTTCGTTTCGGCGACTTTATTGGTCTTAGCTACGAAAGTCGGTTCGGTCTTTAGGCTCGCGGGGGTAAGCGGGGCCGGGCTCACATCCGAATCATCAAGAGCCGAAATGGCTGCATCGACCAAACGCCGCACCCGCTCTAAATCTCTCCGCACCGCGCGCCGAGTTTTCTCAGACGTGTTCGCCGTCGAACTGAGATCTTCAGATTCGTTGCCACTATTAGTCATTGCTGTCAATGGTATTACCTCTCGTAATAGACCAGTCGTCTCAATCTATACTTTATTTCTTAAGTGCCGCTAGGGCCTCGGTTAAAGAGTCGACCACCACAATTTTTAACTCGCCCCCTGCGACTGCGCGCCGAGCTATTTTTGCGTCGCCCTTAGGAACCAACATTATCTTGGCCCCTGAGGCGCGAGCGGTGATGGCCTTTTGCGCCACACCCCCCACCGGCCCAACGATTCCATCGGGGCGGATAGATCCAGTCACTGCCACTCGTCGACCATTAGTAATATTTTCCGGTGAGAGTTCGTCAATGATCGCCAACGAAAAGGCCAAGCCGGCCGACGGACCACTAACTCGGTCAGTGTCAATGCGAATATCGACTGGGAATTGCCATTCGTTGATCGTTTCAGCGAATATCCCTAAATACCCCATGCCTTCTTTTTCGGCCAACTTGACCGAAACCGGCAGTTCATCTTCATCACGGCGCACTATCAACTCAACGATCTCACCCGGAGCGTGGGCCTGAACGGCAGACTTAACCTCAGCGGCATCGTTCAATACCTCACCGTCAATAGACACAATTTCGTCTCCAAGCTGCAGTTTGCCAAAGGCGGGAGCGTCACAGCCCACATTGGTCACATAAACCGTGGTGCTAGAAACTCCAACGGTGTAGCCCAGATGAGTAAGCGCTGCCACTCGAGACGAGTTTTGCGCTTGATCCATTAATGCTTCGTTAAGTCGAGCCGACTCAGAGTAAGTCGCACAACCAATAACTTCTTCGCGTGGCTCTATCGAAACATCATCATCGACTTTTGCTAATAACCACCGCAAAACGCTCGGGTCGCCATCAGAAACTCGTACCGTCAAATACAGCACCCCGCCGGCGTGAGGGTAAGTTTTGTTGTCGGGTATTTGGATAATTGATTTATCGAGCAGAGTCGCTGAACCAGGAGCGATGATGACGTACGGGACTCGCACCACAATCAGGGCGATAAAGATCGCCATTATCACCATCGCCGAGATTGCCCCCGCGATTATTAGCCCCAGCCGCTTGCGCGCTAATCGTTTTGAGCTCGACTCTTCGCTAATAACCGAAGCAGAATCAACCCCACTACCGAGATTAGCCACGCGGTTTTCTTTTGCTTCGCATATCTGGTACTAACCATGCCATGGCTAAAGAGGATTTAAGCATCGCGCGTGCCGCTCGGTTTGCCGAGTTGGGCCATGGGGGAAATCTCGACGACAAGACTCGCTCGGAACTCGAAGGGGCGGTCGTTGGCGACCTGGACGCACGAGCGCGTAGTTCTGCTCTCGGGGCACTGGTGCGTTCGTTCGATGTCACTGAACATGATGTCGCGGAACTTACGGCCACTTGGCTGCTCGCCGTTCGCGATGTCGATGCGGCGGTAAGGCGCCGAGCCGGAGAGTTGGGACCCAAAATCGTCGGTGTAGCAACAGTTAAATCCGTTGTCATTGCTGCCCTTATCGATCTTCTCGGCGACGAGGAAATAACCGTCATCGAAACCGCCGCGTGGGCACTCGGAGAATGTGATCTCACCAGCGATCAATGCGCCCTTGCGGTGAGTTCCCTCGCGCAAATCACCATTGAGCACGACCAGGCTTTGGCCCGAGAGGCCGCGGCAGCGGCTCTAGGAGCACTGGGCGACCCCAACGGACTACCCGCCATTTTGGTGGCGTGTACCGATAAGCCTGCGGTTCGACGGCGAGCAGTTCTTGCCCTCGCACCATTTTCTGGCCCAGAAGTTGAAGCCGCTATTGAAGCCGCCACCCAAGACCGTGACCCCCAAGTGCGTAGAGCGGCGGAAATTTTGCTGCAAGCAACCAAAGAATAAAGCAATACCTACCGAGCAGTTCGGCGATCGCCCGAACCGCCGGGGCGATCCATAAACATCTCCCGCAAGCGATCGAAAGACTCCAAGCATCGACCCGCGCCTAGTACCACAGTTTCAAGCGGAAGGTCGGCTAAACGAACCGGCACTCCAGTTTCGTATTCAATACGCTCGGGTAGTCCGCGCAACATTGCGGTTCCGCCGACCAAGTGGATACCTAACTCAAGAAGATCTTGGGCGAGATCGGGCGGAGTTTCGGTGAGTGCTTGTTTGATGGCGTCAATAATTACTGAGATTGGCGCTTCAATGGCCTCCCTAATTTCTTCGGGATCAAGCACAACCTCGCGCGGCAAACCGCCCATAAGGTCGCGACCTTTTACCTCGACTTTAAATTCATTGTCAGTCGGGAACGCCGAACCGATGGCCAACTTGATCTCTTCCGCGGTGCGTTCACCAACGGCGATCCCGTGGGCTTGGCGCAGGTGGGCTTGGATGGCGCTGTCAAGATCGAACCCCCCCACTCGGACTGCTTGCAGAGTCACTACTCCGCCGAGTGAAAGCACGGCCATTTCGCTGGTGCCACCACCAATGTCGACCACCATATTTCCCAGCGGCTCGTGAATCGGCAGCGATGCGCCAATAGCGGCCGCCATGGGCTGTTCGATGAGATAAGTCTGGGCCGCCCCCGCCCGTCGGCTCGCCTCCAGCACTGCACGCTGTTCAACGTGAGTAATCGCTGAAGGAACACACACCAGCACCCGAGAGCGCTGTAATCGAGTAACTCCCGCACGGGCGAAAATAAGTCGAATCAATCGCTGGGTTACCTCAAAGTCGGTGATCGCTCCCCCTCGTAGTGGCCTTACCGCCACTACGTGTCCGGGGGTGCGGCCAATCATCTGCCACGCTTCTTCCCCCATAGCCAAAACTTCTTGGGTCCGGTTGTTAAGTGCGATAACGGTGGGCTCGTTAAGGATTATCCCCTGCCCACGAGCGTAAACCAGAGTATTGGCCGTTCCGAGGTCGATAGCTAAGTCGCGAGCCATTAGTTAATCCCCGGGTGAGTGTTAGAACGAAGCGGCAAGGCACTCTCGGCCCAGTCGTCACCCGATTCCCAGTGTTCACGCTTCCAAATCGGAACGCTCACTTTTAGCGTGTCGATAACAAATCTACCCGCAGTGAAGGCGACATCACGATGGGCCGAAGAAACCACGACCAAGACCGACAACTCCGACAGTTCCAACCGGCCCGTTCGATGCCAAACGGCTATCCGCTCAATACCCTCGTAACGCTCGCGAGCCTCACCCACTACTGCCGCGAGTCGTTCGGTCGCGACTTCTTCGTAGGCCTCGTAGGTGATGGCGGTTACTCCAAAACGGTCTTCAGAGTGATCCCGCACCACTCCCGAAAAAGTAACTACCGCCCCGCAAGCAGGCGTAGTAGCCCACTCCATAGCAAGCTCTACGGACAGCGGATCGGGGGTTACTACGACCCAGTCGGATCGAATCGGAACTTCAAGCATTGGATAGATATTAGTGGCCGGTGGCTGAGGGCAAACTTGAGCCCGCGGTCTAATCGCTTCGGTGGCTTCATAGACTTGAATTATGCCGGAAAACCCCCAAGAACCTTATGATTTTGAGACGAACCCCAACGAGTACGGCCAAAGTGGGTTTGAGCACGGCTGGACCCATCCGAGCGAACTCCCCGGTTCACCGAAGAGTTCTGGTTCGGCCCGATCAAGCGCCAAATGGGCGGCTCTTGGGGCCACTGCGGCGGGCACGCTACTAATCACTCTGACCTTGTTGGCCCTAAACGGGCCGAACGCAAGTCAAAAAGTCGTTACTTCCACTCTCGCACAATTTTCGTCACCCGCCGCGGCCAGCGACCTTGACCGCGATTACGGGGTGGTTGCAGTAGAAGTTACTAATGAGAGTGGTGTTGTCGTAGGGGCCGGAATTTCTTTAGGTGATCACAAGATTATTACCAACGCGAGTTTGGTTGCCGGAGCAAAAAAAATTAATTGTTCCCAACAAAACTCTTCGGTCGATTTACAAGTAATAGCGAGCGTGTTGGGTGTAGACCTGATGGCCGACCTTGCGGTACTTAATACCCCTGAGTTCGATTTCCCCCCAGTCCAACTTGGTTCGGCTTCCGAAATCGATATTGGTGATCGAGTAACCGCGATGAGTATCGGGTCCGATCGAATCGCTGCACTCAGTTATGGGCAAATCCAAGAACGCAACGCCTTAGCCGTCGCTAATGACGGATCCGTTTTGCCCGGGATGCTTTACACCGACTTGCTAAGTTCAGGACCGTTACTTGATTCCTCAGGTGCAGTCGTCGGGTTTCTAACCAATTCGGCGCCTGGAAACGCCATCCCCATTGACGATGTCCGAGTGATTGTGGCGCAGATTGATACGTCCGGACGACCCCGTCACGGGTGGATCGGAGTTCAGGTGCGCAACGACATTGGCCGCGAGGGGGCGATCGTGGTGGCCGTGGTGGCCGGCGCCCCTAGCGACCAATCGGGGATACAAGTTGGCGATCGCATTATTTCCTTGGGTAATGATCGGGTGCGATCGAGTGCTGACCTATTGGCCGCCATTGCTCAGCGGCGCGCGGGCGATCCGGTGCTCGTAGGCCTAACCCGAGCCGGGATGACCCAAAAATTGCCGGTTTCTCTGGGTGAGCAGCCGGCCTCGTCGGCTCAATCTGGGCTCCGAGGCTGATTAGCCGGTGAGCGGTGATCGTGTAACGATGACCAGTATGGATAAAACTGGCGACCTCAACGAACTCGACCGAGAACTTCTCAATGCTCTCCAATGGGACTTCCCGGTTGAGCCGCGACCCTTCGCCGCTCTGGGCGAACGGATCGGAATTACTGAACCCGAGGTACGCGAACGCGTGGCCAAAGTAAAAGCAGCCGGGGTGTTGCGCCAACTGTCAGCCATTTTTGATACTCGCGCGCTCGGTTACGGATCGGCTTTAATCGCGGCCAAGATTGATCCGGATCGAGTCGATGAAGCGGCGGCGGTGATTAGCGAACACCCGGGGGTATCCCACAACTACAAGCGCAATCACGATTACAACCTTTGGTACACAATTGCCGTTCCGCCGGGCGATGTTCTTCAAGAACATGTTGATGTGCTGCATAAAAATAGTGGCGCGCTAGTTACCCGCTTGCTTCCCACGCTTAAGCTCTACAAAATTGGAGTTAAACTTGACATGACTGGCGCTACGGCGGCCGATGCCCGCACTGCCGTATTGCCTCACGAAAGCCCCGAGCGAACGCCAGAAATGGAAATTCCCACCCTTAGCGATCTTGACATCGCCGTTATTCGCACCGCACAAGAAGATCTCCCTCTGACCGAATTCCCCTTTGCCGCTTACGGCGAAATTATCGGTTGCTCAGAAGATGAAGTGCTCAGCACCCTGGCTTCGCTCAAAGAGCGAAAACTGATGCGCAGATTTGCCGCAGTAATGAACCACCGCACCGCGGGCTACAAAGCCAACGCTATGGGGGTATGGGTTGTGCCTGAAGATCGGCTCGAAGAACTTGGTCCCCGCATGGCTGGGTTCGCTCGGGTTAGCCACTGCTATCGCCGACCGACCTACGACGATTGGCCTTACTCGCTCTTTACCATGGTTCACGGAATGAATGCTCAAGAATGCGAGGAAACCATCGATGCCATTCGGGCCGAAAGTGGTATCGACGAATACACCTTGCTGTGGTCAATCAAAGAATACAAAAAAACTCGGGTGCGCTATTTTAATTCTGACTGGGACGCCTGGAGCGCCGAACACTTAACTACCGTTTAAAAAATGAGTGACCCCGTACCTTTTCCCGAGGATCCTTTTGGTGCCGGGTTTGATTTTTCCCAACTCGACCTCAGCGAGATGTTTCGCATCATGCAATCGCCCGGACCGGTCAACTGGGAGATCGCCAAACAACTGGCGGTGGCCATAGCCAACGGAGAAGTGCCCGAAAAAGAAATAGCGAGTGACGACCAAGAACAACTATCTGACTTAGTTTTAGCCGCTAAAACTTTGGTCGCCAACGAAACCGGAATCGCGGCTTCACTTACCACTCCGCTGAAAGTACTAACTCGAGCCGATTGGGCCACCGCGCAGATCGATTCGCTGCGGCCAGTTATCGTGGCCCTTGCGGGTTCGGTAGGTAAAGCCCTTACCCCGGAAGCGCTCGAAGGGCTTATCGGCGAAAACACCGCGGAAGAGTTAGGACTTCCGGAGATCCCCGGAATGCCCGCGGAGTCTTTTTCGACCATCGTTCCCATGCTGGCACCACTACTGCTGGGCGTACAGGCCGGATCGATGATTGGACACCTCGCTCGACACTCTTTAGGTATCTACGACCTTCCACTGCCCACCGAAGACTCTCCGACTTTAGTTTTTGTGGTCGGCAACATTAATGAATTTGAAGAAGCGTGGTCGCTAGAACGCTCCGACATTTATTTCTACATGGCGATCCACGAACTAGTCCACGCCTCAGTGCGTTCTATTGCTTGGGTTCGACGACGATTGGTGGCTTTAGCCACCGATTACGTGTCGGCCTACGAGTTCGATGGTTCAGATTTAGGTTCCGGACTCGAAGGCGGAATTTTCGCCGACCTCGACCCCTCCGACCCCAGTTCTATTCAGGCGCTGGCTGATCACCCCGAAGAATTACTAGGAGCGCTTCGTAATGACCGTCAGCGACTCTTGCTTGATGAAGCTCGAGTTTTCCATGCCGTATTAGAGGGTTACGCCGACACCATCCTTGAACGCACTGGGCGCCCACTTATTGTTTCGTTTGACCGCATACATGAAGCCATGGCTCGACACCGGATTGAACGCGGTGAAGCCGAGCGGTTCATCGAAGGGCTACTCGGAATGGGCGCCGGGCGAGAAGATTTCGAACGCGGAAGTGAATTTTGTCGAGGCGTGGTTGAGCGGGGTGGGATCGAGAGTCTGCACCGACTTTGGGAAAATGCCGCTATGGAACCCACTGCGAACGAACTAGTTGCTCCGGGATTATGGTTGGCTCGCATCGAACTCGATGAATCTGACATCGACCGTTCACCCTTAGACGAACCCGAGGGGCCATGACTTTGCTTTCGCGAGATTTAACTATTGGTGTGGTCGGAGCGGGGGTCATGGGTAGCGGTATCGCCCAAGTCCTGGCCGTAGCTGGCTACAAGACTGTCTGCTGCGACATCAACGAACAAGCGTTGGCCCAAGGACGCGAACATGTCACTACTGGGCGCTACGGGTTAGACCGAGCGGTAGAACGGGAAAAATTAACCACCCAAGAAGCGGCCTCCGCTCTGTCTCGACTTCAATTCACTACCGACCTCGACTTAGTAGCAGCAAGCGATTTAGTAATCGAAGCAGTTCCCGAAAATATTGATCTTAAGATCAATATTTTTCGCGATCTTGACCAGCGAGCACCTCAGGCAACAATTTTGGCTTCCAATACATCGGGCTTATCGATTAACAAAATCGCGGCGGCGACCTCTCGTCCCGAACTAGTAGTTGGCTGGCACTGGGCTTCCCCCGCTCCAGTGATGGCCCTCGCAGAGATTATTCGTACGCCCACAACTTCGGAGTCCACGATAGCCACCGTTAGCGAAGTAGCCCAAGCGTGTGGGAAAAACCCCGTTGTTGTGAACGACTTTCCTGAAGTGTGGGGGTTCGTAGCCAACCGGATTTATTTCGCCATGATTGCCGAAGCCAACCAAGTCGTTGCTGATGGTGTCGCTACTAAAGATCAAGTTGACCAAATAATGGTTGACTGTTTTCGCTGGCCCGCGGGACCGTTCGGGATGGTGCGCGGTGCCACTAAAGGTTGGTCATAGACCGTTTCACTGCTCGTCCAACTTACGCTTGGCCGCACGCGAAGCCTCATAACGTGAACGGACCCGACCTTTAGTCAAGTCCCAAACTTGGTCGACGACTTGAGGCCGCAATTTAGACCTTGAAGGGGCGGTGCGAGCGCTACGCAGTGCGGTCAAATAAGACAGTCCAGCCAAGACCAGTAAAAACCCGAGGGCAAAAAGACCGAAGTCTTCACTAAAGGGAATGAGTCCAAACAGAGCACCGGCAACCCACGCCAACTGAAATCGAGTCTCAAAACGAGCAAAGGCGCGACCGCGCGCCGCATCGGGGCCATCGCGTTGCAGCAACGAGTCGAACCCAACTCTTCCGGCGGCTGAAGCAGTCGCCACGGCCAAACTTGCCAGTGCGGCGCCGACAATATCTCCACCAGCTATTGCCCCCAATAGTGAAAGTGCACCCGCGCTAAGCAAGCAGGTAGTCAAAATAACTTCCTCCCGCACCCGTTTTCGTGCCACTGGAGCCACTGTGTTGCCGATAAAACCACCCACCGCGTACGCACCGAGAACAAACGCCAGTCCGATTTTGTCGTCTTTGAAAGTAAACGCCGAAAGAAAAACAATTACTCCAACCGCAACCCTAATGACTGCCATGGCGCTGCCCGCCAACAACACACTGGGCTGATGAGTTTCTTCTGACTCAAGTTTTTCTTCGGTGGCATTTTGCACAACCTGAGTGCGAGGAATGCGAAAAGCGAAAAATGTGGCAACGGTGAACATCATTACGGCAAAAGCCAAAGAAAAACGAGCGTCAAAAACAACTTGCAGTAAAAACGCCGGGGCGCCGCCCACCATGCTGGCGACAAGGCTAACAATGGCTAAGCGCGAATTAGCCCTTACCAACTGTGAAGAATCAGTCACAATCGCTGGGACTAAAGCCGCTTTAGCGATTGAATAGGTTTTTTGTAAAACTAAAACCCCAAAAGCCAGCGGATAGATGAGCAACCCTTCGGGAGAAGGTTGAATAATAAATTGCACCATCGCTAAACATAAAACTGCTCGACCCAAGCACGAGATGATCACCATTATTCGCCGACCACCGCGAAAGCGATCAAGAATTGGCCCCATAACGGGTGACAAAACCGCAAACGGCGCCATGGTCAGTAATAGATAAAGCAATATGTCGCTGCGAGCCGCGCTGGTAGGTTGAGCGAAAAATAATGACCCCGCCAATGAGGCCGCCACTGAGGCATCGCCCGCCACGCTGATCGCGTGGGTTTGCATCAATCGAACGAACGGGGATCGCGGCAAAAACCGAGGGTCGGTGGCCATAACTACTACGACGGTAGCCCCCAGACGAGCTATTGACTGAACAAGGTATTATTACGAAATGACCGGCTCGGAACGCTTCTTAGATCGAGAATTGTCGTGGCTTGATTTCAACGCCCGAGTATTGGCTCTAGCGGAAGATCACAATCGTCCGTTGCTAGAGAGAGCTAAGTTCGTGGCGATTTTCTCCTCCAATCTCGATGAATACTTTCAAGTTCGCGTCGCGGCCCTCCAAGCCCAGGCCGATCTCGGGATCGGCGCCCCGTCAGCCGGTGGTCTTGACCCTTCTCGAACCATTGGACTGTTACGCACGCGCGTTCAAGATCTAGTTGACCGCCAAAGCGCGGTTTTCACTAAAGATTTAGCCCCGGCTCTCGCCGAAGAAGGACTCCACTTTGTCGGCTGGAGCGACCTCGGACTCGATGAGCAAGCGTCGCTGACTGCCCGATTTGAACAAGAGATATTCCCGATTCTGACTCCGCTAGCCGTCGATGTTGCCCATCCGTTTCCTTATATTTCGAACCTGTCATTCAATTTGGCCGTTCGGGTTGGCGATCATGACGCCGAAGAAGAGCGCTTCGCTCGAGTAAAACTGCCCGGGACTCTCCCCCGATTTTTAGATCTTGACGGGGGAAAACGGTTCTTGCCCATCGAACAATTAGTAGCAGCCCACCTCGATCGGCTTTTTCCCGGCATGGAAGTAAAGGGGTACTTCCCGTTTCGAGTTACTCGCGACACCGATTTCGCACTTGACGATGAGGCCGACGATCTGCGTGAAGCCATCGAGGAAGTTCTCCAACAACGAACTCAATCTAACCGAACCGTGCGTTTAGAGATTGACACCACCATGCCAGAAGAAGTGCGCGCGGTGCTTAGAAGTGAACTTGAAATTGCCGCCGGAGCGGAAATCATTGTCGACGGTCCTCTCGATCTGACGGGACTATTTAAGATTTCACTACCGAGTCGTGCTGATCTTTCGGACCGTCCATGGTCGCCGCGCACACCCGCAGTATTAATTAATGCCGAGGCAAAACCTAGTAATTTCTTTGAAATTTTACGCCGCGGCGATGTTATGGTTCACCACCCTTACGATTCTTTTCGCACATCTATCGAGGCATTTTTACGCCAGGCTGCTCGCGACCCAAAAGTCTTAGCGGTTAAACAAACCATCTATCGAACTGGTGGCGATGAAAGCAACATCATTCAGGCCCTCATTGAGGCCGCCCGCGCCGGAAAGCAAGTCGTTGCTCTAGTAGAACTACAAGCACGCTTTGACGAAGAAGCGAACATTGAGCGTGCTCAACTCTTAGAAGCGGCCGGCGTACATGTTGTTTACGGGATCGTCGGACTTAAAACCCACGCCAAAATCGTTTTGGTAGTACGACAAGAAAGCGACGGAGAGATACGCCGTTATTGCCATGTCGGCACGGGTAACTACAACCCCACTACCGCCACTATCTACGAAGATATTGGCTTGTTTACCGCTTGTCCCGATGTGGGCTCAGACGTAAGCGAATTGTTCAATCACCTAACTGGGTACAGTCAATCGGTCAACTACAACCGTCTTCTCGTTGCCCCTGAGGCGCTGCGTATCGGCTTGCGGGATCGAGTGCGCGCCGAAGCGGCCAAAGGCGCCGACGGCTATATCGCGCTAAAGCTAAATAGTCTGGTTGACCCTGACCTTATTGATGAACTTTACGACGCCTCTCGAGCTGGAGCGCGTGTTGACTTAGTAGTGCGAGGAATTTGCTGCGTGCGACCTCAAGTTCCAGGGTTGTCGGAAAATATTTTTGTGCGTTCGATAGTGGGTCGCTACCTTGAGCACTCCCGCATCTACCGTTTCGGGTCTGACCCTGCCACTGCGGACTACCTAATTGGGTCGGCCGACTGGATGCAACGCAACCTTGACCGGAGAGTGGAGACGCTCTGTTCAATAGTTGATGAAACGTCTCGGGCTCGACTCGAAGAAATCCTGAAGATTGACCTAGACGAGAACGGTCTGGCTTGGACGCTTGACTCCGAAGGGGACTGGCACCGTAGTCCAATCACCGACGGCTTCGACACCCAGTTGCGTTTTCGTGAATTAGCCGAAGTTCGGGCCAACCGCTCATCGTGAGCAAAGAAAAATCAGAGGTCAGGGCCGCCGGTGGGATCATTATCCGCAACCCCAAACCGATCAATTCTGAGATCGAAGTAGCAGTAGTCCATCGCCCGCGTTACAACGACTGGAGTTTTCCGAAAGGCAAACGAGATCGAACTGACGCCAACGATGAGGCCACTGCGCTACGAGAAATCGAAGAGGAGACAGGGCTAATTTGTCGTCTAGGTGACGAATTGAAGCCCACGCGTTACCGTGATGGACGAGGACGAGACAAAGTTGTGCGCTACTGGCTCATGGAGATAGTTGGCCCAGAGGAGTTCATAGTGAACGAAGAAGTAGACGAGTTGCGGTGGTGCACCCTCGGTGAAGCGCACGCCTTGCTCACCTACGAGCACGACCGCGAACTGCTTTCATCGGTGGGTTCAATGCCACGGGAACTAACCAATCCGAAAAAGTCGCCGTGACGACCTATCTAGTACGCCACGCCAAAGCTGGAAGCCGGGGAAGATGGAATGGTCCCGATCACGAGCGCTTGCTCTCTTCACGCGGTGAACAGCAATCTAAAAAAATTGCCAAATTTTTAGTTAAAAAAGATATCACCCACATAATTTCAAGCCCTTACGCTCGTTGCCTGCAAACCGTGGCCCGCCTGTCCTCACAAACTGGAGTCGAGACAGAGGCCCGCAGTGAACTTGGCGAAGGGTCACCTCCTGACGAAATCCTCAACCTGTTGACAAGAATATCGGCAGAAAATGCAGTTTTGTGTAGTCATGGCGATGTCATCGGAATCATTATGAACTACGTTGAGTCGCTAGGAGTCAACCTCGATAGTGACCGCAGCGAAAAAGGATCAATTTGGGTTCTTGACTTTTCTGATGGTCAAGTCATTAACGCCAGATATATCGAACCACCACAATAAAATCGATCTACGATTTTTCGTAACGGTAGCCAACTCCTCGCACAGTAATAAGTCGCTCGGGGTTAGCCGGCTCAGCTTCAATCTTCGCGCGTAGACGTTTAACATGAACATCAAGGGTCTTGGTGTCCCCGTAATAATCGCTGCCCCAGACTCGATCTATCAGTTGATCACGAGTAAGGACTCGATCAGCGTTCAGTAAGAAAAACTCTAATAACTCAAATTCTTTTCTGGTAAGCGGAGTCAACTCATCATTAACAAACACTTCATGGCGAGCTGCGTCGAGTCGAACTGCCCCCACTTCGATCAAATCGATATCGGTGGGACGAACTGAGTCAATAGGCGCTCGGCGCAGCAACGCTCTGACTCGAGCTACTAACTCCCGCAACCCAAAAGGCTTGGTGATGTAGTCGTCGGCCCCAACTTCAAGTCCGACCACTGTATCTATTTCGGCATTTTTGGCGGTAACCATAATTATCGGAACCGAAGATCGGGACCGGATCTCTCGACAAATATCAATACCGGACATCTTGGGCAACATCACATCAAGTAACACCAAGACGGGATGGTCGCGGTCAAAGGCGGCCAATGCTTCGGCTCCATCGGCAGCGGTGATTACCGAGAATCCCTCGCGGTCGAGCGCGATAGATAGAGCGTCGCGATACGACTCCTCGTCATCAACAACCAAAATAACTGGCTTGTCGCTCATAAGTTTTCCTCTTCGATTACATCACTCGAATTGGGAAGAGTGAGGCGAAATACCGACCCTTCTCCCTCTTCCGATTCGACCACGATTGTTCCCCCGTGGGCCTCGACGACATGACGAACGATGGACAAACCCAAGCCAGTTCCGCCGGTCGACCGACTGCGAGCCTTATCCACCCGATAAAATCTTTCGAATATGCGCTCTTGGTCTTGATCAGGGATCCCCGCCCCATCGTCGCTCACTTCAACAACAACTCCCCCCCGGGAATCTCCTCGATAAGCAGCGATGGTAACCAATTGACCCGAGTCAGAATATTTAATTGCGTTTTCTAATAAATTAGTCAGCGCATTGACCATTTGAGCTTGATCGCATAACAAGGAAATCGCTTCCTCCCCGCGGCTGACAAAGTCCAGGGCTACTTGCCTTTGTCGAGCAAGTGCGCTGACTCGCCCCAGCGCCTCTTCGACGAGAACACCAACCGCTATCGATCGGTGATCTTTGGCGTCTTGCAATTCAATCGTGCTCAGATCAAGAAGGTCGTCAACCATGCGGCCCAAGCGATTAGATTCTCGAACCAATCTCTCGGCCAATTCTTGAGTATCAGCACCTTTGTCCCCCGTAGCAATCGTTTCTGCCAATATCGCTAATGCCCCGATCGGAGTTTTTAGTTCGTGAGTGACATTGGCTACGAAGTCGCGTCGCACTTTCTCTACTCGACGCAAAGAAGTTACATCCTGAACGGCAACCACCACCCCTTGAGGTTGAGAATCGGACCTCAAGGCTTCACAAGAGAGCGACCACACTTGAGCCGGAGGGCCTAATAGTTCTAACTCTTCTTCGGGTGCACCTCCGATTAAAGTTGCAGCCACCATACGGTTAATAGAGTCCTTGACAACCGCATCACTATGACGAGCTTGGTCAAATCGCGCGCCTGCTTTATTGCGATACACCGCTCGCCCTGATTGATCAAAAATTATTATGGCAACTTCAAGGAGATCTAGAACACCTTGCATCGACTCATTGATGCCTTGGTCAGGAACGCTACTTAGTTGAAAATCTGAATCTGGTTTGTCTGGTGAAGACAAGACTCTTCGATTTTTAAATCGCATGACTTGCTACTCTTAGCTTTTCCGAGCCACTAACGACTGTGGCGATCATCCGAAGC
>OFRL01000302.1_pt1 | contig 25048 bp, 19 predicted proteins | sample 1543121 | NCBI WGS metagenome assembly OFRL01 (sample SAMN07774228, study PRJEB24372) | wastewater metagenome | isolation source: Lake Maggiore Cannobio | place: Italy: Cannobio | collected 2016-01
CTCGGCTTTTTGCTTGGCGGGTCGCGGCCGGGCAACACAAGCTGGATGGCAATGACGCGCCTCAATCTGGCGGACCTGCGCGACTCTGTGCGCCTGTACATGGGCGCACCCGGCCTGCTGGTGCTGGCCGGCGCGCTGCTTGCGCTGCTGCGCCGTGACCGCCTGCTGCTGCTGGCACTGGCGGGTGTGGTGTGCGGCGGGCTTGTTTTTACAATCACGGGCGCGCGCAGCTTCTCGCGCTACTACATGCCCGCGCTGCCGTTTGCTGCGCTGCTGGCTGGCGGTGCGCTGCACGGGCTGGCGCGCGCGCAGCGCACCGGCAGCATGCCGAGCGCTGCCCTGCTGCTGGGCTGCGCTGCATATTTTTCCAGCTTCGCCCGCAGTGCTTACTCGGACCCCGCCCGGCTGGCGCTTTCAGAAGTGGACCGCATTCAATACATCACCGGCACTTCAGCCGGCTACGGCTTCAGCGCAGCCGCAACGTTTGTGGCTGCACAATTGGCACGCGAGCCGCAAGCTATTGTGTTCGGCTACGACCTGCCGGTGCGCGACATTCTGCGCCTGTACTGGCACGACCCCGCCAGCGGCAACCCGCATGTGTTGTGGGATGAACATGCGCCGCCCGTGATTGATGTGGTGGCGCGCGGCACAACTGCGTTTGTTGTGGTGGACCTCACTGAGGATGTTGCCAACTTCAACGGCCTGACCATCCGGCCACTGGAGCTGGCACGCTTTGCGCGCCCCGCCGGCGGCAGCCCAATTGCGGTTTACAAACTGCTGGCCGAGCCGTTTGCGTTTGCGCCGCCGTAGCCTACGGCGACCACTCCACCAGCACATACCCGGCCGTGCTGCGCACCACGCGCGCGTGGAGGCTGGCCTTCAATTGTGCGGCATCCGCAAGCGGCGCAATCAGCAGCGCATGCTGCGCCGGCAGTTGGGCAGTTGCCACGCGCTGCAGCCGGCCGCCAGCAGCGGGCGGCTGCGCTGCCAGGAACTGCGCGTATGGGCTGCCATCCCACAAACTATCCGCCACCCACAGCGGCAGCGCGGCTGCATGTGTGTCCGGCAGCGCCACCAAGTTTGTGCCCAGCCACCCAAAGCCCAGCTGCCGGTTGATCTCCAGCACCAGCTGCGCATCCTCGCCGTCAAATGCCGCCAACACCGCCGGCGTCTCCAGGAATCCGCGCAGCCAATAGTCGCGCACGGTCAGCATGCAGGAAAGCGCCAGCAGCAGCGCCGGCAGCAATGCAGCCGCCAGCGCACCCGCGTGCACCTGCAGCCAGCGCTGCATGCGCTGCAACCCCAGCGCCGGCACTACAAACAGCAGTGGCAGAATGCCGCACGCACGCAAGAAGTGCGGCGTCGCCTTCGCCAGAAATGTGGGCATCAAAAAAATCAGCAGCCATGTGCACACAAACAATCCGCGCCAGCGCTGGCGCGGCGCGGCCAGCGTGGCAGCGCCCAGCAGCAGCGGCAATAGCAGCCAGATGTCAAAGACTGCCCGCCCGGGCAGATTGTGGCGCGCCTCCAAGTCGCCTTTGTAGACAAACATGCGCAGCGTCAGGTAGCTTTGCGCCACAACCGTGCGCGCAAAATCCGGTGCGCCCTGCCCGGCGTAGAACACGGCCAGCTCTTGCGGCCGGGCGCTGTCTTGCGGCGCAATTACGGTGCGGAACAGCAGCACGGGTGCAGCCACGGCAGCAGCCAGCCCGCCCGCCAGCAGCAGTTCGCGCCAGCGCGCGCGCCACACCGCGGGGCGCAGCACCAACACACCCGCCCCTATCAACAACAACGCCGGCAGCACAAACAAGTTTGGCGCGTAGGTGTAGTGCGTTGCGCCCAGCAGCACGCCACCGCCGATCCAGTGGCGCGGGCGGCGGCTGCGCCAGCCGCGTGCCAGCGCCCACAAACCAAACGCGGCCAGCAGCGGAAACAAAACCGGGCGCGTGCCCAGCCGCCCCAGGTACACCGGCCAAAAGGTTGTGGCGCACAGCAATGCGCTCAGCCAGCCCGCTTTGCGGCCCCACAGTTCGCGCGCCAGCAAGCCCGCGCCCAGCACCAGCGCGCTGCTGGCCAATGCCATTGGCAGGCGCAGCGCGCCGGGCGTGCGCCCCAGCAGCCACACTGCCGCAGCCTGCAGATAAAAGACCAGCGGCTCGCGCCCGCCGGGGTATGAAACCAGCGGCGGCAGTTCGCCGCGCAACAGCTTCATTACAATCAGGCCGTTCAGCGCCTCATCGTATTGCAGCGCCTGCGGCAGCGCGCCAATGCGCCACAGCCGCAGGCCCGCAGCCAGCGCCACAATTGCGGCTGCCGCAACCCATTCCCGCTGTTTAAACTTCATTGGCGGCACTATAGCAGCGCCCGCGCAGCAGGCGGCTGCTAAAATTTCAGGCACTCCCCGCCATGCGCAATATTCTGGTTTCTGTGGCCTGGCCGTATGCCAATGCCGATATTCATGTGGGCAACCTCACCGGTGCCTACTTGCCGGCCGATATTTTTGCGCGCTACCAGCGCCTGTGCGGCAACCGCGTGCTGATGGTTTCCGGCTCCGACGCGCATGGCACGCCCATCACGGTGCGCGCCGACGCGGAAGGCAAAACAGCCGCAGCAGTTTACGAGCATTACCACCAGCGCTTCATTGACTTGTTTGTGCAGCTGGGCATCAGCTATGACCTGTTCACCTCCACGCACACCGAAAATCATTTTGCAGTCTCGCAGTTGATGTTTGCGCGCCTGCGCGAGCATGGCTATTTGTACGCCGAGACGCAGCAACAGTGGTATTCGCCGGCGGAGAAGCGCTTTCTGCCCGACCGCTATGTGGAGGGCACCTGTTACCTGTGCGGCTACGACAGCGCGCGCGGCGACCAGTGCGACAAGTGCGGCCAGCTGCTGGAGGCTACGCAGCTGATCGACCCGCATTCCAAAACCGGCAACCGCGCGCTTGAGCTGCGCAGCACCGAGCATCAGTTTTTGGATCTTGCAAAGCTCTCGCCGCTGGTGGCTGCCTTTCTGGCAAGCGGCAAAGAGCACTGGCGCGCCAACGTCATCAAGCCTGTGCTGCACACCGTCAATGTGGATGGCCTGCACGGCCGTGCCATCACGCGTGATTTGGACTGGGGCATCCCCGTGCCGCTGCCCAACTGGGACGGCAAGTGCCTGTATGTCTGGTTTGAAGCGGTCATCGGTTATCTTTCTGCGTCCATCGAATGGGCGCACAACAACGGCACGCCAACGGCCTGGCATGACTGGTGGTACGCGCCGGATGCACGCACCTACTACTTCATCGGCAAGGACAACATTCCATTCCATGCGCTGATCTGGCCCGCGCAGCTGGCGGGCACCGGCCGCCTGTATGACAGCGACCCGCCCGCGCAGCTCAACCTTCCGTATGATGTGCCGGCCAACGAGTTCATGAATCTTGCCGGCCAAAAAATTTCTGGCAGCCGCAACTGGGCGGTGTGGGGGCTGGATGTGGCGCAGCGCTACGGCGCGGACGCGGTGCGCTACTACCTGACGGTGAACATGCCGGAGACAAAGGACAGCGACTGGGCCTGGCCCGAGTTTGTGCAGCGCAACAATGATGAGCTGGTGGCCACATGGGGCAATCTGGCCAACCGCGTGTTGAGCTTTGCGCACAAGCAGTTTGGCGGGTGCGTACCCGAGCCGGGCGCACTGCAGGCTGCTGATACGGCGCTGCTGGCTGCCATTGACGCGGGCTTCGCCAGTGTGGGCGCGCTGCTGGATGCGGTGAAGCTGCGCGCTGCATTGCAGGAGGCGATGCGCCTCGCCGGGGAGGTCAACCGCTATCTGGACCAGCAGGCACCGTGGTTCACAATTAAAACCGACCGCGCCGGCAGTGCGCGCGCCGTGTACACCGCGCTGCGCGCCATCGACTCGCTGAAGCTGCTGCTGGCGCCCTTTCTGCCATTTAGTGCGCAGCAGCTGCATGTGCAGCTGGGCCATGCCGGCAATATTTTTGGCACGCAAGCGGTGCAGACATTTGCCGAAGCCGGCAGCACGCATAGCGCCCTTACCTACAGCGCCGCCGACAGCGTGGGCCGCTGGCAGCCCAGCACACTGGCAGCCGGGCAGGCGCTGGGCACGCCCGCGCCGCTCTTCCGCAAGCTGGATGACAGCGTGGCAGCGGAAGAAATTACGCGGCTCGGCTAGCAGCCCTGCGCTTCACCGCGCCGGCAAATGCGCAGCGCAGTACAGGCACCGGTTGGGCTCCGCACTGGCTTGGCGGCCATTGTGGCGTTGTACCTGCTGCTGGCCACACTGTACGCGTGGTTCACGCCCGCCTGGCAAAACCCGGACGAGCCCGCACATTACAACTACATCCGCCAGCTGGCTGAAAACGGCAGCCTGCCCGTGCTGCAGGCGGGCGATTATGACCAGCAATATCTGGCGGACATCGTAGCGCGGCGCTTCCCGCCGCAGCTTTCCATTGCCGCGCTGCGCTACGAGGGCCATCAGCCGCCGCTCTACTATTTGCTGCTGGCGCCGGTGTACCGTGCCAGCAACGGCAGCCTGCTGGCACTGCGCCTTGCTAGCGCGCTGCTTGGCGCGTTGCTGGTGGTGTGCGCCGGGCTGGCTGCCTGGGAGTACTTTCAACCGCAGCTGCCACTGGCGCTTGCAGCCGCCGCATTCGTGGCGTTCATTCCGCAACATGTTGCCATGCTGGCCAGCGTCAACAACGATGCACTGGCTGAATTGTGGATGATGCTGGGCTTGTGGCTGCTGCTGCGCAGTTCGGCAGCGCGCCACACGCGCCATTACTGGCTGGCCAGCCTTGTGCTTGGCCTTTGCTTCATTACAAAGGCAACCGTCTACATTCTGCTGCTGCCCATGCTGCTGGCACTGTGGCTGGACTGGCGCGCCGGCCGCAGCACGCGTGGCGCCGGCATGGCGCAGCTGCTGCCCGCGCTGCTGCTGGGCGGCCTGTGGTGGGCGCGCAACGCCGCAGTTTATGGCTGGCCGGATGTGCTGGGCTTGCAGCGCCACGCTGCAGTGGTGGCGGGCCAGCCGCGCACCGCAGACTGGCTGGCGCAGTTTGGTGCAGCGCAACTCCTGCGCCGCATGCTAGCCACCACCTTCAACAGTTTTTGGGGGCAGTTCGGCTGGATGAGCGCACCAATGAGCGGCCGCATCTATGCGCTGCTGTGGCTGCTGTGCGCCGCAATTGTTGCCGGCTTGTGGCTGGGCCGGGCCGCACCCACCAGCGCGGACACAACTGCAGTCCGCCGGCGCCAGCACTTGCTGCTGCTGGCCGCGGCCGGCGGCACACTGCTCGCATTTCTGTATTACAACTTTAGCTTTGTGCAGCACCAGGGGCGCTACCTCTTTCCTGCATTGCTGCCGCTGGCAATTGCTGCCACGCGCGGCCTGTCCGTCTGGGCGCAGCGCTGCGCAGCGCGCTGGCCGGCCGCAAGCCGTGCTGCTGCCTGGCTGCCGTTGAGCGTGGCGCTGCTGCTGGCCGCGCTGTGCGTGTGGGTGCTGCCAATAATTGCCGGCAGCGCAGGCGCTGCACTGTAACATCACCTGTGTTGCTTTGCATCCCGCTTAACAATCACCGCGGAGTACACGCATGAACAAATACATTGCCGCTATTGACCAGGGAACCACCAGCACGCGCTGCATGATTTTTGACCACGGCGGGCAGGTGGTGGCAGCGGACCAGCGCGAGCACGCGCAGCTCTTTGCGCAGCCCGGCTGGGTGGAGCATGATGCGCTGGAGATTTGGGAGCGCACGCAGCAGGTGGTGGCGGGCGCGCTTGCAAAAAGCGGCATCGCGCGCGCGCAGCTGGCTGCGGTGGGCATCACCAACCAGCGCGAGACTACGCTGCTGTGGGACCGGCACACCGGCCAGCCCGTGCACCACGCCATCGTCTGGCAGGATACGCGCACCGCCGCCATCTGCGCGCGGCTGGCGCGCACGGGCGGGCAGAATCGTTTTCGGCGCAAGACAGGCCTGCCCTTGGCAACTTATTTCTCCGGGCCAAAAATCAAATGGCTGCTGGACAATGTGCCCGGCGTGCGCGCGCGTGCGCAAAGCGGCGACATTTTATTTGGCAACATGGACAGCTGGCTGATTTGGAATTTGACCGGCGGCACCAGCGGCGGCGTGCACATCACTGATGTGACCAACGCCAGCCGCACACTGCTGCTCAATCTGGCAACGCTTGACTGGGATGCTGCCATCTTGAAGACGCTGGGCATCCCGCGTGCGCTGCTGCCCGCCGTGCACTCCTCCAGCGAGGTGTACGGCATTGCCACCGGCGCACTGCAGGGCGTGCCCGTGGCCAGCGACCTCGGCGACCAGCAGGCGGCGCTGTTTGGGCAAACCTGCTTCCGGCCCGGCGAAGCCAAGAACACTTACGGCACGGGCTGCTTCATGCTGCTCAACACTGGTGCGCGCGCAGTGCAGTCACGCAACGGCCTGCTGACAACAGTGGCCTACAAGCTGGGCAGTGCCCGCCCCGTGTATGCGCTGGAGGGCAGCATCGCCATCAGCGGCGCGCTGGTGCAATGGCTGCGTGACAACCTGGGGCTGATTGAAACATCCGGCGCGGTGGAGGCGCTGGCCAATACGGTTCCGGACAATGGTGGCGTGTATTTTGTGCCCGCATTTTCCGGCTTGTACGCACCATACTGGAAGGACAGTGCGCGCGGCGTGATTGCCGGGCTGACGCGCTTTGCAAACAAGGGGCATCTGGCGCGCGCCGTACTGGAGGCCACCGCCTTCCAAACACGCGAAGTGCTCGATGCGATGCAGCGCGACTCGCGCGTGCACCTCAAAGCGCTGAAGGTGGATGGCGGCATGGTGTTCAACGAAACCCTGATGCAGTTTCAGGCGGACATGCTGGGCGTGCCGCTGCAGCGCCCGGCCGTGGCCGAGACAACCGCGCTGGGCGCTGCGTATGCAGCCGGCCTGGCGGTGGGCTTCTGGCAATCAGCGGATGAGCTGCGCGCCCATGCCAGCGTGGCGCGCCAGTGGCAGCCGCAGATGGCCGGCCGCACACGCGCAGCGCTCTACGCCAAGTGGAAGAAGGCCGTTACGCGCAGCTTCAACTGGACGGACTAGCCGGCACAGCCCGCCCGCACAAGCCTGCCTCACCAGCATGAATATTGCATTCACCGGCACCGGCTACATTTCCAAAATTCATGCGCAAGCTGCGCGCAATCTGGGCGCACAGCTTGTGGCGGTCGTCAACCACCGCAGCGAAAGCATGGCGCAGTTTGCGCAGCAGTTTGGCATTGCGCGCCAGCATGCAGATGTGGGCGAAATGCTGCGCGCAGGCGGCGTGGATGTGCTGGTGGTGGGCACGCCCAATTACCTGCACGCGCCAGAAGCGGTTGCAGCGCTGCGTGCCGGCGTGCATGTGCTGGTGGAAAAACCAATGGCGCTGAACGCCGCCGAAGCGCGCGCCATGCTGGACGCCAGCACCAATGCACCGGCCCTGCTGCTGGTGGCGCACTGCTGGCGCTTTGATCCAGAGGTGTTGTGGCTGCGCGCCCGCGCGCAGGCCGGTGAGCTCGGCCAGATCATTCGCACCAAGGGATATGGCGTGCACGCCAACTGGGGGCCAACAGGCTGGTTCACCGAAGCGCGCTTTGCGGGCGGCGGCGCTTTGGCAGACATGGGCATCCACGCCATTGACACCGTACGCTTCCTGCTGGGCGACCCGCAGCCCGCCAGTGTTTATGCGCGCATCGGCACGCACTACAAAAACTATGATGTGGATGACACCGGCGTGATCATTGTCAACTGGGCGGACGGCGTCTCGTCCTATATTGAGTCTGGCTGGTGGCAGCCGCACTGTGACGGGCGCGAAGCGGCCACACAGCTGTACGGCACGCGCGGCATTGGCTCAATCTTCCCCACCCACACAACCAGCACCAATGCCGCCGGCGCACCCACCGTGCATCCCTCCGGCTTTGTGCATCCGCGCGCTGACCACTCGCCGCAATCGCTTTACGATGCGCAGCTCGGCTATTTTTTTGATTGCATCCGGCAGCAGCGTGTGCCCGTGCCGGGCGCGGCGGAAGGCCTATGCAACATGCGCATTGTGGATGCTGCGTACGAGAGTGCGCGCACCAGCGAAGTAGTGCACTTATAGATGCACCCCTGGCTGCGCTTCTCTGGTTGGCGCCAGTGCTTCAGCCTGCGGGCTGCATCCAACACCAAGCATCACCGCAACAATTGCAGCTACACTTCGAGGGTAAACGATAAGCTTAATAGTTTCAATACAGCTCCATCCAGCATCAAAAAAGGGGTGGCAAGTTTACTTAGCATAATTGTTAGCACCGGCTGTAACCAAGCCCCATGTCCGGCCGCCCCGCGGTCAACATAGGTCTTTGCCGGTGCTGGTTACAAGCGGCGAAACGCCTGCCCGCGGCACCGGGCTGGCAGGCGCGCGCTAGCCGGGGAAACCGTAGCGCTGCAGGCCGGCGCGCACATCGCGGTACGTCAGCGGCACAAACTCGCCCAGCACGCGGCGCACATCGGCATCCTGCAAGCCCGCATAATCCGCAGCGCGCACCGGCCAGTCCCGGATGGCGCGCAGCTCTGGCGTGTCCAGCGCCGCATGATGCAGGCAATGGTAAACACCCGGCCCGGCCTTGCTCAGCGTATCCACCAGCCACGCACGGCGTGCCTGTGGCGGCTGGTTGTAGGCATCAATCACGCGAAACTGCGGCAGGCCGCAGCCCGCAATCACGCGCGCCAGTTCTTCCGCTGTCTTGGCATCATCCGGCGCAAAGGCTTTGCCCTCCAGCTCCGGCACAAACGCAGCAATGCGATATTCAATGGCGAGCCGGATGTAGGCCTGCGCAATGTCCGGGCGCATTGCGCTGCCCATGTGCGTGTCGATGTGGGTCACATCGTAATTGAGCGCTTTGCCCGCCTCTATTTGTGCGCGCAGCTCAACCGCCACCTCGCCCGCATCCATGTGCGCCCAAGCCTCCTCCACACTTTTATAAAAGTGGCCGCTGCCATCCACCAGGCTGGCGCCGCCCGTCAGCGGCCGGTAGCGCAGGTTGTCCCACTCGCTTGTAAGCGTAAGGTGCACGCCCAGGTCTGCGTGCGGCAGCGTTGTAAGCGCCGCCTCCGCAGCCCAGCCCGTGGGCAGCATGATGCTGCCGGTGGGGAAGCCAAGCGCCGCGTACGCGCCATTCATTGCCTGAAACATGCCCAGATCATCATGGTGCAGAATCAAGGCGCGCTTGCCCTCAAGATTCATGTCTTTCCAAAGGCTCATATGTTGCTCCTCGCTTGGCAAATTGTACGCCAGCAAAAAATTGTTCTTCCATCTGATGTACCTGCCGGAACTATATGATAATTTTCCCCGCCCAAGTCAATGGTGCAATAATAACAATGGACCATACCACTCTGCGTCGCATACACGCAAATACAACAGGGGTCCGGCTAATGCTGCCAGCAACGCTTTCAATGCAGCTGAAAAAGTCCCGGACAACCAAATCAAACAACATTGAAATAGACGAGTCATGTCCACACTCCCACTCTTCACGGGAGTACCCTACAGCCATTGGTTGCCGCAAGTCAATAGCAGCAAGGTAAAGCGATTAGACATTTCGTGGAACACTCTACCTGATGTACAAGCAGGTCTATCGTGACTTAATGCTACATTACGAGCTTTCCAAAAATGCGCGGTACATATATGGCTTTATAATCTGCGGCGCACACCTGCTTCCACACTTCTGCCAAGGTCAGTGCCTTTCTAATACCAATTAACAATGCTTTACACATCCGAGAACTTACTTGTCCGCGGCGCATCACATGAAGGCGATGTCCTTGTCCACGTTGATCCAAAACTTGCGGGTTGGCGGTATCTGACTTTTGAGGCGCGCCGACTAAGTTCAGGTTCCAGCTATGCATTCCACACGCTTGACCAGGAGGTTGGCGTGGTGATTTTGAGTGGTAGCTTGAATGTTGATTCTCCAGCAGGAAAATGGGAGAACATTGGGGTGCGCTCAAGCGTATTTGAGGGTTTACCGTATGCACTTTATTTTCCACGCCATACATCGTTCTCTCTCACTGCAAACACGCCCGTTGAAATTGCAGTGGCAACGGCACCAACGGACCAGGATCATACTGCGTGTTTGATTAGCCCTGCCGACATCGGTGTCGAAATTCGTGGGGGTGGCAATGCCACCCGCCAAATTAACAACATAATTCCGCCCGGATTTGATTGCCATCGCCTCGTACTTGTTGAGGTATATACGCCTGGGGGAAATTGGAGCAGCTACCCGCCCCACAAACACGACACGCACCGACTGGATAGCGCCGGCATTCTTTTGGAAGCCGCTCTTGAGGAGACTTACTTTTACAAAATCGACCTGCCCAACGGATTCGCTATGCAGCGGATCTATACTGACGACAACTCTCCCATCCACCACTCAAATCAGGGATTTGACGCATTGGTTGTACCTACAACTAATGACGTGGTACTGGTCCCGGCGGGATACCATCCTGTCTCCAGCCCGCCAGGATATACCACGTATTATTTAAATGCCCTGGCCGGAAGCGCACAATCATTGGCTAATTTTGAGGATCCGCACCACGCTTGGACAAAAACCACATTTCACGGAAAGGATTTGCGGGTGCCGATTTACTGATATATTTCCACTCGAAAGTTAAACGCACAGATTAACCTCAACTCTACTTTGTCAATATCCATCGCTCCGTTGCACGAAATGGCGCTTACAACGCCCACACAATATCTCAACGATTCGTGCTCGGTGGAAGAACTGAACTACGCACTGCCGCGCGGCGCAGTTGGAGCAACAAGCAATCCCGTAATTGTCGGAAATGTTCTAAAAAATGAGATGCACTTGTGGCGGGAGCGCATCACACACGAGATCCGCACACACCCAAGTGCAAGCGAAACCACAATTGCATGGCAAATTTACGAGGCTATTGCAGTGCATGGCGCACAACTCTTGTTGCCGGTTTATGAGCGCACAGGCCACAAACTGGGCCGCTTATCAATTCAAACTGATCCTGCTTTGTACAACAACCCAGATGGTATTTGCGATCAGGCTAAACACTTCGCGTCACTCGCGCCTAATATGCAAATAAAAATTCCGTGTACCCGCGCAGGCGTGCAAATGATTGAGGAATTAACATTTCAGGGAGTGAACTTAAACGTCACGGTCAGCTTCACTGTGTCACAGGTCATTGCAATCGCTGAAGCTGTCGAACGTGGCCTGACACGCCGCCAAGCGGATGGTAGAGACATATCAGCTATGACGCCTTATGCAACCATGATGGTGGGCCGCAACGATGACTGGATGAAACTTCAAGACAAAAAACTGGGCTTGGGAATTCCAGATGGCACCCTGGAGCTGAGTGGCGTGGCCTGTTTTAAACACGCATATAGTATTTATCAAAAACGCGGATATCGCACCCAACTTTTGGCTGCCGCATTTCGTGGTTTTCAACATTGGACTGAGTTTGTGGGCGGTGATGTCTCGCTCACAATTCCGTTCGATTGGCAAGTAAAGTTCAACTCCAGAGCCCAGAAACCAGAAAAGCGAATGCACGTACCAGTGCAAGAATCACTATTGACTTCCCTACGGATGCTGCCAGATTTCAATCGGTCTTATGATGAAGCAGGAATGCGGCCCGATGAATTTGATAATTTTGGCCCTACGGTGCGCACCCTACGGTCTTTTATCGAGGCATGGCATGGTTTTGTTGGCACCATACGAGATTTCATGCTTCCCAATCCAGATCTTTAGAACCCAACACGCCTGGACTCAAGCTAAATCTTCACGTAGATCTACATAAGGGCACACCATGAAACTAACAACTGCGCAGGCAATTATTCAATTCTTGAAGAATCAGCACGTCGAGCGGGACGGCGTGGTGCAGCAATTCTTTGGCGGATGTTTTGGAATATTTGGGCACGGCAATATTGCCGGAATTGGCCAGGCACTGCAACAGAACCTTGATTTTCGTTACTACCAGTGTCGAAACGAGCAATCCATGGTGCATACCGCAGCGGCATTTGCAAAAATGAAAAACCGATTGCAGACCATGGTTTGCACCACATCGATCGGGCCCGGTGCCACCAACATGATTACTGGCGCCGCGGCAGCCACAATAAATCGATTGCCTGTGCTGCTGCTGCCCGGAGACAGTTTTGCGCGCCGCAACGTTGCTCCAGTCTTGCAACAACTGGAGAGCGAACATACCCAAGATATCAGTGTCAACGATTGTTTCAAACCGATAAGTCGATTTTGGGACCGCATCAACAGGCCGGAACAAATCTTATTCTCCCTGCCTGAAGCAATGCGCGTCTTGACGTCACCCTCCGATACCGGGGCAGTCACACTTGCCTTGCCGCAAGACGTTCAGTCAGAAGCGTTCGATTTCCCGGAATTATTTTTTAGGGAGCGCATTTGGCGTGTGCCCCGCCACAGGCCAGATGCCCAATCGCTGCACCGCGCAGCCAGCGCCATTCGCACCTGCAAAAAACCCATAATTATTGCAGGCGGTGGTGTAATTTATGCGGATGCCACCAAGAGTTTAGTAAAGTTCATCGAGGCAACCGGCATCCCCGTAGCCGAGACTATGGCAGGCAAAGGCAGTTTGCACCATGAGCACCCACTGTGTCTGGGTGCAATGGGCGCAACCGGTACACTGGCCGCCAACCACATAGCGCATGACGCTGACCTAATAATTGGAATTGGTACGCGCTACAGCGATTTCACAACCGCCAGCAAAACAGCTTTTCAGAATCCTCATATCGTGTTTGTTAACATAAATGTCGCGGAATTTGATTCCCATAAACACTCCGCAATTGCCCTAACTGGTGACGCCCAGGTCACGCTAGATGGATTGTTACCCTTGCTCGCTGGCTGGCACGTCGAACCTGATTATGCGAATTGCATAAAACAACTACGCGCTGAATGGGATGCGGAAGTCCAGCGACTCTATGACATTCGCCTCACTCCCTTGCCATCTCAGGGTGAATTAATTGGTGCTGTCAATGACATAATTGAACCAGATGGTGTGATGGTGTGTGCGGCAGGCAGTTTACCGGGTGATTTGCATAAGTTGTGGCGCGCCGCGCATTCCAAGCAATATCATCTTGAGTATGGTTTTAGTACCATGGGCTACGAAATCGCTGGTGGCCTCGGAGTAAAGATGGCGGAGCCCCACCGCGAAGTTGTCGTGATGGTTGGCGACGGCAGCTATTTTATGTTATCCGCCGAAATCGTCACCAGTGTTCAGGAAAACATGAAATTGGTAATCGTACTGATCGACAACGATGGGTACAAAAGCATCGGTGGCCTCAGCCGCTCTTTGGGCCAGTCTGGTTTTGGCACGCGCTACCAGTTTCGGATTGACTCGGAAATACCATCAGATGAGCCGAACCAGCCGATACTCCGATTGCCTGTCGATCTTGCTGCAAATGCACGCAGTCTGGGGGCGCACGTGATTGAATGCATCTCACATGCCGACTTTCGTGCTGCCCTGTACGCGGCAAAACACACAACAGTAACCACTGTTATATACATTCGCAATGATCGTTACGCCAGTGTGCCCGGCTATGCGACCTGGTGGGATGTACCAGTCGCCGAAGTTAGTGAGATTCAGGGCGTGCGTGAAGCTCGCGCAGCGTGGGAAACCATGCGGCCAATGGAGCGAGTGCTTTAAGATTGCGGGCCCTGTTGCGCGCTATAAATTGACCCATTAATGTTCCCTACGCTACACCGGCAAGTCCGTATAAGCATGTCAATACCCTCGTGCCCCGCAATTTCGCATTTAGTCGCTGGCTGTGCTTGTACCTATTTGTGAAGCTCCAAACGCCTACGCCACTCTGGAAACTCCACCAGCGATGCGCCAAATAAATCAAGTGACTAGAGCTACTCCAATATGATCTATGTGGGCAACGCCCCGTGTTCATGGGGTAACCTAGAATTCCAAGGGCTAGACGAACAATCTTTAGATTTTCGCCAACTATTAGACGAGATCAGCGAAAGCGGGTACGCAGGAACTGAATTGGGCGACTGGGGGTTTCTACCAATCGAACCCAAGATACTCCACACAGAGCTTGCGACGCGCAACCTGACAATGACCGGGGCCTTTGTACCAGTCGACTTTAGTGACTCCAACTGTCACGCAGAAGGAAAAGCGCGAGCACTGAGGACAGCCGCTTTGCTCCGTAATGTCGCATCCGAAACATCCCCCCCCTTCGTGGTGCTGGCAGATGACAATGGTACCCATCCCATTCGCACTAAAACTGCCGGGCGCATCACACCCGACCTAGCATTGCCCAAAAGCAAACTCGAAGTATTTGCTGACGGCGTGAATGCGATAGCACAAGCTGTGACAAGCCAATTCGGACTGCGTTGCGTTTTTCACCACCATTGTGCCGGTTTCATAGAAACACCACAAGAGATCGCAGATTTAATGCAGCTAACTGATCCAAACCTTGTTGGGCTTGTCTTTGACACCGGACATTATGCGTTTGGGGCTGGCAAAACTATGGGGAACACTGTGATGGATGGGGTCATCCGGTTTGCTGATCGGATCTGGTATGTGCATGTAAAGGATTGCAATCAGGCAATCGCAGAGGAAGCATCCAGTCGCGAATGGGGATATTTTGACTCCGTCAAAAATGGGGTATTTTGTGAGTTGGGCCACGGAGTAGTTCCCTTTGAAATTTTAATCAACTGGCTAAGGACAATGTCTTATAACGGCTTTGTGACCGTAGAGCAAGACGTATTGCCTGGTATGGGATCGCCAAAGCAGAGCGCACGTCGCAACCGCGAATTCTTAATGGGATTAGGACTTTAATAATGACAACGCTCCGCATCGGACTGATCGGCGCTGGAAGAATCGGACAGGTACATGCCTTCTCTCTAGCACATAACACGCCGCACGCCAAACTAGTTGCAGTCTCTGATGTTCTCGCTGATACGGCCAAACACTGCGCAGAACTCTACGGCATAAGCAAGTGGACAACGGACTATACGGAACTTCTTTCTGACCGAACGATTGATGCCGTACTGATTTGTTCACCCACCACTATGCATAGCGAAATGATCGTAGCCGCGGCTACATCCGGCAAACACATTTTTTGCGAGAAACCGGTTGACCTAGATTTAGCTGGCGTGAACCGCGCAATAGCTGCCGTTTATGCGGCCGGCGTCGTCTTCATGGTTGGTTTCAACCGGCGCTTTGACCCAAACTTTGTGCGTGTGCGCTCCGCGATTGAGAACGGCGAGATTGGTGAACCGCACATCTTGCACATCGTCAGCCGTGATCCAGCTCCGCCACCACTCGCGTATGTCAAAGTCAGCGGCGGCATATTTCTTGATATGGCCATCCACGATTTTGATATGGCGCGTTTCCTTATCGGAAGTGAAATTAACGAGATATATGCCCAGGCTACCGTGCGGATAGATCCGGACATCGGAGAGGCCGGCGATGTGGATACAGCAGTAATGATGCTGCGCTTTGCAAACGGTGTGATCGGTACTATTGATAACAGTCGCAAGGCAATTTACGGATATGACCAGCGCGTCGAAGTATTCGGGAGTGGCGGTGCAATTCAGACGGCAAATAATTACGCAGCAAATGCCGTTGTTAGTGATGCGCACTACATACGTCGCGACCTCCCCCTGAATTTCTTCATGCAACGCTACAAAGACTCCTACAGAGAAGAAATCCAAGCATTTATCGGCTCCATCCTTAATAACACACCACCACCTGTAAGTGCCCACGATGGGCGTATGGCGCTAGTTATCGGACTTGCTGCAAAAATTAGTTTGCGAGAAAACCGTCCGGTTGCGATTGCCGAGGTACAGTAGCCAAAATAACGCAATTAATAAATATTGCCATGCCTCGAGTTCTAAATGTTGCGTTGATTGGGACCGGGCGACTTCCATTTCTTCGAACTGGCGCCCCTCGGCTTTTAGTACCATTTGTCAATTCCTGTGCATAATAAAACTGTTTCGGGTACGTGACATCAGAGGGACAAACATGACTGCTTTTGGATCAAGCGAATCACCTACTATCAACAAGAGTGAGGTCTACCTCAATGGGGCCACCATAATGACTACCCCGACTAGCCAACAGATACAAATCTCCAGAATTGCTGGGTATAAGGGCATTGAGGCCCGCGCTGAGCGGTTGCTGGCTGCACCGCACGAACTAAAAGCAGCGGCGGCAATGGTTGGCCAAGGTGAGGTGTGGAGCTTAAACGGAATCCAACTCCAACTCGACAAGGACTTTTGTCTTGACCTCGCTCGACTAGAAGCGGATTTGTCGCCGCGATTGGAGATTTGCAAAGTACTTGGCGCCGCTTATTTGCTGGTCGTCCCACCGCGCACCTATGTACCGGACGCCAAACTAACAATAGCGGCAATGCGCCACGGCTTAGCAATTGCCCAAGAGCGCGCAGCTAAAATTGCCGTCAAGGTTGGCTTTGAGTTCCTCGGGTTCAACGACTGCCCAATTAACACTCCGGCGCTGGCCGCAGAAGTAATTGCAGCATTGCCTAGAGTAGATCTAATTATAGATTCCTGCCATTGGCATGCCAGTGGGAGCGAAGAAATGGGTAAACTTTTGGTGGATCGGCTTGCGATGATTCACCTGAATGACGCACCCCAAAAAGAGCTCCGCAAGCTTGAGGACTCAGATCGTCTTTTGCCGGCGCATGGAGTCATTAGGCTCACAGATCTAATCCGATCAGTATTGGCGCATGGGTATCGGGGACCTTGGAGTCTAGAGACATTTAATCCCAACTACTGGACTGCCGACCCGTTATCTATCGCAACAGAAGGTCGAGCTTTGATTGAAACACTCTTGGATGCTACCGACTCTTAATGATCAGATTCCGCCGGAAACTGTCGACCATCGATATGCTAAATTACAATCGGTAAGATACCCCAATTGTAGCCTGGGGGCGAAGCCCTCTAGTCGACATTACATTGCACGTCTCATAATGATTATCAACCCAACTCCCAAGTCTATGGGGGCAACTCTTGAGCGCACGGGGTTGGACGTAGATACTGGAACGGTTGCCGAAGACAAGAGATGGCACGCAGATAGACTGTTTCTTTCTCGCAATTCTGTCTACTGATAACAAACCAGACTTGTGTGACTGCATATAGTTTTCAAGCCCAAATACAACCCGCAGCTCTTGACACCTCACTCATTATAGGCAAACACGTAAACACAACTGTGGTCCGGGAAATGATGCCAATTAGTATCTCCATAGCAGCACATCCGGGAAAGTTCTCAGCTGCAATCTGGGTAGGATCGACGGGCGGTACTGTGATTTGCAGCATGTGGTCGTTGAACCGGTGCATCGTAGGCAGGGGTGGCCAATGCACTTGTGACCAAATGCGTTGATGATTTGGCATCTCTCTTCGTTCCAAAATGATATATCGATGTATTAGTCACCGACGCTGACGCGAGCCGCCAGTAGGGACGCAGCGCATGGCTTGTGCATAAAACTATTTACCGCTGCTCATTGTCCCGCTTATCAAACATCAACGCCACACCGTGTTTGCGCGCACCTTGCGGCCACGCCGCGGCTGCTGCAGCGGGCAGGTAAAATAACGCGGCTGCCATGGGGCTGGGCCTTGCACAAATCTGGTTGCGTGCGCCGGCGCTGCGCAACCTTAGCCCGCCAGGCAACTGCCACACTCCACAAGCTGCCCGCCCAACCCGTATCATGAAAATTGCAGTCATCGGCGGTGGTTCCACCTACACACCGGAACTTGTCAACGGTTTTATTGAGCGCCTGAAAACGCTGCCGGTAACCGAGTTGTGGTTAATGGACATTGATGCCGAACGCCTGGCGGTGGTGGGCGGCTTTGCCCAGCGCATGCTGCAGGCCAAGGGCAGCCCGTTCAAGGTGGTGCTCAGCGCGGACCAGCGCGCCGCCGTGCGCGGTGCGGCGTATGTAACCACACAGCTGCGCGTGGGCGGCATGCACGCGCGCAAGGCAGACGAGTACCTGGGCCTGCGCCACGGTCTCGTGGGCCAGGAAACCACTGGCGTTGGCGGCATGGCAAAGGCGCTGCGCACCATTCCGGTAATCCTGCAGGTGGCGCGCGACATGCGCGAACTGGCGCCCGGCGCGCTGCTGGCCAACTTCACCAACCCGTCCGGCCTTGTAACAGAGGCGTTGGCGCGCCATGTGCCGGAGGTAACCGCCGTGGGGGTGTGCAACACGCCCTTTCATATGAAGATGGACACAATGGCCGGGCTCGAAAAAAGCCTGGGGCAGGCGCTGGCACCGGAACGCGGCGAGCTGAACACGCTTGGCCTCAACCACCTCAGCTGGCATCGCGGCTTTAAGCTGGACGGCGAAGAACTGTGGCCGCGCATCATGGCGCAGTACATTGCGCATGTGCGCACGCAAGCCGTGCCGGAAGTGGAGCCGGCGCTGCTGGAAGCGCTGCACATGGTGCCAAGCTACTACCTGCACTACTTTTATTCCACGCAGCAGAAGCTGGCCGAGCAGGCGCACTGGCCGCCATCGCGCGCCGAGACCGTGATGGAAATTGAAGCCGGCCTGCTGCGCGATTACGCCAACCCGCTTTTGACCGAGCCGCCCGCAGATTTGATGAAGCGCGGCGGCGCCTACTATTCCACCGTGGCCACGCAGCTGCTAAACGCGCATCACAACAACCTGGGTGAGACGCATATTGTGAACACGCGCCACAACGGCGCCGTAGCCGGCTGGCCCGCGGACTGGGTGCTGGAGCTGCCCTGCAAAGTGGACCGCCAGGGCGTGCATGCACTGCCCGCCGAGCCGCTGCCACCCGCCTGCTTTGCATTGCTGGCGCAGGTAAAGATGTATGAGCTGCTGACGGTGGAGGCTGCGGTGCGCGGCGACCGCGCGGCCGCGTATCAAGCGCTGATTACCAACCCGCTGGGTCCGCAGCCCGCCCAAGCCGCTGCCGTGCTGGATGACTTGCTGGAAACGCACCGCGCCCACCTGCCGCAATTTTTTGCATGAGCCGCTTGCAATTCAGCTGGCGTGCAAGCGCCTAACCAATGAAGATTGGCATCGTCGGCGGCACGGGCAACATCAGCACGGCGATTGTGCGCCTGCTGCTGCAGCGCGGCCATGCTGTCGTGTGCTTTAACCGCGGGCAGGCGGGTGCGCCGCCCGCCGGTGCGCGCGTGCTGCGCGGCGACCGGCACGCAACTGCTGCGTTCGAGCAGGCCATGCAGGCCGAAAAGTTTGATGCCGCCATCGACATGCTGTGCTTCAACGCCGCAGACGCAGCCAGCAGCCGGCGCGCCTTCCGCGGCGTGGGCATGTTTGTGCACTGCTCCACCGTTTGCACGTACGGCGTGCAATCGGACTGGCTGCCCGTAACCGAAGACCATGCGCTGCGCCCCATCACCGCTTACGGCCGCAACAAAGCCGCAGCTGACGCGTATTATCTGGAGGCGCATTACCGCGAGAACTTTCCGGTGGTAATCCTAAAGCCATCCACAACTTATGGTCCGCAGCAGGGCTTGGTGCGCCAGCTGGGGCCGGACCTCAGCTGGCTGGACCGCATTCGCAAGGGCAAGCCGCTGGTTGTTTGCGGCGACGGCACGGCGCTGCACCAGCACCTGCACGTGGATGATGCGGCGCTGGCTTTTGCGGGCGTGCTGGAGCAGGCGCACTGCAGCGGGCAAACCTACAACGTTGTTAACCGCGGCCACATCACGTGGGCTGATTACCATCGCACGGCCATGCGCGTGCTGGGGCGCACCGTGGACTTGGTGGGCATTCCGTTTGCAGACCTGCAAGCCATGCATGTGCCGCAGTTTGACCTCTGTGCCGAGATATTTGCGCACCACACTTATTACTCGCCGGAGCGCTTGCTGCGCGCCGTGCCCGGCTTTGCCCCGCAAGTAACGCTGGAGGACGGCATGCGCCGGGTGATTGATGCGCTGGATGCAGCGGGCCGCATTCCGGACTGTGACGCAGTGCAGTGGGAAGACCGCTTGGTGAATGCGCAGCGCAGCGTACGCCCCCAATGAGCAGCATAAGCCGCCCGAGCCCGCTGCAATGACGCGTTACTTTGCGGGCGGCGATGTGGGCAGCACCAAGACCAACATCATCATTGCTGATGAGCACGGGCGCGTGCTGGGCTTTGGCACTGGCGGCGGCGGCAATCATGAGGGCGTGGGGTACGCCGGGCTGCAGCAGGTGGTGCACACCGCCTTGCAGCAAGCGCTGGCACAGTGCGGCATCGCAGCCTCTGCAATTGAATCGGCCAGCGTGGGCATCGGCGGTTATGACTGGCCGGCGCAGCATGCAGACCATGTGCGCGCGCTGGCCGCTGCGGGCCTGACAATGCCGGTGGAGATTGTGAACGATGCAGTCGTTGGGCTGGTGGCCGGCGCTGCGAGCGGCTGGGGCGTGGGCGTGGTAGCCGGCACCAGCTGCAATTGCTGGGGCATGGATGCGCACGGCAAACTGGGCCGCGTAGTCGGCGAAGGCACGCGCGTGGGCGAGTACGGCGGCGCCAGTGAACTGGTTGCGCGCGCCGTGCAAGCCGTGGCCTACGAATGGGTGCTGCGCGGCCCGCCCACAATGCTCACCCCGGCATTTATGCGCGTTACCGGCGCGCCGGATTTAACGGCGCTGATAGAAGGCCTCACCACCGGCCGCTTTGAAATTGACGCCCGCCATGCGCCGCTCATCTTTCAGGTGGCGCTGCAAGGCGATGCCGTGGCGCGCGAGTGCATTGCGTGGGCCGGGCGGGAGCTGGCGCAGCTGGCACTGTGCGTCATTCGCCAGCTGCAGCTGCAGCAGCTGGAGTTTGATGTGGTGCTGATTGGCAGCCTGCATAAGGGCGGCGCGCTGCTCACCGATCCCCTGCGCGCAGCCTTGGTACCAGAGGCGCCCCGAGCGCGGCTGGTGCCGCTCAGCAGCCCGCCGGCCACCGGCGGTGTGCTGCTGGCAATGCGCGCCGCCGGCTTGGATGCCGGCGCAGTGCGCGCACAGTTGCTGCAAAGCGCTGCTGCATTTATTGAACAGCCATGATGCAGCGCAGGCTTTGTTTTGCCCGCCACTCACCGGCAGCCACAATAGTTTAAGATTGGCGGAACAGGTTCGCGCCCGCAAATCACACCACCAAAATTCCATTGCTAATGCGCAAGCCTTCCCAGACCTAAACTCAGCAATCCCAAAACCAAGCGGAGGCGCAAACCAAACCCCATGAACAACATCGACCTCACCAACCGCAATGCCATTGTCACCGGCGGCGCGCGCGGCATTGGCGCAGCAATTGCCCAGCGCCTGCTGCAGTCCGGCGCCCAGGTTGCGCTGTGGGACAAGGATGCAGATGCGCTGGCTGCAGCGCGCAAGCAGCTCGCCGCGCATGGCACGGTTCACACGGCAGCCATGGATGTGACGGACGCCGGCTCGGTTGAAGCTGCGGTGCAATCCACATTAGCTGCGTTCGGCAAGCTGGACATTCTTGTTAACAACGCCGGGGTGGCGGGCACCAACGCCAAAGTATGGGAAGCTGACCCGGCTGACTGGCGGCGCGTGCTTGAAATTAACCTAACCGGCCCCTTCCTGTGCTGCCGGGCGGTGATCCCGCATCTGATCACCAACGGCTACGGGCGCATCGTAAACATTGCGTCGATTGCGGGCAAGGAAGGCAACCCCACCGCTGCCCATTACAGCGCCTCCAAGGCGGGCGTAATCGCGCTCACCAAGTCGCTGGGCAAGGAGCTGGCCACGGCAAATGTGATTGCAAACTGCATTACGCCGGCCGTGATCGAGACCGACATACTGAAGCAGGTAACGCAAAGCCACATTGACTACATGCTCTCAAAGATTCCAATGAACCGCTTTGGGCGCCTGGATGAAGTTGCTGCGCTGGCAGCATGGTTGTGCTCCGCGGACTGCTCTTTCACAACCGGCGCAGTCTTTGACCTTTCCGGCGGGCGGGCAACTTATTAACCTGGGCGCGCCCGGTATGCCATGAAAACATCCCGCGCCCGCACAACCATCCGCCAAACAGTGACACTGCCGGCAGCGCCTGGCGCTGTGTACTCGGCTTTAATGGACACGCGCCAGCATGCGCGCCTGACGAGTGCGCCGGCCCGCATCAGCAGCAAAGTGGGCGGCAGCATCATGGCCTACGGCGGCTATATCACCGGCACAAACCTGGAACTGCAGCCCGGCAAAAAGATTGTGCAGGCATGGCACATGCAAGACTGGCCGGCCGGCCACCTTTCACGCTGCACCTTCCGGCTGGAACGCATCCGCGGCGGCACGCGGCTGCACTTTACCCACAGCGGCGTGCCACACGGGCATCTTGCAGCAGTCAAGCAGGGTTGGATTGACCACTACTGGACGCCGCTTAAAGCCATGCTGGCTGCAAAGTAAATATTGCAGCATATGCACTGGCGACTGGTGCCTGTCAAGCGGGCAGCTGGCCAGCCCAAGCTGGTGGCATCGACACAAGAACACTTTGGTTCGTCGCATCTTAGGCGCAGCCGCTATAAATATTCTTTCAAACCCGCCGGCATTGCTACGCAAGGCTGGTCGTGGTGGTAGCATTGCCCTTGCAGTGCTGCACAGCCGCGCTGATTTTTCAAATTTCATAAAATTAAAACGGAACTGTTTTGACTACTGAAGACGCACCGCCACCGGATGCGCCAGACGGCGACCCGGTTTGGACCTTCCGCGGCTACCAGATGCGCCCGGCGGAGTTCAACACCGCCATGGTGCACTACTATCGCGCCGAGATCCAGCGCTCCAACACCTGGCGCCTGCGGCTGGACAACACCACCAACTGGGCCGTTGTGGCGGCGGGCGCGGCAATCTCATTTGTGCTGGCTGACCCCAGCCATCACTACGGCCTGATTCTATTAGACACGCTGCTGATAACGCTGTTTGTTTGGATTGAGGCGCGGCGCTACCGCTACTATGAGTTGTGGAGCCATCGCGTGCGGCTGATGGAGACGGATTTTTTTGCGGCCATGCTTGTGCCGCCCTTTGCCCCCAGCCCGGACTGGGCCGAGAGCCTGGCTGAAAGCCTGTTGCAGCCGGACTTTCCCATCAGCATGTGGGAGGCGTTTGGGCGCCGCTATCGGCGCAACTATTTGTGGATCTTTCTGGTGCTGCTGGCAGCCTGGATGCTCAAGTCATTTTTGCATCCGCTGCCAGCCGCCAGCTGGGCAGAGTTTATGCAGCGCTCCGCCATCGGCCCCATCCCCGGCTGGGTGATGCTGACAATTGGATTTGGCTACAATGCAATGCTCCTGGCGCTGGGCCTGGTCACTGCGGGACTCAGCCAGTCCACGGGCGAGGTGCTGCCCAAGTGGGGGGAGTTTCCGCTGCTGAGCTCGCTGTGGCGCTCCATGGAGGTGCCCGATGGTGTGGCCCAAGCGCCGCGCGCTGCGGCGCGCAGCGCGCGCAAGCGCCAGCAGCTGCTGGCGCTGGTAATCTCCAACAAGCCGCGCGAGATTGCGGACCGCGTGCATGCGGACATGCGCCGCGGCGTCACTGCATTGCACGGCAAGGGCATGTATGCGCAGCAGGAGCGCGAGGTGCTGATGGTGGCCGTAACCACCACAGAGCTGGCGCACCTTAAGGCGCTGGTGCGCGCTGCCGACCCCAACGCTTTCATTATTGTGTCACCCGCGCAGGAAGTTCTCGGGCGCGGCTTTCAGGCACTGGAGTGATGGCGCACGCGCAGCGCAGCCATTGCGCAGCCTGCCAATTCCGGCGCACCAAAAATGAATCGTGAAGCCCTGATTGCCGAGCTGCAGGCGCTGACCAGTGCGCAACGCGCCTCAGCTGCGCCGGCGCATCTGGACCAGCATAGCCAAGACCAGTCTGCGCATGCAGCGCACCAACCGGATGCGGTGGTCTGGCCGGAAACCACGGCCGAGGTCAGCCGCATTGCAGCCCTGGCCAACCGGCAGCGCATTAGCATCACCGCATGGGGTGCCGGCAGCAGTTTGGAGGGCAACTCCATCCCGCTGCGCGGCGGCATTGTGATGGACTTTACGCTTATGAACCGCGTGCTCGCGCTGCACGCGGAGGATTTTCAGGTGGTTGTGCAGCCCGGCATCTTTTACAAAGACATGAACAAGGTGCTTGCCAAAAGCGGTTTGTTCTTTGCGCCGGATCCCGGCGCCAACGCCAGCATTGGCGGCATGGTTGCCAACAATGCGGCCGGCACGCGCACCGTAAAGTATGGTGCCACACGCGACAATGTGCTGGCGCTTGAAGTTGTGCTGGCAGACGGCCAGATACTGCGCACCGGCTGCCGCTCCACAAAACAGTCCGCGGGCTATGACCTCACGCGCCTCTTGGTGGGCTCAGAGGGCACGCTGGCGCTCGTGACCGAGGCCACGCTGCGCCTCGCTCCGCTGCCCGAACACTTTAGCGCGGTGGTGGCAGCCTTTCCAACCACCAATGAAGCCGCGCAGGCAGTGTTCGGAATTATGGGCTCCGGGCTTAACCCCGCTGCGCTGGAGTTGCTGGACACGGCCACAGTCACCGCAATCAACAATGCCGACGCACTCGGGCTGCATCCATCACCAACCCTGTTTGTGGAATTTCATGCAGCCAGCGAGGCCACGCTGGCTGCGGAGTTGGGCATGGTGGAGGAAATTTGCCGCGAGCTGCAATGCAGCAGCTTTCAGTCTGGCGTAGGACGCACGGCCCGCGACCGGCTGTGGGCCGCACGCCATGGGCTGGGCGAACTATTCAAGCGCATTCATCCCGGCCAGAGCTACCTGATTACAGATGTGAGCGTGCCGATCTCGCAATACGCGGCGCTTGTGGCCGAGGGCACCGCAATCCTTGCGCAGCTGGAAGGAGTAAGCGGCTACTTGTTTGGCCACGCGGGCGACGGCAACCTGCATTCGCACATTTGCTTTGCAGATGATGCGGCAGACTACGCGCGCCTGCAGCGGACGGTTAATGACCACCTGGTTGAGAAAGCGCTTGCGCTGGGCGGCACGTGCACAGGCGAGCACGGCGTGGGCATTGGCAAACAGAAGTACATGCTGGACGAGCAC
>OFRL01000305.1_pt1 | contig 25012 bp, 16 predicted proteins | sample 1543121 | NCBI WGS metagenome assembly OFRL01 (sample SAMN07774228, study PRJEB24372) | wastewater metagenome | isolation source: Lake Maggiore Cannobio | place: Italy: Cannobio | collected 2016-01
TCGGCGAGCGCTTCATCAGGGCCATGGCGGCGTAATGTTCAACCGCCCGCCCACACACGGAAATCCTGACAGTGCCCTGGGCGATTTTATCCTCCACCTCGTCGATCGCTGCGATGACCGCGTTGCGCTCGGCCAGAACAGATTGTTCGATGCGCTCCTTGAGCGCATAGAAATCGGCCTTCAGTTCCTGAATCGCGCTACCCTTGTAACACTGCGGATCGCCAAGAACCCGGCGCAATGTTTCAGCGGTAGAATCTTCGGCGAAGGCAAGGTTCTGGTCCTGCATGGTCAGGAAGGAACGCACCTCATCATAGATGCCCTTTTGCGGTCCGGACATAAAGCTGCGGACCTTGTCGAGGATATCCTCCTTCGCATCCAGCAGCTGATCTTCCAGGCTGACCGGGCCGGTAATGAACCAAGTCGCCGGCTGATCGCGCATAGTGTCGAGATGGGTCCGCAGCGGATCGAGCGCCGCGATGAAGGGGTAGCCCGTCAGTTGCCTGCCAAGATCCTCCAGTTCGCCAGCGAGCTTGCGCAACTGCGCCTGCCACTCCGTCCCCAGACTGCGGGCGTCATTGCCCGAGGCGGGGAGATCGAACAGTGCCTGAAACAGTTCGCGCGATTTTCGGAGCTGCGCGGCGGTAAATTCGATCTGTGGCGAAAGGAGAATGTTGCCAAACGCATGGCTGTTGCGCAGCCCTTGGACCAGCACCTCTCCTTCCAGCACAGTGCTGTCCACGCGGGCCTCTAGCTTGCCGCGTGCGACAAGGCTCGCGGTCAGGCACAGGACCGCAATGGTGGGCCAGCCATAAGGCTTTCCGCCGAATTTCTCGACCAACGCTTTGGCCGAGACCCGTGTGCCAAGACGCATCTGGGCCTGAGCATGGTTGAGTACGTCCTGCTCGGCTTCGGTCAGGCCACTGCCTTCACCGCCGAAAAGCCCGCCATCGACGCGCCCTGCGCGGCCAAGGTCCGCTTCCGTGTAGGTCGCGCCGCGCAGGACCGGCAGGCTCGTGTAGACCTTGTCCACCAGAACCTGGAAGCCCTTGATTAGTCGCTCTTGCGGATCCTCCCCGCCAATTTCCAGTTCAGCCCCTCGCACGAAGAGTCGCGCGTCAGCGATTAGGCTGCGCAGCCGCTGGACCAGCTCCTTTTCACGGCGCGTATTCTGATCGCGCTTTTCCGCAATGATGCGATCACGACCAGACTGGGCCTCACCGCTCGTGACCTGCCGGGCGAATTTTACGGTCTGGAGCAATAGGATGAGATCGCGCGTGAAGCGAACATCACGTCCTAGCAGTACAACCATCTCATCGCTTGCCATGTTGTTAGAACGAACCACATCCGGCGCGTCGGAATCGTCGCAGAAAGGCGAGATGACGTTCACCGCAAGCTCTTGCTCCCGGTTCAGGCTCTGCCCGTCGAGCTTGCGGGTGAAAGCATAATCCACACCTGTGCCGGTATGCTTGACCTTTCCGTGACGCAGGATGGCGCCGAAGGCCAGTTCGTCGAGTTGGCGCTCGATTTCGGCGGGATCGACCGCAATCGCCTTGATCTCAGCCTCGACATCCTTCTCCTCATTAGTGAGGAATTCGTAGACCTCGCCATTGCGCTGGATCAGCGTCTGGCGCTCGAGAAGCGATAGAGCTTCTTCGATATTGCGGCGCTGCTCGGTTTGGTCCGCCTCGAAGCGGGACAGTAGGAGGATGGCGATATTGCGAGCGGTTGGTTTGAACTCCTTCACATATTTAACAAGGAAAAGGACCTTCAGCACCCGCACCGCGAAAACGTCGCCCAAGTTCTTCTCGGCCAGCTGAATGGATTGCTGGACCGATGATTTGAGCGCGGTCCGGATCCCCTCGAACATCAGGTCGAAGGTTGCGAGACCCCCGACTGGCGTATCGGCCAGCCGCTTGGCCACCTCCTGAAAGACGCCCAGCATCGAGCGCTCGCCAACTGAGCTGTGCTTGCCCTCGAACGCGTTATGCTGGGAGAGGCCCATGATCGCGCGCTGGAACAGATCATATTGGTAGTTCGGGAACGGATAGCTCGCGACGAACTGGTCTTTTCCGGAGAAATTCCGAAACTTGAAGGAATTATCGCCGAAATCGAACAGAGTGCGCAGGTTGTTCTCCTCGGAATCATAGAGGTTGCCAAGGGTGATCTGGCCAGCCTCGGTCTTGGCCAGCAGCCGGCGCTGGATGACTTCGGCCACGTCTTGGGAATTCAGTGGCATCCGGTTGGCGAAGCGCGCTTGGATCTTCGAGAAATCATTCTCCTGCTGCGCTGTTAAATCCCCGATGACCGAACCCATGTCCTGCTGGGCGGTAACCACTATCCAGGCCTGGCCTTTGCACTTAGTGTTCAGGCTTTCGGCAATGGTCTGCAGATTCGTCATCAGTTTGACGTTGTCGGCGATATACTGACCCACCTCATCAACAAAAAAGTTCAACCGGAACTTCGGCCCCTGCGCATCGATCCACGATTTCACATTGTTGGCAAAATCCTCGATCGAGACCTTGGTATCTTTGCGGTACTGGCCAAGAACATCCTTGACCTCGTCGCCCGTGACCTCTGCGAAGGCTGCGGCAATGTGCTTGCCTTCCATTAGCGCCTGCTCACGCCCTCGCTCCCAGGCTTTGCCGGATGACCGCATGAAGGCCTCCCTGAAGGCCTGGAGTTTGCCGCGGCTGTCCAGATCACGCTCGAACTGAGCGATGTGCGGAAGCTTGCCATAATAGCCGCACATCTCGTCAAAGACCTTCTGGAAGACGGCCAGAAGCGCCTCGACATCCGTTTTCGAGATCACATCCGCTTTCTGGTCGATATTGAACAATACCGACCGGGACGGGATCGACACCGCCTTGCGCAAGGCGCCCGCCAGCATCGGGTTGCCGGCCAGCTTGCGCTCGAAAATTTCGATAGCACGAAGTCCCTCGACCTCATCGTTCTCGAGCAAAAGAGCGAGCATCTTCAGAAGGTGGGATTTACCCGACCCGAAGAAGCCGGAAATCCACACCCCATTTGCGGTATCGTAGTTGTTGTAAGCGTCGAGGAATTGCTCGAGCCGCGCACCGATCTCGTTAGTGATGACATATTCATCTAGCTCGGTCAGGAGGCTGGCCTTGTCATCGGCCTTGATCACGCCATCGATCGAGCGGTCGACCGGCTTGGCGAAAATATCACGTAGCACAGTAGCCATCGATCAGACCTCGTAATTCATGATATTGAAGGCGCGGTAGTATTTGTCGTCATGCAGCAAGCCGAACAATTCGAGCGAAGCTCCGGTCGCCAATGCGTGGGTATATTTTCCCGGAAAGAACATAACCGTAGGACGATCCTTCGCAGTGCTCTGTAGGTTGTTGAGCACGTTGTGCGACCGCAGATACGGGTAGACCTCGCCTATGCCTGACAGGAAGATCACATCATGCGGGGTTTCTTCCATGCGGCGCGCAATCGCCGGAATAAGATGGCTCTGCGGGTCGAGCACGCCTTGTAGCAGCTCCTTGAGCTCGGCTTTGTCAGTGTCGGCCTCGACCTCAAGGATTTGCGCGAAGATCCCTCGATCCTCTAGGATTTTGATCGAAAGATCATAGAGGTCGATATCAAGGACGCGCACACCGGCATGCCCCAGCCGGGCGATCAGGTCTTCGCGATCCTCACCCAAGCTCAGGCCATCTTCGGCATCGAAAGCACAGATGAAGAAGGGGACCTCGTTACCCAAACCTTGCTTGTGCAAGAATCGCTCGCTGGAAATCACCCTGAACAGGTGCTCGGCACGAACGCGCCGATCAGGTCTCGTACCCACAGTTATCCCCCATTCCCGGGAAAGATCCGCAAATCCGCCGGATTACTCTCCTCGATCAGCCGCTTCATGTGGCCTGACAGCCAGATCGGCTGAATTCTGCCTTCGGCACTCCTCAATCCCGCTTCACGCAAGATTCGGAACAGGACCTGACGCAATTTGGCGGCCGTTGATGAGGACAGCGCAGCAAGGCTCGGATCACATTCCGCTTTACCCGCGAGAAAACGATCGAACACCTCATGACCCAGATCAAGCCGCCAGGATTGGTAGCGCTCGTTGATAACCTCGACCGCGAATTCGCTAACGAAGCGATAGGTCCGACAGATCGCCAGCCACATTACAGCCTGCTGCCCGGCGCGATCCGCCTCCGCCGACAGGTAATGGCGTTCAGCGTCGGAGAGATGACCTATACGGTCGTACACCTCGCGCAGCGCGCGGGTTTGCGAGGCCAATTTGGGCAAGGAAGACGCGCCTTGCGCGAGCAAGCGCTCGCGAGCGCAAGCCCAGGCTTCCCCGGGTCGGTAGGCCTTGGCGATCGCCAGGCTCTCATTGAGCATTAGCCCACCCACACTGAACGACATCCGGTATCTTTGATGTTTTGCGCTATCGTCAGAATTCACAGCGCGAACTCCGCCTTCTCAAGCGCTGCGAGGGTATCGGCTCTGTTGACCACGACGATATGCTGACTGCGAGCGGGCAGCTGGGCGGCATCACCCAAGAGCCCAAGGCGCTTGAGCACATAGAATAGCATCGCGTAGCGAACAGTCAGCACGGCCGATCCGCCTGCCATCCCATAGTCCTTGGCGACCACCGCCTTCTGGCTCTCGGTGAAGGCAGGATGCGGACCTACCTCAATGGCAAAGCGCTCTTGCCAAAGCGCGTCTTGATCGGCCGACGCGCCAGCTTCGCCAAGCTCGCCTACATTAAGGATACGCGGCAGCAGGAAGTCTTTGAACTTGTCGGTGATGTGGCAGTAGCCGCGCACGTGCCAGCGAAAGCCATCATAGCCGAAGGCATGCGGCGTAATGCGGCGCCAGATCGGATCGGGCCGATCCTTGCTCATCGACTGGTAGTGAATATCGACTGATCGCACGTCTCGCACCGCGCCCAATATGGTGCGCAGCACCTTAGCGTTGATGTCGCGGCGGGGTGTCAGCGCGATATCAGTATCAGGCACTTGGGTGATCCAGGACTCGCCCAGTTCGATCAGCCCCTCCGCGACTGACCGCAGGCGTGACAAATAGCCATGAGGGTCAGGCTTCAAGAAAATCGGCTCGAAATCCGGGCCTGCCACATAGCGACGAGCGCTCTTGTCATAGAGCGCGTTATGCGGCGCGCGCTCCTGATAGAGCGTTAAATCCTTTGACGCCTGCGGCACTGATACATCGAAAGTGTCGATGATGTCCGAGCGGTTGACACCGCCCTCCCAGAACAACCGGAACTCAATGAACTCGAGACGGCGCTCGACGCCCCATTTCAGCGCTGGCCCCTCGCTTGTCATCTGGTTCGGTTCCTTCAAATCGCGAGAGGATAAAAACTATGTGGACATATTTGCGATGCCCGTATAGTTTTTATCTATTCGCTGGAGTCGCGTCAAGCGGAACCGGCGAGACAGTAGGAGGAAGTTGGCGATGAGCACCAATCCTAATCGGCGCACAATCGTCGCGCATGGCCGTTTGGCGATGCGCGAGTTGCGCCTTGATGCTGCCCGGCGGCGGCTTCACGGTTTGCAGATTCTCTCGTTCGAGCAGCTCGCCGTCCGCCTGGCCGGAGGTTTCACGCGGCCCATCGACGACGAAAGCCTGCGCTGCGCGATCCAGGCGGTCTTGCCGGAGACGCCTTTGGGCGAGCTGGATGGCATCAAGCTCTTGCCGGGCATGGTCGATGCCGCTGCTGATACGCTCCACAAGGTCTGGCGCTCCGGGATCGATTTGACCGAGCGCGCCCATGAACATCCACGCCTCGGGTCGATTGCCCGCCTCGAAGCGGCCGTTCAGGATCAGCTGCCGCCTGGAATGATGCGGCCCGCCAATCTCGTGTCGGCGGCGCTCAAGCGCATGGCCCACGCTCCGGCGGTGCTCGGCTCCGTGGAGATCGTCGGCATCACCGAACTTTCGCCAAGCTGGCGTCCGCTTCTCGCGGCGCTTGCGGCGCATGTGCCAGTCGCATGGATCGCGGGGCCGCGCCCCGTCCCGGAATGGCTCGCCGCGACCGGCATCGAGGTGCGCTGCTCGGACGCACAGACTCCAGAGCAGCACATGGTCAGCGCGGCAACTGGCTATCACGAAGCGGTCGAGGCGATTCGCTGGGCGCGCGCGCTCATGGTGACAAACGGCGTCGATCCCTCCGACATCGCCATCGCCGCTGCTTCGACTGCGGAGTATGACGATCACTTCCTCGCCTTGCGTGCGGACGCCAACCTCGACCTTCATTTCGTCCACGGCATCAAAGTCACCACCACCCCCGAGGGGCAGGCTGCTGCAGCGCTTGCCGATATTCTGATCCGCGGCTTCTCACAGACTCGCATGCGCCGTCTCGCGGCGCTTTGCGGATCGGAAACCGGCCCGTTCCAGTCATTGCCGCAAGGGTGGCTGCGCCTTCTGCCGGCCGACGCGCCGCTCGCTTCTCTCAGCGCCTGGGATCGGTTGCTCTCTCGCCTCACGGCTGCGGACTGGCCCGATGAGCAGGATCACACGGCGACGTTGCGCGCGATCGTCGATCTGCTCGCGAAGGGGCATGCGGCAGCCGATGAGGTCGGCGCTGCATTCCTGACCGGCCGTGCGCTTGCGATCTGGCGCAAAGCACTTCTTGCTGGCCCATCGGTGTCGCTCGATACGACGTTGGAGAACCTGAAGCAGGATGACGGTCTTGAGGCCTGCGTGTCACCGGCATGGATGCCCGCTAGCGCGCTGGCGGCATCGCCGCGCCGCCATGTGCGCCTCATCGGCCTCAATTCCTCGCGCTGGCCGCGCGGGATTTCCGAGGACCGGCTCATTTCCGACCATATCATCCCCACCGCCGAACTCGATCCGCTGCCGATCGGCGCCGCAGACAGGCGCGATTTCGAGACCATCCTGGCGACGACCGAGATCGAAGTCACACTGTCGCGGGCGCGCCGCGACAGCGAGGGGCGGCTCCTTGGCCGGAGCGCGCTGCTCGGCCCGGTTACGGACGAAATCTACATCGGTCGTAACGCCGTACCCCCTCATGCTTTCAGCGAGACTGACCGCTTGATGGCGCGGCCGGATGAGTTCGCCGGCGATACGCAAGCTGCCAGCGCGCTCACCACCTGGGGCAATTGGCATCGCGAGGAGATTACGCCGCACGACGGATTGGTTCGCGCGGACCATCCGCTGTTGCTCGACATCCTCGCGCGAGTTCAGTCGGCAAGCTCGTTGAGGCTGCTCCTGCGTAGTCCACTGGGCTTCGTCTGGCGCTATGGCATGCGCCTGCAGATGCCTGAGAGCGGCACCGACCCCCTCGTGCTCGACGCACTGGCAATGGGCGATCTCGTCCACATGACCCTCGACCTCGCGCTTCAGGATCTCGAAGCGAATGGCGGCCTCGCCAATGCAGGCGAGGCCCAGATATCCGCTGCGATCGAAGCCGCCGCAGGAAGCGTCGCTGGCGTCTGGGAAAGCGAGCGGGCAGTCCCGCCGCCGGTCATCTGGCGGCGCACGCTCGACGATGCCCGCGCCCTTGCAGAACGCGCGCTCACCTATAGCGGCGAACATCTGAACGACGCCCGTTCCTACGGAGAGGTGGCCTTTGGTGGCGCCACGCCCAAGAGCGGCGCCGGCAGCCCATGGGATGCGGCGACCCCGGTCGCGATCCCCGAAACCGGCTTTGCCATCAAAGGCTACATCGACCGGCTCGATGTTTCGGGTGATGGCGCGCGCGCGCTCGTCCGGGACTATAAGACCGGCCGACCGCCCAAGGACGATATCAGCATCGATGGTGGCCGCGAGTTGCAGCGCTGCCTCTATGCCTTCGCGGTGAAAGCCCTGCTGGGAGCGGACGTGTCGATCAGCGCCTCGCTGCTGTATCCGCGTACCGAGACCGACCTTCAGCTCGCTGACCCCGAAGCGACGCTTGGCGAACTCACCGACTATCTCCAATTCGCGAGCGCCAGCCTGAGCGCTGGCCATGCGCTGATCGGGCCGGACACCGGCGGGACATATGACGATCTCGCCTTCGCGCTGCCCGCCAATGCCGGCGCGACCTACTGTAAACGCAAAACGCCCGCAGCCACCGATCTCCTCGGTGACGCTGCTCTGGTCTGGGAGGCCCAGTGATGACCGCCGCTCTGAATATCCTGCGCGACGACGCTGCGCGCCGTACTGCGATCAGCAGCCATGACCAGTCGCTCCTCGTGGAAGCGGGCGCCGGATCGGGCAAGACTGCCGTCATGGCAGGCCGGATCGCGGCCATGCTGGCGCAAGGCGCTGTGCCCAAATCGATCGCGGCGGTGACGTTCACCGAACTGGCCGCGAGCGAGCTTCTCGTGCGCGTCCGCGATTTCGTCGTCGAGCTTGTTGCCGGAGCGATCCCGACCGAACTCAAGATCGCGTTCCCCTATGGGCTCTCCGAACAGCACAAGGCGCATCTGGCTGAGGCTGCCGCGCATATCGATGAGATCACCTGCTCGACCATTCACGGCTTTTGCCAGCGCTTGATCAAACCCTATCCGGTCGAGGCCGATATCGATCCCGGCGCGAGTGTCATGGATCGCAACCAGGCCGACCTCGCCTTCATCGAGATCGTCGATGCGTGGCTGCGCCAACGGCTCTCCGGTGCAGAGGGCGGCCTCATCGCCGAGATGGTGCTCTACAGCCCAAACGAGACAGTCAGTCTCATCCACCGGATCGTCGATAATCTGCGCAAGCGGCGTACCGTTGCCGGCCCCGCCGCAGACCCGCTTGCTCCGCATCTCGCCGCGTTTCGGGCAGCAGCAGCGGATTTCGCGGAGTTCATCCGCACCGCGCCGGCCGTCGAGGAAGAGACAGCGGTCTTTGCCGAGCGTTTCGCGGAGATGGCGGATGGCCTTGAGGGCGAACCCGCCATCGATACGCCTGGCGGGCTGGTGCGACTGCTGACCTCCCCGCCGCATGCCGACCTCTGCACCAAGGCCGGCACGTTCCTGGCCTTCAAGAAGAAGGGCAAATGGGTCGATGCGGCCAAACGTGAAGGTCTCGCCAAAGCAGATGGCGAGCGGCTCAATCTCGCAGCGGAAGCAGCCTATTCGGCATGCTGTGTGGCATGGCAGACGCTCACCCAGAATGTCGCGAGCCGCGTTCTAGCCGACCTGATCGGCGAAGTGCGCCCCGTTCTCGATCATTTCCGTGATTATAAGCGCTCCGCCGCACTGCTCGATTTCGACGATCTGATCTTCGCGGCGCGTGATCTCCTGCGCGATCACGACGATGTCCGCCGCGCGCTCGCCGGCCGCTTCTCCAAAGTGCTGGTCGATGAGTTCCAGGACACCGATCCGCTCCAGACCGAAATCTTCTGGCGCCTGTGCGGAGAGCCTGCGGAGGCTGGAGATGCGAGTGATTGGGCCAGCTTCGTCATCCGCCCCGGTGCCCTTTTCCTGGTGGGCGATCCCAAGCAGGCGATCTACCGCTTTCGAGGCGCCGATGTGTTGGCCTATGTCAGCGCCCGCAATGCCTTCGTCGCTCAGGACGAGGACAGCGTTCTGTCGATCTCGACCAACTTCCGGTCCTGCGCGCCGATCCTGACTTTCGTAAATGAACGGTTCGAGGGACCGCTCTCTAACGACGGCCAACCCGGCTTCACGGCGCTCGACCCCTTTCATGCCGCTCGCGGGGAAGCGCTGTGTATTGCCGCACTTGATGTCGTGGTCGCAGGCGAGGACGGCAGAGCGTCGGCCGAGCAACAGCGCGATCACGAGGCTGAAGCCGTCGCCCAGATGTGCGCCCGACTCATCGGTAGCGAAATGATCCTCGATCGGCGCACTGGCGCAGGGCGCTTGTGCCGCCCGGGTGACATCGCTTTGCTCGCACCCACCGGCAGCGACCTGTGGCGCTATGAGGAAGCTCTGGAGCGCTGTGGTATCCCGGTCGCGACGCAGGCCGGCAAAGGCCTGTTCCGCCGTCAGGAAGTTCAGGATCTGATCGCGCTCACCCGCGTTTTGGCCGATCGTCGCGATACCCTTGCGCTGGGCGCGCTTCTGCGTGGGCCGCTTGTCGGCCTGACCGAAGAGCAACTTCTCGACATCATCTGGGCGTTGCCGCGCGCTGAAGACGCACCCGACAAACTCCCGCGTTTCGACCTCGGCGTCGATCCGGCCGACATCGCGCATCCGCTGGCTCGCGCCACGATCGAGAAACTCCAGGCGCTCCAGCGTCAATGCAACAGCACTACGCCGCATGAGCTCCTGTCTCAGGCGATCGATGCGTTGCGGGTGCGGCCAATCCTCTTGGCGCGTCACCGCGGTCAGGCCGAGCGCGCGCTTGCCAATGTCGATCTCTATCTGAGCTTGACATCGGCTTTTACTGTGCGGGGGCTGCGCGCCTTCGCCGAGACGATGACGGCGGCCTGGACCGACGAGGCACGCGCCGTCGAAGGGCGGCCGGACGCGCAAGAAGAAGCGGTTGCGCTCTACACCATGCACGCCGCCAAAGGGCTCGAATGGCCGATCGTCGTCCCCATCAACACGATGACCGGGATCAAGGCGCCCGATAGCGCCGTAACCGACCGCGATAGTGATACCTTCTATTGCCCGGTCTTCGGCGTGAAGCCGGCAGGCTATGAAGCGGTGCTCGACGCCGAGAAAGCGGAGCTCGACCGCGAACGCATCCGTCTCTGGTATGTTGCGGCGACCCGTGCCCGTGAATTGCTGGTGCTACCGCGTCTTGACGCGGCGCAGTCCAAGTCCGCCTGGATTTCGCTGGTCGATCTGTCGCTGGCCGAATTGCCGGCGCTCGATCTTTCGCATCTGCCCGAAGAGATGGTTGCGGCAGCGGCACAAGCGGTCAACATCCAGACCCGCGATAGCTTTGCTGCCGAAGCCGCAGCAATCGACGACAAGCGCCATCGCCTGGTCTGGCTCGCACCGAGCCGCGATGAAAGCCACACCGGCCCGGTACTGACGCCTGAAGCCGTGGAGGTCTGGGCGGCTGGCGATGACGGCCAGCCCGATGACGAAGGGCCGGCGCTGAGCGTTCAGGGTGGGCGTGAGCGCGGGCTCATCCTCCATAAGCTGCTTGAAGAAGTGCTGACCGGGGAGACCGATCCCGGTGGGCCGGCGTTGGCCGAACGGGCTCGGGCACTGATCTTAGAAATCGGCAAGTCGGTGATGGACGATCCTACGCAAGGCCTGAGCCCCGGCGAACTCGCCGGCTGTGTGGTGCGGACCCTCAACCTGCCGGAAATCGCCGAGCTGCGGCCCAGTCTGGTGCCCGAACTGACCGTCTATGCGGCGGTTGAGGTCGAAGGGATTGAGCAGGCGACGGTCGGGATTGCCGATGCGACCAGTTTCGACAGCGACGGCAAGCCTGCTGTCGTGATCGACTGGAAGAGCGATGTGCAGCCGACTGCGGCGACGATCGAACACTATCGTGCGCAGGTTCGCGCCTATCTCGACATGACCGGCACCGAGCGCGGGCTGATCGTCATGGTGACTTCTGGGCAGACAATTGAGGTTCAAGCCAGTGCTTGAGTCCCGCTGCCTTGAAGCGGCGCGCGACATACGCAGCCGCGAGAATTAATAACGCGTCCTGAGAGAGTTGTGGTGGATTTTGAGCTGCCTCCTTGCAAGTATGGGGGCTCATGGGGGGAACAGCTTTGAGCCTGAACCGCGACGAACATAACGGTGATATTGCACGAGAAGCGTTGACCATCTTCGATCGCGTAGCGGCCGGCGCCAGGGCAGAACTCGCCCGTTTCAAGGGGCCATCGGCGGAGAGCCTCGCTCCGCTGAATACGCTGACGACCGAAAAAGCCGTCGCGAAGCTCAACGAGATCGGCCGGGAAATGCTCAATGGGCACCAAATCCTGTCCCGCGAACCCGCTATTGCCAGGGTGATCGCGGCGGACGAGGCGGACAAGCATACCACCTTCTACATCTCGCGGTTCGCGCCTTCCGGGCTGCTCGATGCCCGGGTTCGGTTCGCCAGTTACAACGCGCCGGTCGGTCGGTTGGCATCGTTGCGCCCAGGTGGATACATTGATGTGCCGGGGGGCTCGCTTGAGGTCGTGGAGCGAACCCTATTTCATGCCGAGGCTCTCCCCGACGGCTGGGATTCGCGGGATACAGTTTTCGAGGCGGAAGGGCAGAAAACCCTCACCATCGCCTCATTGCTGCGCTTGCTTTCCGAGCGTGATGCCCCTGCCGATGCGCTGGATGAGATCGAGCGCATGCTGAAAGCGGCCGAGGTGAACGACAATGTCACCATCGGGCGCAAGCGCGGTATCATCGACAAGATGCAGCTGCGCGATCAAGCGGTCCTGGACGAGTATCAAGACGCCATCTTCCGATTGTCGCTAGATTCGCAGCTTCTGATCCTGGGTCCGCCAGGAACGGGCAAGACCACGACGCTCATTCGCCGTCTGGGGCAAAAGCTCGATCCCCATGGCTTGAGCGAGGACGAGCAAAGCTTGGTCGATGCTTCCCCCTCATCGCTGGCACACGGCCAGAGCTGGATCATGTTCACGCCCACCGATCTACTCGGGCAGTATCTGAAAGAGGCATTCAATAGAAACAATGTGCCAGCGTCCGATCTGCGGATCAAAACGTGGATCGGGCATCGCAAGGAACTCGCTCGGAACCACCTTTCGATCTTGCGCACCGCAAACGGCGGTGGGCCGTTCGTTCTGAAGGATGCTGCGGCCACCATAACCGCCGAGGCCGTAGAATTGCCGATCGACTGGTTCGAGCAGTTTCAAGCCAAGCAAGACAGCGATTTCTGGTCGGGTCTCGAGAGCGCTGCAGCCATCCTTACGGCCGCCACGGACGCGGAAATCGCAAAGTTGGGTGGGCGCCTCAGCACAGCTATTCAAAGCGCACGGACGTCCACTCCGACAAGCGGCATCTACGCCCTTGTCTCGCTAAGTGAAGACGTCCGCCGCATTCTCGGGCGTGTACGAGCTGATGTCGACAGCGTGCTCAAAGCCGCACTTGCGCGCGCTCAGGCTGGCGCACGAACCCAAGGTCAGAACTTTTTCGAGCAGCTGATCGCCTATCTCGACACCTTGGACGATCAGGCCGATCACGGCGACGACGATCTCGATGACGAAGAGGACGAAGAAGAAGACCGGCCGACGAACAAGCCGGCCGCTGCTCAACGCGCCTACTATGCTGCCCTGCGGCTTCAGGCGCGCGCCAAGACACGTCGCCGTTCAACGAGCTCCCGAAGCGCTCTCGTGCTCGACTGGGTCGCGGATCGAGGCCTGACCGAAGCCGAGGCGAGCGGGCTGGCCGACCGGTTGGGATGGCAGTTGTCCCTCAATCGCTTCAGCGCGCCTGTCCGGCACTATCTGAGCAAGATCCCCGCCCGATACAGGCAGTTCAGGAGAGGTGAGCGCGGAGAGCGCTGGTATCCCGATACGAACCCGGGCCGCGATCTGCATCCGCTGGAAGCGGATCTCGTGATTTTGGCGATGCTGCGCGCTGGCAATGCCTTGCTCGCGGATAACCGCGTGCGTCGGAACATTGAGCAGGCTGCCTATGAGCCACTGCGTGCTCTGCACGATATCAAGCGCAATCAAATTCTCGTGGACGAGGCCCCCGACTTTTCGCCTGTGCAGCTTGCTTGCATGCGCGCCTTGGCAGTCGAGCCGATCGGATCGTTCTTCGCCTGCGGCGATTTCAATCAGCGCATCACGGAATGGGGCAGCCGTACCGAGGACAGCCTCAAATGGGTCGAACCCGGCCTGTCGATCGAACGGGTTTCGATCGCGTACAGGCAAAGCCGGCAGCTACATGACCTGGCCAAGGTACTGGCTGATCCCGCTTCTGGATCGACGGCGGACGCCGGCTTGCCCGACGACGTCAATAATGATGCGGTTCCACCGGTGATTGTTGCAGGCCTGCATGATTACGGCGAGATCGCCCACTGGTTGGCAAAGCGGCTGTCGGAGATCGAGCGTTCCGTCTCCCCACGCGCATTGCCGTCTATCGCGATCCTCGTTCACGACGAGGCAGCCGTTCGCCCGCTCACCGATGCGCTGAATGAGGTTATCGAGGAGCAGAATTTGCATGCCGTCGCCTGTGTCGATGGCAAAATCATCGGACGAGACGATGAGATCAGGGTCTTCGATGTGCGGCACATCAAGGGGCTTGAGTTTGAAGCGGTGTTCTTCGTTGGCATCGACAAGCTCGCCGAAAGCGAGCCCACCTTATTCGAGCGATATCTCTATGTGGGGGCAACGCGCGCGGCCACCTATCTGGGCTTGTGCGCGATAGGCGAAAAACCTTCCTCGATCGACCGCCTTTCCGGCCATTTTGCTGAGCAATGGTAGAAGAACCAGCCGCACAGATTGGATAATCCATGTCGCTTCCCAGTCCTACCCATGCCAATTATTCCTCGTTGCTGACCGACATCGAACGCGGGCAGGTTAAAATCCCCCAGTTCCAGCGTGAGTTCGTTTGGACGCTCCAGAAGTCCGCCGCGCTGCTCGATAGTGTCATCAAAGGATATCCGGTCGGCACCTTCATCTTCTGGCTAACGAAAGATCGTTTGAGGAGCGTTCGCGAACTCGGAAACGCGACTTTGCCCAACCCAAAGCAGGGCGAAACTGTGGCCTTCGTGCTGGATGGTCAGCAACGCCTGACGAGCCTCTACGCCGCATTGCGTGGCATCACGGTCGTGCGCGGTTCGGGGCACAGCGACGACTTCTCCGATATGTTTGTGAACCTTGAGTCGGGGGAGGACGATCAGATCGTCACCACGGACGTTGAGGGTTTGGCAGCCAACACCTTCATCCGCCTGAAAGACCTTCTGCACGGCTCATTCGCCGAGTTGGCAGCTTTTCCAGCGCAGTATCATAAGAAAATTGACGACTATCGTCGTCGCATCGAGAGCTATGATTTCTCGATCATTCAGGTCCGGGACGTCGCAATTGACGTCGCCACGGAGATTTTCACCCGGATCAACGTCGGCGGAAAGGCGCTGAGCGTCTTTGAGATCATGGTCGCAAAGACGTTCGATGAAGAAAAGGATTTTGATCTTTCTGCCGAATATGAAGGGCTGATCGAGCGTCTCACAACGGTCAACTATGAGACGGTATCGGACGCGATCCTGCTCCAGCTCATCTCCCTGATCATCGCCAACGATTGCAAAAAGCAGACGATCTTGAAGCTGAAAAAGAGCGAGTTTATCGAAAAATGGCCGAAGGTGATTGATGCCTTCGAGCGAGCGGTGGAATATTTCCGTCACACCTACCGGATTCCGGTCTCCAAGCTCCTGCCCTACAACACGCTACTCGTACCGTTCGCGTATTTTTTCTACCACCATCCCGACAAGCCTGATGCGGATCAGCGCGGCCAACTCGAGGACTTTTTCTGGCGCTGCGGATTAGGCGCACGCTATTCCTCATCCGTCGAGAGTAAACTCGCGCAGGATATCCGTCGCATTGATCGGATTCTGAAGGGGCGCTCCCCCGACTATGATTGGAGCATCGACATTTCGCCGGAATTTCTGATCGAGAATGGCTGGTTCAACGCCGGCCGCAGTTCGATCAAGGCAATTCTCTGTCTCTATGCTTATCAGCAGCCCAAATCGTTCAGCGACGATGCGGTAGTTAACATCAGCAATTACTGGCTGAAGCAGGCGAATAGCAGAAACTACCACCATTTTTTCCCGAGGGCCTATCTTGCCAAAAAGAAAGAGGAAGAGTGGCGCATCAATAATATCGTAAATATCACGATCGTTGATGATTATATTAATAAGCGCGAGATTGGCGCGAAAGCGCCATCTATTTACATGAGGACCTTTAGGAAGGCCAATCCGAATCTCGAAAAGTCGATGAAATCGCACTTGATCGGCGATCTCGAGCGCTTCGGTATCACGGACAATGATTTCGAGAAATTTCTATATGCCCGGGCGGCTGCGATCAGCGCGCAGCTCAAGAAGCGTTTGATCGAACGGGCCGTTGATACACGCGGACAAGCCCAGCGCAGCGACGATTTCGAGGAGGAAATGGCCGTTTTTGAGTAGATGTGGCGACTTCCGAACCATTGGATTGATGTTTCGCGGTGACTTTGCGAACGGCGGCTTCCGTAGATCGGTCCCCCGCTAATCAGACCGATTGGAAACTGCCAAGTACGGCCATTCCTCCTTTCTCTAACCGACGCCTCGCGGGGTGGGTTGCCGTCCCAATGGCAGGCTCTTTCCGCTCCAGACCTTTTTGGCGCTTTCGTGAACGATTGGCTGTGGTCCGAAGCCGCCATATCTTTCGTCGTAAAACGACACGCTTTTCAGACAGGGTGCGGTGCGGCCTTGCGGCGTAGTGCTAACGAAATAGCAAAGGTGTACGACTAACCCTTTCGCCTTGATCGGCTAATTAGCTTCCTCGGCCGGCTCCTCACAGCGGCGAAACGTCTTCGTATCGCCCAGCTTTCCGCAGCTGCCGCACGATCCCGTTGAAGGCCGCAGTCACGCCTTGGGCGCGCCCAATCTCGTTCGCCTGCGAGGCGGCGTCCCAGTAGAGCTCGAGCGGCCAGCGCTCCGGGCAGTGCGGCAGCAGGCAGCGCAGCGCCAGCCGCACCTCCATCCCGTCGACCGTCGTCTCCGAGCATTTCGCCACACCGGCGCGCAGGATGTGCACCGACAGCGCGATCACGACGCGCTGGTGCCGAGGCAACGTCGACACGGATCAGTGGAAGTCGTGCGACTTGAAGCGCACGACATCCTCAGGATCCATGCCCTCGGCATGCGGCGGCCAGTAGCAGTTGCGCGGCTCCGGGCTCCACTCCTTGTCGCCGCGATCAGGCGAGCCGGGGTGCTGGGCGGCATCTCCGCGACCGGTGCGATGCGGGAACGACATGTCACCCACGCGGTGGAGCAGGTCGCCGTGATCGACGATGCGATCGCAGATGACGTGGATCACCTCGCCTTCCTTCTGCACCCGCCCCTTCAGGCCGACCATGGAGGCGGACATCACGGTGCGGCGCTGCGCCTCGAAGCGGTCGGGCCAGAGGATGCCATTGGCGATGCCGGTTTCGTCCTCGATCGTGATGAACAGCACACCCTTCGCTGATCCGGGCTTCTGCCGGACCAGGATGATGCCGGCGACCTCGACGTGGCGTCCGTCGCGCACGCTGGCGAGATCCGCGCAGCGCGTCACGCCGCGGCGCGTCAGCTCGTCGCGCACGAACGACAGCGGATGCGCGCGAAGCGACAGCTGCAGGTTGCGATAGTCCTCGATCACCTCGCGCCCGTCCGTGAGCGAGCGCAGCTGCACCTCGGGCTCGATCCCTTCGGCGCTCTGCGTCTCGGCCGCGCGATCGGCTGCGGCGAACAGCGGCAGCGGTGCCTCGCCGAGCCCCCTCACCTTCCAGAGCCCCTGCCGGCGATCGGCGCCGAAGCTGTGGAAGGCATCGCCATCGGCAAGCTTCTCGATCGCGGCGCGCTGCGCGCCGGAGCGCCGCCACACGTCCTCGACGCTCTCGTAGGCGGTGGTGCTGCGCGCGGAGACGATCTTGGCGCCGTCCGCGTTCGACAGGCCGCGGATCTGCCTGAGGCCGAGCCGGACCGCCAGGTAGCGTCCACGCGTCGGCTCGAGCGTGCAGTCCCAACGGCTGGTGTTCACGCAGGGGGGCCGCACCTCGACACCATGCTCGCGCGCGTCGCGGACGATTTGCGCCGGCGCGTAGAAGCCCATCGGCTGCGCGTTCATCAGCGCGGCGCAGAACACGTCGGGATGGTGGTGCTTCATCCAGCTGCTCGCGTAGGAGATCTTGGCGAAGCTGGCGGCGTGGCTCTCGGGAAAGCCGTAGGAGCCGAAGCCCTCGAGCTGGCGGAAGGTGCGCTCTGCGAACTCGCGCGGGTAGCCGCGCTCGACCATGCCCCCGATCAGCTTCTCGCTGAAGTGGCTGACCCCGCCGGTAAATTTGAACGTCGCCATGGCGCGGCGCAGCTGGTCCGCCTCGGCCGGGGTGAAGCCGGCGCCGACGATCGCGACCTTCATGGCCTGCTCCTGGAAGAGCGGCACGCCGAGCGTCTTCTCGAGCACGGCGCGCAGCTCCGGCCGCGGGTACTCCGGCCGCTCGAGTCCCTCGCGCCGGCGCAGGTAGGGGTGGACCATGTCGCCCTGGATCGGCCCGGGCCGCACGATCGCGACCTGAATGACGAGGTCGTAGAAGCGGCGCGGCTTCATGCGCGGCAGCATGCTCATCTGCGCTCGGCTCTCGATCTGGAAGGTGCCGAGCGTGTCCGCCTTCTGGATCATGGCATAAACGTCGGGATCGTCGTCCTGCAGGTCGGCGAGCCCGACGCGGATGCCCTTGTCCTGCTCGAGCAGGTTGAAGGCCCGGTTCATGCAGCCGAGCATCCCCAATCCGAGGACGTCGACCTTCATGAATTTAAGTGCGTCGATGTCGTCCTTGTCCCACTCGATGATCTGGCGATCCTCCATGGCCGCGGGCTCGATGGGCACCAGGTCGTCTAGGCGGTCATGCGTCAGCACGAAGCCGCCCGGGTGCTGCGACATGTGACGCGGCACGCCGATCAGCTTGCGCGCGAGGTCGAGCGTCAGGCGAAGGCGACGATCGGCGATGTCGAGGTTGAGCTCGTCGACCTGCTTCTCGCCAACACCCTCGGCCGACCAGCCCCACACGAGGCCGGCGAGCGAGGAGGTCAGATCCTCTGGCAGGCCGAGCGCCTTGCCGACGTCGCGCACCGCGCCGCGCGCACGGTAGCGGGTCACGACCGCGGTCAGCGCGGAGTGATTGCGGCCATAGGTCTCATAGATCCACTGGATGATCTCTTCGCGGCGCTCGTGCTCGAAGTCGACGTCGATGTCGGGTGGCTCGCGGCGCTCGCCGGACACGAAGCGCTCGAACAGCAGCTCGTGCTTGATCGGGTCGATCGAGGTGACGCCGAGCACGAAGCACACGCAGCTGTTCGCGGCCGAGCCGCGGCCCTGGCAGAGGATCCCGCGCCGGCGCGCCTCGCGCACGATCGCGTAGACGGTGAGGAAGTAGGGCGCGTAGCCAAGCTCGCCGATCAGCCGCATCTCATGCGCGATCTGCGTGGTGTAGGCTTCCGGCACGTTGCCATCGAACATTCGCTCGACCGCCTCTGTCGCCAGCTTCTGCAACGCCTCCTGCGCCGTCAGGCCCTCGATCAGCCGCTCGTGCGGATACTGATAGGCCAGCTCGCCGAGGTCGAAGGTGCAGAGCTTGGCGATGTCGACACTCGCCTGCAGCGCGTCGGGGTAGGCGCGGAAGCGTCGGACCATCTCATCGGGCGATTTCAGCGCGCGATCGGCGTTCACCTCGCGGCGGTAGCCGAGCTCGTCGACGGTGCATTTCTCGCGCACCGCGGTGACGACGTCCTGCAGGAGGCGCGCCTCAGGCGCGTGGTAGAGCACGTCGCCAGTGACGACCGCGCGCACGCCGGCGCCGCCCGCCTGCCTTGCGAGCGCGTCGATGCGCACCGCGTCACCCGGCCGGCGCCGCTGATAGAGCGCCATGTAGCCGCGGCGCCCGTAGACCGCCTTTAGGTCCTTCAGCGCCGCTAGGTTCTCCTCGTCTGCTTCGTGCGGAAGCAGGATGGCGATGACGCCCTCGGACCATGGCTCGAGGTCGTGCCAGTGGAGCAGGCATGCGCCCTTCCCTGCCCGCTTCTTGCCGACGGTGAGCAGCCGCGTGATCCGCGACCAGGCGGGACGATCGGTTGGGTAGAGCAGCAGGCGACGGCCGTACGACAGATCCACGCGCGTGCCGGCGATCGATCGGACGCCAGTCGCCTTCTGCGCCTCCCATGCGCGCACGACGCCCCCGACCGTGCCGATGTCGCTGACACCGATCGCGGGGTAGCCGAGCAGCGCCGCAGCCGCGAACAGCTCCTCGGGCGAGGACGCGCCGCGCAGCAGCGAGAAGTGGGTGAGCACCTGCAGCTCGACATAGTGGGTCATCCGAAGACCCCGTGCATCCACCAGCTGAGGTCGCCGGTGTCCTCCTCGAAGCCGTCGCCGCGGCGGAAGACCCAGTAGCGGCCGCCCTCCTCGTCCTCGACGCGGTAATAGTCGCGCACCGCCCACACCTCCGCCTCGCGACGCCACCACTCGCCATGGACGCGCTCGGGACCGTCGCCGGCGACGATCTTGTAGGTCTTGCCGCGCCACTCGAAGCGCCGCGGCGGCTGGTCGGGCATCAGCGCCATGACGCGCGCGAGCGGCTCGGGCCGCTGGAAAAGCCGGATCGGCCGCGGCCACTTTGGCCAGGGTCCGGGCGTTTCGTTCGGGTCGGAGCGGGCGACGGCTCGCTCCGGCACATGGCTTTCGACCGGCGCCACGCGGAAGACGGCGCGTGGGCCAATCCTGCCGGCGATCACGTCGACGAGCCTTGCAGGATCGCGCACCAGCGCCTCGCCGGCGAGCACCGCGCCGAGGTCGACCGCATCGAGCGGCTCGGTGTGCGGTGCGACAAGCCAGAACTGCTCGAGCCCCATGCCGGGGTCGATCCGCTCGATCTTGAGCTTCAGCAGCCGCAACAGGTGCGGCACCTCGCGCGTCGGCCGCGACGTGCCGACGGCGACCACCTGTTCGGTCCCATCGACGCGCAGGCCGGTGAGCCGGAGGGCGCGGGCACCGAGACCGCGCTCCTGCAGCACGCCGGCGAGATCGCGCAGCAGGTCACCCATGACCTGCTCGATCGCCTCGGCCGTGCCGATCGGCTCGAGCAGCCGTCGCTCGACGAGCGGCACCTCGGCGTCCTCACGCGGCGTGATCGGCTCCGCGACTGCGCCGAGCGCCTGGTCGAGCCGCGTGATCGCCGGCAGGCCGAGACGGCGCGCGAGCGGCCCGCGTGCGACCGGCAGGAGATCCGCGATCGTCTCGAAGCCGAAGCGGCGCGCAGCGCTGAGTGCGTTCGGAGCGAGGCGCAGCGCCACGATCGGCAGCGGCGCGAGCGCGCTGGCGGTCGCGCCCGGCTCAGCGCGGATCAGGTCGCCGCGGCCGAAGCGCGCGAGCGCGTGCGCCGCGCCGGGTGTGTCCGCGACGGCCACGCGCGCGGTGAAGCCCGCCCGCCTGCAGAAGGCGATCAGACGGCCGCAGAAGCGCTCCTCGCCGCCATGTAGGTGCTCACAGCCGGCGAGATCGATCCAGAGACCATCGTTTGGGCTGACCGCAGCGATCGGCGACCAGCGGCGCACCGCCAGCAACGCGAGCCGGTCGAGCAGCGCGGCGTCGGCTTGCGGCTCAGCCGGGCGGAAGTCGAGATCGGATACGAGCGCGCGCGCATGCGTGGCTGCCATGCCGGGCTGCACGCCGAGCGCGCGCGCGCCTTCACAGGCCGCGACCACCTCCTCGCGCCGACCGACCTTGTCGATCAGCGCGAGCGGCGCGTGCTCAAGCGGCGTCGCAGCGGGCACCCTGATGCGCGGCGCTGGCGTCGTTGCCTTGTAGGGATGGCTAGCAGCCTCCGAGCGCCGGCCGAGCTCGCGCATGGGCGGCTGTGCGTGGGTCGGCAACGTCGCGATCTGCGCCTCAACGTCGCTGCGCGACCGCATCCCTTCACGCGCCCAGCGAGCGCCTGGCCGCCATCCCCCGCCCCGCGGCACCGAACAGGCACCGGGGTCGTCGTCTACCGGCAACTCGAGGACAGGCCGGTCAGGCTGCCGCGAAGCGGACCGTTCCAGCCGTCTCCGCCGCTCCACGGCCAAGCTCGGCAGGAACAGCGAGACGACCCGTCTCATCGCTGCCCTCCACAATCAGGGAGAAGCCCTCACCCCCACGCTGGCGGACGCACTCCACCGCCCATCTCGCTCTTCCCACACCCGCGACGCCCAATCGCTCGGACGGCGCGGCACCGATCCGCCAACGCGTCCACGCGGCCGAAGGCTCGGCGAATACATCCTGATTGAGGCCGCGCCCGCGGCGCAGCAGCAGCACCGGCATGTCGGCGTCGGCCGCGACGAGCTGCAGGCGCCTCGTCGCCACCATCGAGATCTTGCTCGCCTCCGCGACGATCGCAGCGGGCGTGCCGTCACGCACCGCGTCCTCGACCACCGCCAGCAGCGCGGCGTCGTCGCGCGGCTGCGCGTAGATCACGTTCGCCGACGGCAGGCCGGCTTGCTCGAGCGCCGGAGCGTACAGGTCGGCGCGGCAGCTCGCCCACAGCACCGGCCCGCCTGCTCCTGCCGCTTCGCGCGCGGCGATGCCCGCGAGGAAGAGCGTGGTGGCGGCATCGTCGACCAGCGCGGCGCTCCGCGCAGTCGCCTCGTGCAGCGCGCCGGCGCGCCGCCCTCCCGCCCCGAGCCGGCCGTCGAGCGCTTCCACGCCGAACGGCATGACGCGATAGTCAGCGGCAGGCGTAGCGATCGTCCGCAGATGCGCTATGCTGGGCGCGAAGGAATCGAGGGCGGCGGACATCGTTTTCTAAGACTCTACTCGTTCTCTTTATGTTCCGTTACTGGGTCCCGCTGGTCAAGCTCCGAGCGGCTCAATTCGTCGATTCAGGCGGAACGGCACCGAAACGAAGCGCCAACAAACCGGGAAAAAATATCTTTCCAAGGGCAGCGACGTGACTCATAGAATCCGGATGCCGATCCGCGCCGAAAATCGCTGGCTCTACCCAATCGATTGGCAGCAGCTGTCAGGCATGATCCGCTTCGAACGCGCTGGTCGGCGGTGCGAGCAGTGTAGACGGCCGCACCTCCGGCGCGTTGCGCACCTCGGCGACGGCCGCTGGTGGGACGCGGAGGCGGCTTGCTGGCGTTCGGACCGTGGCAAACGGATCGCTGTGAGAGGCGGCTTTACGCTTGCCAGCGTCCAGGTGACGTATGTCGTTCTGGCCTGCGCCCACCTCGACCACGATCCGAGCAACAGCGCACCCGCCAACCTAAAGGCGCTTTGTCAGCGGTGCCACATGATCCACGACGCGGCCGAGCATCGCTGGCAACGTTGGTGGAACGCCTTCCGACTGCGCGCGCTGCGCGACCTGTACGAGGATCCTCGGATCACTCGAGACCGTCACGCTGGCTGATCAAGGCGTGAGCGACGAAAGGCTCACCACGCCAGCATGCTCAATGCTCGACGAAGGGCGTTTTGGGCGCCCCATCTAATTGCTCGGCGAACTGCGCCGCGGTGTCGTCGCAGCGACGGCGAGCGACGACACGCCCGCGCCGTAATACGTCAACGCCGGCCTCGAAGCTCGGGGTGTTCGGACCGGTGAAGTTGGTCCGGATTGTTCGTTCGAAGACGACGTACGTCCATGGACCATTCTTGAAGATCGCTTGTAGCTCGCCTCCCCCTGAGAAGCCCTCTCGCGCGTAGCTCCCATCCGTTATCTGAAGTTCGAGACCCCCTCGCCGGACTGATCGGTAAGCGAGGTTCGAGCCCTCCCGCACAACCATGGCCACCCGGTCGCCGATACGGCAGGTGAAGACCGTATGTTCGGAGGGAGAGACCGCCGCTGCGATCAGGATGGGAAGGAACATTGAACCCGCAGCCTCAGAGATCGATGTCCCGATCCTTCATCGCTTCCGCGGCCAGGTCACCGATCGAGCCCGCTCCACCCACTATCTCGAAAATGACCGTGACGTCGTGGTCGTTGAGCTTCGACAGCATAAGGCGGACGGCTTGTTCGCCTGCTTCATCCAGCATGGTCGTTGTGTCGTCGCTCGCCATCGGTAAGGTCCCGCCCGGTTTCTCAGGGAGTACGATTAGCATGAACGTTGGTGAGCTGGCCAAGGGCGTTGCGGCTGCGACGGGCACGAGCGAGGCAGATGCGAAGAAGGCGATCACCGCGGTGTTCGACCAGATCGCGGCTGCGGCTGCGAAGGGCGAAGAGGTCTCGATCAACGGCTTCGGCAAGTTCACCGTCAAGGATCGGCCCGAACGTGAAGGCCGCAATCCGTCGACCGGCGAGAGCATGACGATTGCGGCGTCGAAAAAGGTGGCGTTCACGGCCGCCAAGGGGCTGAAGGACAAGCTCTGAGACATCCGCGCCGGCGGGTAAGCTCGCCGGCGCCAACGGGAGGCGCGGATGTGCAACAGGTACAGGCTCACGGCCAAACAGGCCGAGGTAATGGCGACGTTCGGCATCCGCCCGCCCTATGAGCCAGACGAGACGTTCCCGGCCGGCGACATCTTCCCGACAGGCAATAAGACGCCCTTCTACGGTGCAGTCGTCATCAAGGACGGTGACGAGCGACGTCTCGAGCGCATGGAGTGGGGCGTACCGACGCAAGTGCCCAGCAAGCGCGATCCCGCGGCGAAGCTGACCAAGTACGTGACCAACGTCAGGAATCTCAGCTCAGGATTCTGGCGGTCGATGCTGGCCACGCCGGCGCGGCGCTGCCTGGTGCCGGTCACATCCTTCTCCGAATACGGGATCGCTCCTGGCGAAGACGGAAAGAAGCCGCTGCACTGGTTTGACGTACCGAGCCGGCCGATCTTCGCTTTTGCTGGCATTTGGAGGCCGACGGAGCGCGGAAACGCGTACGGCTTTCTAACAACGGAGCCGAACGCGATTGTGGCGCCGATACATCCGAAGGCGATGCCGGTTATCCTGCATGACGACGATTACGATCGATGGTTGTCGGCGTCGTGGGAGGAGCTTGGCGCCTTGGTTGCCCCTTACCCTTCCCAGCTCATGACGGTCTCACGCGATTGAGTCGCTCAACGTGTCAACGACACCGAGAGCCGTCGATCCACCACGCTGCATCCGCACAAACGGGTCTTGTAAATGGACTGTCGAACCGCCCGAACCAAGCAATTTGGTCGCCAGGAACGACGCCCAATCAGGAGGTCTCGCGCGGTTCTATGCGCTCAATCCTGAGCATAGAAGGAGCAGCTCATGTCCATCAAAGGCACACTCGATCCGATCCATATTGGTGGTGGAACACGCTCGCTAATGCGTGACAGCGGACGGCACGTCGAAACGGGTTGGTGGGGCGTAGACGATAACAACACCCCTCACGTTGGTCCCTATGGCAGTCGTGAAGCCTGCCAAGTTGCGTGCGACGCGGCCAACAACGGCAAATAGCGCATAGGTCCTGGTCGGGAGCTTCTGTTAAA
>OFRL01000308.1_pt1 | contig 24876 bp, 28 predicted proteins | sample 1543121 | NCBI WGS metagenome assembly OFRL01 (sample SAMN07774228, study PRJEB24372) | wastewater metagenome | isolation source: Lake Maggiore Cannobio | place: Italy: Cannobio | collected 2016-01
GCCGCGCGCGGCCCCGAGCACCGCGCACAATTCGGCGATCCCCGCGCGCTGCCGCCAGGGCGCGTCGGGCAGCGTCAGGCCGTCCATCGCAGTCGCCGCGAGAGGTTGACGATCATCGCGGCGGTGGCACCCCAGATGCGATGGTCGCCCCAGAAAATCTCGTAATAATGGCGGTTGCGGCCCTGCCACTCGACGCTCGCCTCGATATGGTTGCCCGAATCGAGCAGGAAGCCGAGCGGCACCTCGAACACTTCGGCGACTTCAGCGGCGGCGGGGATGAACGCCAGATCGGGCGGCACCACGCCGATCACCGGCGTCACCTCAAAACCGGTGACGGTGCGATAGCGGTCGGCCTCGCCGACGATGCGGACGTAGGTGCGCGGCAAGGCGATTTCTTCTTCGGCTTCACGCAACGCGGCGGCGACCGGCCCGTCGTCGCCCGGATCGATCCGTCCGCCGGGGAAAGCGATCTGCCCGGCATGGCGCGACAGCGTATCGGTGCGCCGCGTCAGGATCACGCCCGGTTCGGTGCGATCGGTGACCGGGATCAGCACCGCGGCCTGCGTCAGCGCGGTGACGATCGCATCGGGATCGACATGGTCGCCGGTCAACAGCACCGTATCGGCATGGCCATTGGCGAGCGCCTGCTGCAAACGGGACACGAGCGTCATGCGGAGGGCTCCAACGGGAAGAATGCGCCTGCGCTCCACACGCCGGGCGGCACGTCGCCACCGTCGATCGCCCGTTGCGCCAACTCGTAATAAACTGTGCGCGCCACCACCGCGTCGAGCCCGGCACGCACGTGCAGATAGGGGCGCGGACCATCCTCGCGCGGCTCGAAACGTAGCGCATGATCGGCATCGGCGGTGACCAGATCGCCGGTATTGAGCCGGAAGGTGAGCGTCGCCACTTTGCCTTCGCCCGACACCTTCATTTCCACCGCAACGAACGGCGCATCCTCGACCACGATGTCGAGCTTCTCGACCGGGGTGACCAGAACATAGCCGCCATCGGCTTCGCGCCGGAGGATCGTCGAGAACAGCCGCACCATCGCCTCTCGCCCGATCGGAGAGCCCTGATGGAACCAGGTGCCATCACGCGCGATGCGCATTTCGCTGTCGCCGCAATGCGTGGGATTCCAGCGCTCGACCGGCGGCAATTTGCGCGCTTCGGCAAGGCGCGCAATGTCGGCGAGCGACAAAGCGGCGAGATCGGGGATCGGCTCCATCGGCATGTCAGCGGCGGTAGGGCAGGCGGGTCGTTGCGTAAACCCGCGTCAGGCCAGCGCGACGATCCGTGGCGCGAGCAGGCCCGCCCCGCTCGGCACTTTGTCGCCGCGCGCGAGCAGACGATGCCGCTCGACCGGGCCGGGCACGCGCCATTCCGCCGTGCGCGCGGCATCGAAACCGAAGAAGCGGCCATAATATTCGGGATCGCCGATCAGCGTGATTGCATCCGCCAGGCCAGCACCCTCCGCCGCCGCAAGCGCTTGCGCGGTGAGCGCGCGCCCGATGCCGCCTTGCTGCCGCCCGGGTTCGACCGCGACCGGGCCAAGCTGCACCATCGCCACGTCGCGCCCGTCATCCCCGACAAAGCGAATCGGCCAGCATTGGATCGTGCCGACCAACGCGCCATCGTCGAGCGCTGCGAAGCTCAGGGCCGGAATCGCCTCCATCCCTGCGCGAATGCGATAGGCGGTGCGCTCCTGTCGGTTCGCGCCGAAGGCACGGTCGAGCAATCCCTCGACCGCAGCGGGCGCAACATCGGCAATCGGCACATATTCGATCACGGCGATTTCCTCGTCCCCTCGGTGTCCCGCTGGAACGGGCCCATAGACCGAAGGGGCCGCGCGCTTTAGCCTCCACCGCGCTGAACGCAAGGCGAATGGGGAGAGTCTTCGTGAAACTTTATGATGCCGCCTGGGCACCAAGCCCGCGACGCGTTCGCATCTATCTGGCGGAAAAGGGAATCGAGGTCGACCGCGTGCCGGTCGACCTGCGCTGCGATGAACATTTGGGCGAGGCCTTTCTGCGGATCAATCCGCGCGGGGTGGTGCCGGCGCTCGAACTCGATTCCGGCGAGGTGCTGTGCGAATCGTCGGCGATTTGCCGGTATTTCGAGGCGCTGCAGCCAGCACCTTCGCTGTTCGGCGAAAGCGCGCTGGACATTGCGCGGATCGAATCGTGGACGCGGCGGATCGAGCAGGAAGGCTATGCTGCGGCGGTTTATGTCCTGCGCAACCAGCGCGAGGCGTTTCGCGATCGGGGTGTTGCGGGCAAGTGGCCCGCCATCCCGCAAATTCCCGAACTGGCCGAACGCGGCGGTATTTTGTGGGCGGCGTTTACCGCAACACTCGATGCCCATCTCGCCGGGCGCGCTTGGATCGCCACCGACGGCTACAGCTTCGCCGATATCTCGGCGCTGGTCACGATCGATTTCGCCAAGGCCGCGCGACTGACGGTGCCGGAGGGCTTCGTCCATCTTCGCCGCTGGCACGCCGCCGCATCCGCCCGGAGCAGCGCCGCCGCGTGACGGTTCCTCTGCGCCCGCGATCTGCTATGGCGCGCGCCCATATCGACAAGAAGGGCAAGATTTGACCGACCGCCTGACGCTGAACGTCCACGATCTCGAAGTGATGGTGCTGACCGGCATCTATTCGGAGGAGACGCATCTGCCGCAACCGCTGCGCATTTCGCTGACGGTGGATTTGCAGGTGCCCGATCGTTTCGATCCCGATACGCCGCTGTCAGCCTCGAAAAACTATCTCGATCTGAAACATGCCGCGACCACCGCCCTGCCGACCGGGGTGCATTTCACGCTGGTCGAGGCGGTCGCCGAGCACATTTGCGAAACGCTGTTCCTGCAAGATGCGCGTGTAACGCGGGTCGAGGTGTCGATCGTCAAGCTGGCCATCGCCGAGGCGGACGAATCGATCGGAATTACGTTGGTGCGGAACCGCCGGTGACGCAGGCGGTGGCCGCGGCGTTGGCAGGGCAGGCGCGCGTCGTGATCGCCGCCGATGCCGCTGCGCTGGCCGAACTCCGGCATACGGTATCCGATTCGCGGGCTGATAGCGGATTGGCGTTGCTCATCATTGCCGAAACCGTCCCAAAATTGGACCGGGCATTGCTGATCGCAGGCATTGGCCCGATCGCGATCGACGCCGCACCAACTATGCGCGTGGCCGCGCTCGATCTCGCTGATGGCGCGTGTGCGGACGATGTCCTCGCCGCCGCGCTCTTTCTGGCAGCGGCGACATCTTCGACTGGCCAGGTGTTGCGCATCGGCGCACGCGATTAGGAGCGTCCGCCGCGATCGCAGGCCCCGAGCGCAGTGATGACCAAGGCATAATCCTCGCGGGCGACCGTCGCATCGTCGCCGGACGAGTGCAGCACCGCGTCGGGCAAGGTTGCGGGCAAGCTGCACGCCAGCCGATACCATAACAGCGTGTCGCGCGGCGGCGGCGGCGCGGCGGCATCCACCACTTCGCTCAAGGCGACCGACCAGCGCGGCGCTTCGCCCGCCTTTCGCTCGATCGTCAGCGAAATCGGGCGGTTGTCCGCCGTCGACAGGAAGATTTGCGTTTCCCCCGAACCGGGCAGATCACCCGGCGTGTGAAAGGCGTTAGCGATGCCCGTCACCGTCGGCGGTGCGTCGGGGGCGAGCGTTTCGCGCACGATTCGCCGCGTCAACGCATCGCCAGCCGCCGACCATCCGCGCTGGGCGTCGGGGCGGATGAGCTGGATCTGCCCGACCTGGTCGGGCACGGCGCGGGCGAAGAGCAACACCCGGCTCTTGCGATATTGCGGCGCGCGGCCATGGGCGTCGAGCGGCACGTCCAGCGTATAGCCAAGCCGCGCGGGCATGGCATCGGTGCCGCGAATCAGTGCCGAGACGTCGGCTTCCACATAAAGGCGCGCCATAGTGGGCGAGAGGCCTGCCGAATCGGTCGGCTTGAGCCGGACGGTGCTGCGAACGGTCGCATCGACGATGACCGGAGCCGCGACGACGAGATCTGCATAATCGGCATAAGCGGGCGATGGCGCGGTGCTTTCCGTAGCTATCGGAGCATGTTGCGCCGCAACGGCGGATGGGGCGGAAAGTCCGACAATTGCGGCGGTCAGGGCGATTTTTGGGAACTTTGGCATTCCCAACGGGTATCCGAGGAAGCAATTTTTATACAGAAATAATTCTGCCATGCGGCGGTTGTACGTTTGTTGCGTGAGACAAAGCGTTTGCGTCGTTGTTTTCGGCGCGATAGAGGTTGGGCCTGTCCAGGATATATTAGCCCATGGCAGGCCGGAATAACGAGCGGACGTTACGGATCGGCTTGGACCGTCGTGACCGGAAAAGAGGAGTTTCGTTTCTGAATGGCTTACGCTGATCGCAATACGAGTGGCAGCCGCGTGGTTTCGATCGTGATCGTGTCGATCATTGTCGCGCTGTTCGCGTGGGGTTTCGTGAACGGTCTGACCTTCAAATACATCAAGAAGGTTACCGAAAAGCTGAACACGTTCGACGTCGTCGAACCACCGCCGCCGCCACCCGACAAACCGCCGCCCCCGCCGCCCGAGCAGCCGCAGCTTCAGACCCCGCCGGTCGTGTCGCCGCCGCCGATCGTGCGCGTTACGGCTCCGCCCCCTCCTGTGGTCTCGGTTGCCGTTCCGCCGCCCGCGTTGGTGATTACGCCGCGCGCCGCTGCGCCGGCCCCTGTTCCGGTTGCTGCTCCGCCGGCTCCGACCATCAGCAAGCAGGCCGGCCCAAAGGGTAATCCCAATGATTGGATTTCGAACGATGACTATCCGTCTGACGCTTTGAACGCGCAGGCGCAGGGCACGAGCAAGATCAAGTGGGAAATCAACACCGCCGGACGTGTCGAGAACTGCGTCGTGGTCGCATCGAGCGGCAACACTGCGCTCGATCGTACTGCGTGTTCCCTCATTACGCGGCGTGGGCGGTATTCGCCTGCTCTGGACGGCGCTGGCAATCCAATCCGCTCGTCGTCTTCGCGTAACGTCGTTTGGCGCTTGCCTGAATAAACCATCCACCCGTGCGTGCTCCGGGGTGAGGCGCACGGGCATTTTTCGAGAAGGAAGTCTTCGCAATGTCCACCACCATTCTTGCCGCCGGTGCATCGGCTGCCGACAATTTCGGTTTCATGAACGCGATGAAGCAGGGTGGCCCCGTCACCTGGACGACGGCAGCAATCCTGACCATCTTCCTGTTCTTCACGCTCTACATCCTGTTCACCAAGCTGTTCGAGCAGCAGAAGATCATCAACCAGGGCCGTCGCGTTCGTGCGACCTTCTGGAATGCGAACTCGCTGCGCGAAGGCGCTGCCAAGCTCGAGAAGAACTCGGCCTACAAGCAGATCGTCGACGACGGCATCGAAGCGCAGGAACAGCATTCGCGCCTGACCGACCCGGTTGAAGCGCATGACTGGCTGCACGGCTCGCTGCAGCGTTCGGAAGCGGCGATCAACTCGCAGCTCGGTGGCGGTCTGGCCTTCCTCGCAACCGTCGGCGCAACCGCACCGTTCGTTGGTCTGTTCGGTACGGTGCTCGGTATTTACCGCGCGCTAATCGGCATCGGCCAGGCTGGCCAGGCATCGATCGACAAGGTCGCAGGTCCGGTCGGTGAATCGCTGATCATGACCGCCTTCGGTCTGGTCGTCGCGGTTCCGGCCGTGCTCGCCTTCAACTTCCTGCAGCGCCGTAACAAGGCGATTGCGGAGCACCTGAGCGCCTTCTCGACCGACGTGCTCGGCTATCTCGCCTCGAACGGTGCGGTTCGTCCGGCCGCTCCCGGCAAGAAGGCTCCGACCGCAACTGCGCCGAAGCCTGCCACGACCACGGCTGGCCAGGCTGGCGGCGTGCAGACCCGCGTCTAAGAGTACCGAACGGGGCCGCTCCCAGCGGCGGCCCCGTTTCTTTCGCCGCCCGGCTCGATCGGGTGGCCTGACCGATACGAATAGGATGGCCTTTCATGGCGATTAGTACAGGTGGCGGCGGCGATGACGCCCCGATGTCCGACATCAATACGACGCCGCTCGTCGACGTCATGCTGGTGTTGCTCATCATCTTCCTCATCACGGTTCCGGCGATCGTGCAGTCGGTCAAGCTGAAGCTGCCGGACGTGCGGTACGACCCGACCGTGACCAAGCCCGAGAACGTCTCGCTCTCGATCACCAAGGATAGCGACGGCAAGTGCGCCATCTATTGGGGTTTGACGCGGGTTACGCACGAAGAGCTGCTCAAGCGCGCGACCGACAAGCTCGAAGAGATTGTCAAAAAGGCTGGCGGCGCTCAGAATCTGACGACCGAAGATCTGCCCGAGGCACATATTCGCGGTGACGTGGACACGCCGTATCGCTGCATCGGTGGCGCGATCTACACGATGCAATCGGCTGGTTTTGCCAAGGTCGGCTTCATCTCGGAACCGCCCCCCACGGGTGGCCCGTCGGCGTAATGCGTGCGGTAGCACCAAGGAGTATTTGACATGGCAATCAGCAGTGGCGGCGCCGAAGGCGAGCCCATGATGGACATGAACACGACGCCGCTGATTGACGTCATGCTCGTGTTGCTCATCATGTTCATCATCACCATTCCGATCCAGACGCACGCGGTGAAGGTCGATCTTCCGATCAATGATCCATCCGCGAAGAAGCCTGACGTCGACCCACAAAAGAACAAGATCGTCATCCAGCCGGACGGCGTGATCCTGTGGAACGGCGCGCCGACCGACGAGGCGACGCTGCAGCAATATCTGGTGCAGACGACCCAGCTCAACCCCGAGCCCGAGCTGCACTTCCAGCCGGACCCGGCAGCGAAGTATGAAAAGGTCGACAAGGTTCTGGCGATCATCAAGCGCTCGAACGTCTCGAAGCTCGGCTTCATCGGCAACGAGCAATATCGTAACGACTTCTGATCGTCGCGATCTGTCGATGCACAATCAGGGCGGTCCTTCGGGGCCGCCTTTTTTGTGCGCGGTGTTTGCTGGGTATTGGATGGACGCTCCGCAGGAGCGGAAAGACCATGCTTTGCCCGTTCGTTTCGAGCGAAGTCGAGAAACAGCGCCACGCGCTGTGCTAGGTTTCTCGACTTCGCTCAAAACGAACGGACGGCGGTCGTTCGCGGAACAGCAACTCAGCTCTGAAGAGCGGATTCTGATATTCCCCCCTTACGCAGGAGGGGCGTTCCGTTGACTTTGGCCCGCTTACAGCCGCGGCAACGTTACCCCGCGCTGGCCCATATATTTGCCCGCACGGTCGGCGTAGCTGGTCTCGCACGGCTCATTGCCTTCGAGGAACAGGAACTGGCACGCGCCCTCATTGGCGTAGATTTTGGCGGGCAGGGGGGTGGTGTTGGAAAATTCCAGTGTCACATGCCCCTCCCAGCCGGGTTCCAGCGGGGTGACATTCACGATGATGCCGCAGCGCGCATAGGTCGATTTGCCGAGGCAAATCACCAGCACGTCGCGCGGGATGCGGAAATATTCGACCGTGCGTGCGAGCGCGAAGCTGTTGGGCGGGATAATGCAGACGTCGGTCTTGCGGTCGACGAAGCTGTTCGCCGCAAAATCCTTGGGATCGACGATGACGCTGTCGATGTTGGTGAAGATCTTGAACTCGTCGGAGACGCGCGCGTCATAGCCGTAGGAGGACAGCCCGTAGCTGATGCAGCCTTCACGCTTCTGCCCGTCGACGAACGGCTCGATCATGCCGGTGGCGAGCGCTTGCTCGCGGATCCAGCGGTCGGACATGATCGACATGCGAATGATTCCCCTATGGTGTGTCGGTCTTCGGTCCCCGCGTTTCGCCGGAAATAGCGGTGCGGGCAAGGGGCTGCCGTGTTCGTCTCGCGCGGCTATTCAGCAGCGCCCAAGCCCAGATCCTTTGGCCCGAAGGCGTGTGGCAGCAATTCGGAAATGGTACGCCGCTCGACCGCATCGCCCTCGGCCGCACCGCACCATACGAGGATATCGCGCCCGGCCATATCGGCGGCTTCGTTGATGACCTGGCGGCAGCGCCCGCAGGGGCCCACCGGGGCGTTGCCGGTCGGGCGGCCATCCGCGTCCATCGCCCCGCCAATCACGCCGATCGCGACCACCTGGCGCAAGTCGCCGCCGCTGTTGACGGTGGCGAGTGCCACCGTCTCGGCGCACAGCGACAGGCCATAACTGGCGTTTTCGAAATTGGCCCCGGTCACGATCCGTCCGTCCGCCAGCAGCACTGCCGCACCGACGGCGAAGCGCGAATAGGGGGCATGCGCATTGCGCGCGGCGGCGCGCGCGGCGGCGATCAGCGTGTCGCGGGTGCTGTCTTCGGTCATGGTGCTACTACGTCCCAATGGATCGGTCCGTCGACGCCGTCGATGCGCCGCGTGCCGTTTGCCTGCCACATCCGCCAACGCCTTGCTGGATAATCGGGCGGAAAGAAATCCTGCACCGCCCAGACGGGACGCGGGATTGCCAATGTCACGCCGTAGGCCGCGTCAAACGCTTTGCTGACCTTGAGCAGCACCGGCTTGCCGGTGTGCGATTCGACCATCGTGATGTAGCGGCGCAGTTCGTCGAGCACGATCTGCGGGGCGGGGCGCGTGGGGCAATCCGCCGCGAAATCGAGCTCGAGCGCGGCGGGCAGGGCGCTGTCGTCGCGTGGCACGGTGGTGTTGAACAGATTGGCTTGATCGGTGGCGAGGCGGCAGATCGAATATAGGTGGCTGGCACCGCGGCGCAGCCCCGTTTCATAGAGGCCAGCCCAATTTTCCTGAAAGCGGGCGTCGCGTCGGTCGGCACCACTGGTGACGCGGACATAGGCGAAATCGGCCCCGGCGCGTTTCACCGCCCACCAGTCGATCGCGCCGTTTGCCTCGGCGACATCGACGCCCTGAAAGGCGTATTTGTCGGACGGCCGCCAATGATGCATCCAGGTCCAGCCTGCCGCATATCCCACACCGATGGTGATGATGGCGGCAACGGCCAGGCCGATCCGCTTTTTCCAACGCCCCATGCTGCCCGCTTTACCCTTTGATGTGCAGGACGCAAATCAGCGTGAACAGGCGGCGGGCGGTATCGAAATCGATGTCGATCTTGCCCTCCAGCCGTTCTTTCAGCAGTTCGGCGGCTTCATTGTGGATGCCGCGCCGCGCCATATCGACCGTCTCGATCTGGGCGGGCGTGGCGTTGCGGATCGCCTGATAGTAACTGTCGCAAATCGCGAAATAGTCTTTGATCGGGCGACGGAAGCGCCCCATGCCGAGGATGTAGGTTTCGAGATGGGTGCCATCCTCGCGGTGGATGCCGATGCCGAGCCGTCCCTCCTCGACCGTCAGATCGATCTTGTACGGGCCGGCATAGCCGTCGGGATACGCCTTTTGCGGCGCAAAATGGTTGCCCTCGATCAGATCGAAGATCGCGATCCGCCGTTCCTGTTCGATATCGGCCGAGCGCCACAGGATGGTGCGCTCGTCAAGGGTTACGGCAATGATGCGCGGGTCGGACATGGCGCAGCCGTAGCGGGGCGGCGCGCGCGCGACAATCCATCGCGCCCGGTCGAAGCGTCAGGCCTCGACCGTCAGGACTTCGATCGTCGCCTCGGCGCATCCGCCGTGCCGCGCGAGCGCGGTTACCGTGGCATCGGCGACAAGATGTCCGCGCAGCGTCAGTTCGGCTTCGGCCAATGCACCGAGCCAGCGGGCCAGCGCCGCATCGTCGGGCGCATCCAGCGTCAACCGATGTTGTGCGCCGACGAAGGTCGCGCTGGCCCAGCGTGTGCTGTGCACGGTGCCGATCGTGATGGCACATCCTTGCGTGCGAGCATCGCGTTCCAGCGCCCGGCGGAGCAGCGTGGCGGCATCCGGGCCGCGGCTCATGGTCGCGCCTGCTGTTCGGCGAGGAAGGCCTCGATCCGGCGTACCATGCGCGGGCCGGGTTCGCGACCGCGCCGCAGGTCGTGGACAAGCCGCGGGTCCCGCACTGCGAGCCGTCCGAACTTGGTCGGTGGCATTGCCGTAGCCTTCAGATAGCGATCGATTTTTTGCAGCACCGACATGTCCAATCTCCCGTGATTCGCGCCGAAGTTCACGATCTGTTCCATTTTCCAACTTGTCTAGGAAATTTCCTATGGCTATCGTGTCGGATATGGAGCGAGGCGATCCCCGGGCGCGGTTGGCGGCGCTGATCGATGGCGACACGGCGAGCTATGCCGCGCTGTCGCGGATGCTGCGGCGTAACGATGCCTATCTGCAGCAATATGTGCGAAGGGGGACGCCGCGCGATCTGGCGGAGCGCGACCGTGCGCTGCTCGCGGCCTATTTCCGGGTGGATGCGGCCGAACTGGGTGGTCCGCCGTCAACGCCGATGGCGACGATCCGACGGCTGGACGTCGAGGTGTCGGCTGGGCCGGGGGCGATCGCGAACGATGATCCGGGCGAGGCGGACATGCTGCTCGACCCCCGCTTGCTCGACGATTTGCGGCTGCGCCCGGCCAGCACGGCGATGCTGCGGGCGCGTGGGGATTCGATGGTGCCAACGATTGCCGATGGCGATCAGATCGTGATCGACGAACGCGATACGCGGATCAGCGAGAGCCCGGCGATCTTCGTGCTCCGGCGGGATGGTGTGCTGTTGGTCAAGCGTGTCGCGAAAGTGGCCGAAGGCTTTGTTATCTCCAGCGACAATCCCGTTTATCCTCCGATCCGTTCGACGTCGGTGGACGTGATCGGTCGCGTCGTGTGGCTGTCGCGGACGTTGCGTTGAGCTATTTGCGTCGGTCGACAAGCCACAGGGCGAGCGACAGCGCACCGCCCAGCGCAATCCCGACCAGGAAGCCCCGCGTCGGCCCGATCGGCGAGAACAACCCGATCCCGGCACCTGCCATCGCACCGATCGCGATCAAAAAACCGCCCGCGAGCGGCGTCCGGGGAGAGGGGGAGCGTGCCATGCGGGCGCTTTGCCATGTCCCGGTGCAGGACGCCAGCGTCCCATCGTGAGAGAATTGTGCGGTCTGGTGGATCGCGTTAACCCTGATGGGGGCCGAATTGCCGCGTTTTCGCGAAACTGGCACGGGTCGTGTGTCCTCGATGTTTGCACGCTTGCGGGCCAGAAATTTGCGCGGAGAGTTGATGACCTGCTTGCCTTACCTCGCGGACCGCGCCGCTTTCGTCGATGCGACCGATTTGATCACGATATTTGGCGATGAGGCGGCGCTGGAGGCGGCGGCGCGCGCCGACCGCAGTCGCGACCTCGGCAATTATCTGCACTTTTGTCGATGGCGGCAGATCGAGCGGCTGATCGTGTTGCTTTCGGCCGACCGTGCGGTCGGCACGGTTCATTGAGCGGCGACCAAATCGGCGACTAAGCCCCTGTCACTGCGGGCGCAGCCGGGCTAGGACGAGCCATGGCGTTGTCGGTCGGGCGGCGGGGCGTGTCGTTGGCCGCCGCCGGAGTCCTTTGTGTGTTTTGCCCGCGTGCGATGGCGCAAGTGCGTCCGTCGACCGATCCGGCTGACCTCAAGGTATCGCCGCTCGACCCACAATCGCCGCTCGCGCCGTTGCCGGGGCTGGGGGTCGACTGGCCCGATTTGTCCAAGGCCCCGCCCGAGCCGGTTTCGGCGGATACGCCAACCGCGCTGACCGGGGACACCCGCTATGATTTCCGCGTCGACGGGATCGACGATGTCGCGAGTAGCCTGCTCAGCGATCGTTTCGCCCAGTTGTCGACGCTGAAAGCCAATGTCGGCCAACCCGCCAATGCCGCGCAGCTCGATCGCCGCGCGCGCGAGGACGCAACCCTGCTCACGACATTGCTGCGCGCCGAAGGCTATTACGATGCGCACGTGACGACGCGGGTGGAACCGGCTGCGCGACCGCTGGTCGTGCTGGATGCCGAGCCGGGGCAACTCTACACCTTCGCGGGTGTCAACGTCGCAGGGGTGGAAGCGGCGGGCGCGAAGGCGCAAACGCTTCGCCACGCCTTCGGGGTCAATCCGGGCGATGCCGTCAATTCGGATGCCGTGGTCGCGGGCGAGACGAGCCTGCGCACCACGATCAACGATCGCGGTTTCCCGTTTGCCGTGGTTGGCGATCCGCAAATCGTCGTCGATCGCGCCGCGCACACCGCCACGCTGGATATGGCGGTGGTACCGGGGGCCGAGCGCCGCTTCGGCAAGATCGTGATGACTTCGGGCGACAAGGTGTTCGGGGCCAAGCATGTGCAGGACATTGCCCGCTTCGTCCCCGGCCAGACCTATGATGCCTCTGCGCTGGTCGATTTGCGGCGGGCGGTGATTCAGACCGGGCTGGTCTCCTCGACCAAGATCGAGCCCGTTGAAGGCACCGAGCCGGGAACGGTGGACATCGCGGTCGGCCTGGAACCGGCACCGCCGCACACCATTGCCGGGGAGCTTGGCTACGGCACTGGCGAAGGCGCGCGCGCGGAAGTGAGCTGGACGCACCGCAATCTGTTCCCGCCCGAGGGCGCGCTGACGCTGCGCGGCGTGCTCGGCACCGAGGAGCAATTGGCGAGCGTCATCTTCCGCCGCAACAATTTCGAAGGGCGCGACCGCGTGCTGACCTTTCAGGCGGCTGCCTCCAACCTGAAGCGCACCGCCTATCAGGCGCGCACCGTGTCGCTCTCGGGCAGCCTGGAGCGGCAGACCAACATCTTCTTCCAGAAGAAGTGGACCTGGTCGCTGGGCGGGGAGCTTGCCGCGTCGGACGAGCGCGATGTGATCGTCACCACCGGTGCCCCGCGTCGGCGTACCTATTTCATTGCCGCCCTGCCGACCTCGCTCAGCTATGACGGGTCGAACGATTTGCTCAACCCGACGCGCGGCTTCCGCCTGAGCGGACGCTTCTCGCCCGAGGCGTCGCTGGAAGGATCGATCTTTGGCTATGCCAAGATGCAGATCGACGCCAGCGCCTACCAACCCATCACGGCGGGTACGGTGCTGGCGGGACGCATTCGCCTGGGCACCATCGCGGGGGCCCCGCGCGATGCGGTGGCCCCGTCGCGGCGCTTCTACGCCGGTGGCGGGGCGTCGGTGCGCGGTTATGGCTATCAGGACATCGGCCCGCGCGACCCCAATAACGATCCGATCGGCGGGCGCAGCCTTGCCGAATTTTCGCTCGAGGCGCGGGTCAAGGCGTTTGGCCATTTCGGCGTGGTGCCGTTCTTCGATGGCGGCAACATCTACACCGGCGGCATCCCGACGCTGGGCGGAATGCGCTACGGCACCGGCATTGGCGTGCGCTATTATTCCAATTTCGGGCCGATCCGCATCGATGTCGGCACGCCGGTAAACCCCGCCAAGGGCGATCCGCGCGTCGCCGTCTATGTCTCGTTGGGGCAGGCGTTTTGACCGGGGACTCGCTCCCGGAGACGGTTGAAGCCGCACCTGTCCCGCCGCGCCGCCGCCATTGGGGGCGGATTGTGCTGGGTGCGGTGCTCGGCCTGCTGCTGGTGCTGCTCGCCGCGCTGGGGCTGGTCGATACCGCGATCGGGCACCGGATGATCGCCGATACCATATCCGGACTGCGGCCCGCCAATGGCTTGCGCTACAGCATCGGGCGGATCGAGGGATCGATCTACAACCGCGCGACGCTGATCGATGTGCGCGTGCGCGACCCGAAGGGACTGGTGTTTGCGGCACCGCGTGCCGACCTGCATTGGTCGCCGCTGCGCTGGCTCGACAATCGGCTGGATATCACCAGCTTGCGCATCCCGAGCGCGACACTGGCCAAATTGCCCGAGACGCGCCCGACCGAGACCAAGGGGCCGATCCTGCCGGGGTTCGATATTCGCATCGGGGCGTTGGCGGTGGACCGGCTGATCGTCGGGCGCGCGGTGACCGGGGTCGAGCGGATCGGGCGGTTGCGCGCGCGCGCGGACATCCACAATCGCCGCGCGCTGATCGATCTGGCGGCGATGGTGGCGGGGAGTGACCGGCTGCGCGTGCATCTCGACGCCGAGCCCGATCGCAATCGGCTGGAGGTTGCGGCGCGGGCGCGCGGCAGCGCCACGGGCGTGCTCGCCAAGCTGATCGGGGTCGCGCGACCGATTGCGCTGGATATTGCGGGCAAGGGAAGCTGGCAGGCGTGGCAGGGCAAGGCGATTGCCGATGTCGGCCCGACGCGGCTGGTCGATCTCGCGCTCACCAATCGCGCTGGGGCCTATACGCTTTCGGGTGTCCTGACGCCGGGGCCGCTGGTGCATGGCAAGCTCGAACGGCTGACCGCCCCGCGCGTGCTGGTGAATGGTGGCGCTACGCTGGTCGACCGGCAGCTCAAGGGCACGCTGTCGCTCCGTTCGGTCTCGCTCAGCCTGACTGGCGATGGCACGCTCGATCTGGCGGAAAGCGCCTATCGCAATGTGCGGCTCCACACGATCCTGCTGCGGCCACCGGCGTTGTTCCCCAACATGACCGGGCGTGCGATCGAATTGCGCACCATCCTCGACGGTCGCTTCGCGACGGCGGCCTTCGACTACCGCCTGAGCGCAGCGCGCTTTGCCTTTGACGATACGGGTTTCGAGGACTTCCACGCCGCGGGTCGCGGGCATTTGTCCAAACAGCCGGTGTTGCTGCCGATCCACGCGGTCGCGGCGCGCGTCACCGGGGTTGGCGATGTGGCGGGCGGCATCCTGCGCAATCTCACGATCGATGGCGTGCTGCGGGTGACCTCGAAGCTGGTCATCGGCGACGACCTCAAGCTGAGCTCGGACAAGCTCAACGGGCGGATCAACCTGCTGCTCGATCTCAGCGACGGTCGCTATGATATTGGTCTGAATGGTGGCCTGGGGCGCTACCGCATTCCCGGCCTCGGCGTGGTCGACGTGCAGACGGAACTCAAGGCGGTGCCGGGCCCCGGCGGCCACGGCACGCGCGTCGTCGGCCAGGGCACGGCGCGGATGCTGACGCTGGAAAATGCGTTCTTCCGGTCGCTGGCAGGCGGGTTGCCGCGCCTCGTTACTGGGTTGGAGCGGACGCCCGACGGGATCCTCCACCTCAACCATCTCGTGCTGACCGCGCCGCAAATCCGCATCACCGGCAATGGCTATCGCCGCCGCGACGGCACCTTCCATTTCGAAGGGGTGGGCCAGCAAGCAACCTATGGCCCGCTGACGCTGAAGCTCGATGGCAAGATCGACCATCCGACGCTCGATCTGGTGTTCAAAAGCCCCAACGACACGATGGGCCTCAGCGACGTGATCGCGCATCTCGATCCGACGGCAGAGGGGTTCACCTTCACCGCGCGCGGCGGATCGCGGCTGGGGGCGTTCAGCGGCAATGGCGCGATCCTGTTGCCCAAGGGCGGCGACGGGACGATCTCCATCGCCGATCTGGCGGTGAGCGGGACACATGCCAAGGGGCCGCTGCGGATCGTGCCGGGCGGGTTTGACGGCACGCTGACGGTGGCCGGTGGGGGCTTGTCGGGCGCGGTGCTGTTCCGCCCGGTGGGCGAGCATCAGCGGATCGAGGCGCATCTCGATGCCACCACAGCACGATTGAGCGATGCGGTGGTGTTGCGGCGCGGGCATCTCGATGCGGTGGCGCTGCTCGATCCGGCGGGCACATCGATTGAAGCGAGCGTGACCGGCGCTGGGTTGCGGCGCGGGTCGCTGGTGATCGGGCGCTTTGCTGCGCGCGCCTCGCTGCGCGGCGGCACCGGCTCCGTTACCGCCTCGATCGCCGGGTCGAGCGGGCGTGCCTTCGATATTCAGTCGCTCACCCGCGTGACGCCGGACAGCTACTCCGTGACCGCGCAGGGTACGCTCGATCGTCGGCCGCTGAAGCTCGTCACCCCTGCGGTGTTCACGCGCGATGGCGATGGCTGGCGACTGGCTTCGACCGACCTCACCTTCTCGGGCGGGGACGCGAAGCTGTCGGGCCGCTTCACCGGAAAATCGAGCGCGATCGACGCAACGCTTGCGCGGATGCCGCTGTCGATCCTCGACATCGGCTATCCGGGACTTGGCCTCGGCGGCAATGCTTCGGGCACCCTGTCCTATGCGCAAGGCGGCGGCGCGGCGCCGACCGGCAAGATCGATATGACGGTGCGTGGCCTGACGCGTTCGGGCCTGATCCTGTCATCGCGTCCGGTCGATGTCGGGATTGCCGGAGCGCTGTCGCCCGACCGCATCGCAGCGCGCGCGGTCGCGGCCACCGGCGGCAAGACCGTCGGGCGCGCGCAAATGCTGCTGACCTTGCCCGCAGGCCCCGATCTGGCGACGCGCGTATCCAATGCCGGGGCGTTTGCGCAGCTTCGCTATGATGGGCCCGCCGACACGATCTGGCGGCTGACCGGGGTCGAACTGTTCGATCTGACCGGCCCGGTCGCGATCGGTGCGGACGTTGGCGGGACGATCGCCAATCCGCAAATCACCGGCGTCGTCCAGGCCAAGGGTGCGCGCATCGAAAGCGCGACAACCGGCACCGTGCTCACCAATGTTCAGGCGTCCGGGCGCTTTGGCGGGTCGCGCCTCACGATCGATCGCTTCGCCGCCGATGCGGGCAAAGGCGGGCGTGTCAACGGCAGCGGCACCTTCAATTTCGCCGCCAAGAACGGCCTTGGGCTCGACCTGACCTTGCAGACAGACCGCGCGGTGATGATCGCGCGCGACGATATCGGCGCGACCGTCACCGGCCCGTTGCGCTTCCAGTCGGATGGGGCGGGGGGCACGATTTCGGGCGATCTGCGGCTCGACAAGGCACGCTATCGTCTGGGCCAGGCGAGCGCCGCCAGCGCGGTGCCGCAACTCGCCATTCGCGAAATCAACGTCCCCGGCGGCGGCGTGGAGGATGACGAAGCTCCGCGTACGCCGTGGCAACTCGCCATCCATGCGCGCGCCGCCAATCAGGTGCTGGTCACCGGGCTTGGCCTGCGCAGCGAATGGTCGGCCGACCTCAAGATCGGCGGCGCGCCCGACAATCCCGCGATCACCGGTCGCGCCGATCTGGTGCAGGGCAATTACGATTTCGCCGGGCGCAGCTTCGCGCTCGAACGCGGCAAGATCCTGTTTGCCGGCGAAGTCCCCGCCAATCCGGCGCTGGATATCTCGGCCAATGCCAACACTACCGGGCTGAACGCCTCGATCAACGTCACCGGCCCGGCGCTCAAGCCCGAAATCACCTTCTCCAGCGTGCCTGCCTTGCCGCAGGACGAATTGCTGTCGCGGCTGTTGTTCGGCACGTCGATCACCAATCTGTCCGCCCCCGAGGCGTTGCAACTGGCCTCGGCAGTGGCGGCGCTGCAGAACGGCAAGGGGGGGCTCGATCCGATCAACGCGGTCCGCCGCGTGGCCGGGCTCGACCGCTTGCGCATCCTTCCCGCCGACGCGCAGACCGGGCAGGGCACCTCGGTCGCGGCGGGCAAATACATCACGCGGCGCTTTTATGCCGAGATCGTCACCGACGGAGCCGGCTATTCGGCGACGCAGGTCGAGTTCCAGGTGACGCGTTGGCTGTCGGTGCTGTCGACGATCTCGACGCTCGGACGGCAAAGCGCAAACTTGCGCGTATCGAAGGATTATTGAGGCGGGGAGCAGGCGGTGGCGGAAACCAAGACCGACGAATATCTCTCGGCACTCTTTGCGGACTCCTACAAGCGCGAGTTGGACGCCGATGAGGCAATCTGGCGCTCGCTGCCGTTTTTCGCGGCGATCCTGGGCCTTGCCGTCGCCGTCCTGCCGAGCATTTATCGCTCGGCCTTTTCGGTGCGCGATCCGGGCTGGACGATCGCGGTGGTGTTTCTGTTGGTTGGATCGGTCGGGTGCTTTGTCATCGCGGGGCGCTGGTTTTGGGATGTCATCCGCCTGCGCGACTATCGTTATCCGCCCAATGATGTCGAAATCCTGGATTATGCGCAGACCTTGGGCACCTTCTATCAGGACATTGGCAAGAAAGCGGTCGAGCGAGACGGTCTGGTTCGCGACGATTTGCGGACCCTGATGATCGGTGAGTTCGCCGATGCCGCGACACGCAACAGGCGAAACAACGTTGCGAAGGCAAAGGCTCGGAGCCAGGTACTGCTATTCGTGATGACCGGCTTCCTGCTCGCATTCTGCGCGGAAGCGACTATATTGCTGGCAGAGGCGTTCACCACTCCGAGCGAGCGGTGCCGCCCTGGAGGTAAAGCCAATGCCGGATCTGCCCAAAACTGCCGAAACGCAGCGGCCCCCGCAAAAGCCGCTGCCGCCCAAGCACCATATCGTGCGCGAGGGCGCGAGCTTCACGCTGAAAAGCTTCAGCCCGCCCGCCCGCAAACCGGCGTAACGCCTTAACCGATCATGCGCGGGCGGCTAGGAGCCGCCCGCGCTTGGGGTCAGGCAGGCTCGCCGATCACGGTCTTGACTTCCATGAAATCGGTCAGCCCGAACTTGCCGTTTTCCCGTCCATTGCCCGATTGCTTGTAGCCGCCGAACGGCGCGCTGCCGTCGGGGCTCCACGAATTGATCGTCACCAGCCCGGCGCGCAGCCGTGGTGCGATCTTGGCGGCCTTGGCGGGATCGCCCGAGATCGTTGCGGACAGGCCGTAGGGCGTGCCGTTGGCGATCTTCACCGCTTCGTCTTCGGTGTCATAGGCGATGATCGTGGCGACCGGGCCGAACACTTCCTCCTGCGCGATGCGCATGGCGGGGGTTACGTCGGTGAACAACGTCGGCTTGATGAAATAGCCAACATTGCGTCCGTCGGGCCGCCCGGTACCGCCGGTGACCAGCGTCGCGCCTTCGTCGATCGCCGACTGGATCAGGCCCTGGATCTTGTCGAACTGCGCCTTGTTGACGACCGGGCCGATATGCGCGCCCATTTCGGCCGGGTCGCCCACTGGTGTGCCCTCCATCATCGCCTTGACGATGCCGGTGGCGTCCGCGACCTGGCTTTTGTGCACCAGCAGGCGCGTGGGCGCGATGCAGCTTTGGCCCGAATTGGCGAGCACGCCCTGCACCGTCGGGGGGAGCACCGCTGCCAGGTCTGCCCCTTCGATCACCAGATTGGCCGCCTTGCCGCCCAGTTCCTGATGCACGCGCTTGACCGTCGCCGCCGCATTTTGCGCGATCGCGATTCCGGCGCGAGTCGATCCGGTGAAGCTGACCATATCCACGTCCGGGTGCGCAGACAGCGCCGAGCCGACGCCCGCGCCATCGCCATTGACGAGGTTGAACACGCCCGCCGGCACGCCTGCGGCATCGAGGATTTCGGCCAGGATCACCGCGCAGCCGGGTGATTCCTCGCTTGGCTTCAGGATCATCGTGTCGCCCGCCGCGAGGGCAGGCGCGACCTTGGCGGTGACCTGGTTGAGCGGCCAGTTCCACGGCGTAATCATCGCGACGACGCCGAGGGGCTCATGCACCACGCGCGCGCGGCCGATTTGTTCGTCGAACTGGAAGGCGTTGAGCGCTTTTAGCGTGGAGATGAAATGCCCGAGCCCCGCAGGCACTTGCGCCGCCGTGGCAAAGCCGATCGGTGCGCCCATTTCCTGGCTGACCGCCTGCGCCAGATCGGGGATGCGCTTCTTATATTCCTCGATGATCCGCTCAAGCAGGGCGGCGCGTTCGGCGACGGTGGTCTGCGAGTAGGTCTCGAACGCTGTCCGCGCGGCGGCGACGGCGGCATCGACATCGGCGGCGGTGCCGAGCGCGATTTCGCTGCAGGCCTGCTCGGTTGCGGGGTTGATCACCGCGTGGCGCGTGCCGCCGATGCTGTCGACCCACGCACCGTTGATATACTGTTTGAGGTAGCTCTTCATCGCCGCTCTCCACCGTCTTGAATTTCTGGTACGCGACGACAAATGGAGCGGGACGAAATAGGTTGCAACCCGAAACGTACGTCGTCGGTTAGGGCGGTTCGATAAGGAGATAGGCAAATGGCACGCGTTGCGCGGATCGACCGCATTGGTGGCCCCGAAGTGATCGAATGGGGCGATGTGAATTTGCCCGATCCCGGCCCTGGCGAGGTGCGAATGCGCAATGCCGCAGTCGGCCTGAACTTCATCGACGTGTATCACCGCAAGGGCGTTTATCCGGTCAACCTGCCGAGCGGCCTTGGCTCCGAAGCGGCGGGGGTGGTCGTGGCGGTTGGACCGGGGGTTACCGATTTTGCGCCGGGCGACCGCGTCGGCACGTTCGGCCCCGCGCTTGGTGCCTATGCGACCGAGCGTAACGTTCCCGCCAAGATCCTTCTGAAACTGCCCGACGATATTAGCGATCAGACCGCTGCCGCCGTGTTGCTCAAAGGGTGCACCACCGAATTTCTGGTCGAGCGCTGCGCGCGCGTACAGGCCGGACAGACCGTTCTGGTTCATGCGGCGGCAGGTGGCACCGGGCATTTGCTGGTCGGCTGGTTGAAGGCGATCGGTGCGACCGTGATCGGCACCGTTGGCAGCACGGAAAAGGCCGTACAGGCCAAGGCGGCGGGGGCCGACCACGTCTTGCTGCACAAGAGCGAAGACGTGGCGCAGCGCGTGCGCGAGTTGACCGACGGCGCGGGTGTGCCGATCATTTTCGACGGTGTCGGCATGGCGACCTGGGAGGTTTCGCTGGCGAGTGCCGCGCGGCGCGGGCTGATCGTCAGCTTCGGCAATGCCGGTGGCAAGGTGACCGGGGTCGACCTCGGCATCCTGTCGGCACGCGGATCGCTGTTCGTCACCCGCCCGACGCTTTTCAGCTATTATGTCACGCCAGAGGAGCGCCAGGCCGGGATCGACCGCGTGTTCGCGATGCTGCGCTCAGGCGCGATCACCCCTGAAATCGGCCAGACCTTCGCACTGGAAGACGCTGCCGCCGCGCACCGCGCGCTGGAAGCCGGGGAGACGTGTGGAGCGACCGTGCTGACCGTGTAACCGCCTTGGGCATTTTGTCTCATCGCAGTCGGGGCGCGGGTTCCTATCTAGGCGGCAGCGAAAAGGTTGGATCAGACATGGCGGACACACAGACCGAGGGCGAAAAATGGCGCTGGATCCTCAAATCCGGTGCCAAGGGCCTGTGCCCGCGCTGCGGCAAGGGGCATATGTTCCGGTCATGGCTGAAGGTGGTCGATCGCTGCGAGGTGTGCGGGCTGGATTACAGCTTCGCCTCGCCCGATGACGGCCCCGCCTTCTTCTCGTTGTGCATCGTCGCGTTTCCGCTGCTGTTCGTGGTGGTGTGGTTCCAGGTGGCGTTCAGCCCGCCTTTCTGGGTCCATGCCGTCACCTCGCTGCCGCTGATGCTGGCGGGATGCCTGCTGCCGCTCCGCCCGCTCAAAGGATGGCTGGTCGCCTCGCAATATGTGAATAAGGCGCATGAAGCGGGGACCGCGCAATTGTGGGGGCAGTTGAACGGGCGGACGGTGGAGAAGGGTGGGACGGCGTTTGATGAGTGAGGGGGTGGGTGTTCGGCATTAAAGAACGCCGATGTCGTGCAGCCATTGCTTGACCTGCCCAGGCCATTCGGTGGTGATCGGATCGGCGGTTGGGCGCATCCCGAAAGCGTGGCCGCCCTTCGCATAGAGCCGTAGGTCGACCGGTACGCCTGCGTCGTTCAGCGCCAGCGCATAGGCCATTGGCTGCCGGATATTGTCCATTGGATCGTTCATGGCGTGCAGGATGAGCGTCGGCGGGGCCTTCGGGCTGATCGTCACCCAAGGTTGCAAGTCCAGGCTGTTCCGCCCCTTGCTGGTGTCCACCATGCGCGCCGTATAGGCGATGATCGCGAAGTCGGGCCGTGGCGATTGTCGGTCGGCCGCGTCTGCTGGCGGATAGGTACGCACTTCCGTATTGCTCATATTCGCGGCGAGATAGGCACCGGCTGAAAACCCGATCACGCCGATCTTATGGGGATCGATACCGTATCTGGCGGCATCCTGTCGTAGCAATCCCATCGCGCGTTGGGCATCTTCCAACGCCAACAGCACCTTCGGCCGCTGTTGCTGTCCATTTTCCGCTGGCCAGGCTTGCGGAGTCCGGTATTTGAGCATTGCGCAGGTCATGCCCTGCTGCACCACCCATTCGCAGATTTCGGTGCCTTCCAAATCCGTCGCGACGACTTCAAACCCACCGCCCGGCAGGACCAGCATCGTTGCGCCGTTGTTCTGGCCCTTGGGGCGATAGAGCGTCATGGTCGGTCGAGTGACATAGGTCGCCCAATGCCATTTGCGCCCGCCAACCAGACCGGTGCCATTGCCCGTTGCTTCAGGACGATCCCCGCTGTCGGGTTTGGCGAGCGCGACGTTCGCAGGCCATAGTGGTATCTGAACACCCTCGGCGGGGGCTTGCCATACGCCTTCGCGTTCGTCCTTTGAGATCTGGACGCGGGCTGGCGTGCTATCGGACTTGGCAGTCTGGCCTCCGGCTACTCCTGCGATGCAGAAGGTGAGGAGCGAGAGTGCGAAGAACCGTAACCGCGACACACCGTATCTCCTGATTTGAATGCGCAGCCCGTGGTTCAAGGTCAGCGTGGTTGCGCGAACGGATGGTAGCCGCCGTTGCCCTTTACGCCAACGCCAACCTTCTCGATTGGCAAAGTTGAGCGGTGGCGGTCTTTGGCAAACGCTATCGACCGAGCAACCATCCGAAGGCGTGGGCGATGGCGTCTCGGCCACCTTGCGTTACCGGCGCGGAGTGCGCTGCCAGCACCGCCTCGGTTGGCCAAGCCATGATCCTTTGCAGCGCCTGCCGAGCAATAGTTCGATCGTAAAAGGTAACCCGGAATTTTCTGGGGACGGTCGGTTTGGGCGCAGTCAGCAAATCCAGCCTCGCTATTAGGGCGCGCCAGCCCTTGAACCATTCCGGCTCAAAGTGTTGGATCAAATCGGTAAAGATCGCGGTTCGGCTGTGACGATGGAAAAAGACGACTTCGGTCGTGATGCGATTTCCTCGAACGACCACCTGGTCGATATCCTTCGACCACGCCGCTGCGGGCGTATCCTTGAGGTCGCTGTCCCACTTCAGGTCCGGGCGCTTGGCGCGCAATTGCGGCACTGCATAGGATTTTGCGTCCGGGTAGGCCTGCTGCCAGTCGGCGATGAAGGTGTGATGCAAGGTATTCGGCGCGACGATGTGGCGCACCGGTCCGAGCAGATCGACGGCACGCTGAAGCTCGCTGGAGAAGGCCGTCGGCGACCAGAGGAAGAGTCCGCCATCGGATAAGCGGATGACAATCATGCGGGTGGGATAGTCGAAGCCCGCGACGGATACCGTCGGGCCATTGGCCGTCCATATCTCTTCACCGAAGCGTTGCAGCATCTCACCCCCCCCGAGTTCGCTAAAGACACCGCCGAGCCCCTCAAGGATGCTTGCCTCGGCATTACTGCATTCGTGCAACGGCCGGAAGGGGCGGGGAACGCGCCGTTGGAGCGCGCTGCCGGACGGTTGTGCGATGTTCACGAAAGAGAAAAGGCGCCCGGATCGCTCCGGACGCCTTTTCCTAGATCACGTCGTGGCAAAGCCACGCCGTCGGTCCTCGCTAGAGCGAGGCCGGCCGACAGCTCCTGTGGGGACTTTGGCTTCGCCTTGTCCCCACCGGCTGCCGGCACGGCAGCCTCAGTAGCTGTAGTACATATCAAACTCGACCGGGCTCGGCGTCATTTCCCAACGCGCCACGTCCTGCATCTTCAGCTCGATGTACGATTCGATCTGGTCCTTCGAGAACACGTCGCCCTTGAGCAGGAAGTCGTGATCGGCGGCCAGGCTTTCGAGCGCTTCGCGGAGCGAACCGCAGACGGTCGGCACTTCGGCCAGTTCTGCCGGCGGCAGGTCGTACAGGTTCTTGTCCATCGCCTCACCCGGGTGGATGCGGTTCTGGATGCCGTCGAGGCCGGCCATGAACAGCGCCGCGTAGCACAGATACGGGTTGGCCATCGCGTCGGGGAAGCGCACTTCGACGCGCTTTGCCTTGGGGCCGGTGCCATAGGGAATGCGGCACGAGGCCGAGCGGTTGCGCGCCGAATACGCGAGCAGCACGGGGGCTTCGTAACCCGGCACCAGGCGCTTATAGCTGTTGGTGGTCGGGTTGGTGAAGGCGTTCACCGCCTTGGCGTGCTTGATGATGCCGCCGATGAAATACAGGCAGGTGTCCGACAGGCCGGCATAGCCATTGCCCGCGAACAGCGGCTGGCCCTTGTCCCAGATCGACAGATGGGTGTGCATCCCCGAGCCGTTATCTTCCTTGATCGGCTTGGGCATGAAGGTCGCGGTCTTGCCGTAGGCGTGCGCGACCTGGTGCACGACATATTTGTAGATCTGCATGCGGTCGGCGGTCTGGACCAGCGTGCCGAAGGTCAGGCCGAGTTCGTGCTGCGCGGCTGCGACCTCATGGTGGTGCTTGTCACAGGGCAGGCCCATTTCGAGCATGGTCGAGACCATCTCGCCACGGATGTCGACCGCGCTGTCGACCGGCGCGACGGGGAAGTAGCCGCCCTTGGCGCGGGGGCGGTGGCCCATATTGCCGCTCTCATACTGCTTGGACGAGTTGCCCGGCAGCTCGATATCGTCGAGCTGATAGTAGCTCGAGGAATAGGTGTTCTCGAAGCGGACATCGTCGAACATGAAGAATTCGGCTTCCGGGCCGACATAGACGGTGTCGCCGATGCCAAGCGACTGGAGATAGGCCTCCGATCGCTTGGCGGTCGAACGCGGATCGCGGGTATAGAGTTCGCCGGTCGAGGGCTCGACCACGTCGCAGACCAGGATCAGCATCGGGGTGGCGCTGAACGGATCGGTCCAGACGGCGTCGAGATCCGGCTTGAGGATCATGTCGGACTCGTTGATCGCCTTCCAGCCCTCGATCGACGAGCCGTCGAACATCAGGCCGTCGGTCAGCTCGTCCTCGCCCAGAATGCTGGCGACCATGGTCAGGTGCTGCCACTTGCCCTTCGGGTCGGTGAAGCGCAGGTCGATCCACTCG
>OFRL01000309.1_pt1 | contig 24832 bp, 31 predicted proteins | sample 1543121 | NCBI WGS metagenome assembly OFRL01 (sample SAMN07774228, study PRJEB24372) | wastewater metagenome | isolation source: Lake Maggiore Cannobio | place: Italy: Cannobio | collected 2016-01
CGCGCCGCCCGCCTTTTTGGCTGGCCATCTGTTTTTGTCTTTTACCAAAGACATAGTGGTAGCTACCGCCCGTTTCGGGACGTTTGAGCAGGGGGGCGTCCCCGCCGCGAGATCCGTCAGGGGCCAGGCTGCGATCCTTGGGGAGCCAATAGCTGAGATATGGGTTGTCTACCATTGGTCGCCATGACCAGACTACCAGAGAGCCTGCCACAGCTGCGTCTGATAGCCACCGCTCAAGACTGGCTCTCGGCGCGTCCGCATCCAACCGCTCACGCTCAGCATCAAGCCAGCGCCGATTTGCCGACACTACACCCAAACTGTCGCCGTTAATCGGCGGATAATGATGCTCGGTCATGTCCCAGGCACCGTCGCGCCATGCTCGGTTGATTAATCGAGACCGCAGGATAGACATGCTCGACACGCCTATGGGCATAACAATTCCGTAACCTCGGTGGGCCGCGACAATTCCGAGGTCGATCTCGGAGATGGGGTCGGCGATCATATCGCAACGCTCTCGCCAATAGTGACGCGACGCACGGACAGTCGCAAGTGCTGGGTCGCTATCCGGCACCGCATCGCTTTTTTGGGATCGGCGGAATGGGGTTTCGACATAGCCTGCCGCGAGCGTATCGCGGCAGGCTATGACCGTACGAAATTTGACGGACATTACAGCGGTGCCCCATTAACGGTAGGGATTGTAGCCATCGCCTCCCTCATTCATCCCGTCAAAAAATGCACGGCCAGCGGCGTTGGTGGCGGCCGTCTCCGATACCCAGGCGGCATAGCGCGCGCGCTCATCGGTACCCTTGGCGTAGTCCGCAGCCGTCAGGCCGATCTGCGTGTACTTGCCATCCACCTTGCCCTGCACATAGGCGGCATAGCCGGCCGCCTTAAGCCCGGAGACGAGCGGGCGCGCGAAGTGCTTGGGGTTGGCCTCGATCTCGGCGACGGTGATCACCGTCGCATAGGCGGATGCTTCGACGCGGGCGCTCTTGGAAATGATCTGCACGTGGCCGCCGGTCTGGACGACATCGAACAGCTCATGCGAGCGGAGGTTGGTAGCGGCGGGAACGAAATCGGCCATCGTCTGTCTCCTGCGCCCCGTTGTGGCGGCGCCCCCTTTCGGCGATCACCGCCGATGCAGTTTATATAGGCCCATTGGGCCTATGTATCAAGCGATACCTTGCGAAAATTTGGACGCGATAAAAAATCATTGGGGGTACACAAAAACGCCCCTGCCAAAATGGCCACGTAATGGCCTATTTCGACCCCGCGACAATTGCGCCTGACGCCCACCGCCTTCCCCCGGGCCGGTGGGCTTTTTTTGTATCTGGAGCGCTTCCCCATGCCCCAGTCGCGCGTCTCCCGCTCTTCCCCTGGCGGGTCCATTGCCGATCAGCTCGAGCGTTTGACGCCCGATTGGGATCGGCTGGTGCACGACGCGCGGCGGCGGGAAGAGGCCGCGACAGGGCGTCCGGATATGCCTCTCGATGACCTCGAAGAGCGAGCGCAGCAGCTCGTCCGCGCAATTGTCGCCCCCTTTCGTGGAGACCGCCGATGACCACGCTCGCGATCCTTCGTGATTTCATCTCGACCATGCCCGGCGAGGAAGCGGTGATTTCGAAGGCGAGCCTGGTGGCGATCGAACGCGAGCTCACCACCGCGAGCGTCGCTGCGGCGCGAGTGAATATTGATGCCGGCGTGAACAGCGTCATCGATGGGCTGCTGACGCCGAACGCAGTGCGCGGCTTCGCGTGAATCGCCAGCTGGCATCTCTCCTGGTCGGGAGCCGAACCCGGCAGGAAGTTTCGCCGACCGCGACCGTGCAGGGCACCCTGCCTGCGGGCACCGCCGGGGCATCGCCATCTGTTCGCGGCCGTGCGGCCACGGTTTTCCGCCAGATATTCTGACCGGGGCGGAGGGGGTCTCCGCCTAGGCCTGGACGACTATACCTCTGGGATGCCCTTTCCCGATAGCAGAGCATTTCGCGAGGGCGAAGTAGCAGTCATCGGACACGGGATGACTTGCGTTATCGCCGCAGCGGGTTTGTGGCGCTCTGGCATCGTCACATTTACCGATGGCCAGGGCTCGCTGAAAAAGCAGCTTCGTCGAGCAGCTGCCTTTGAGGTGGTGGTTTTCGCCGAGGCGCTTGACCGCTTTATTGTCCGCGACATGCTCAGCGGCAATCAGCGCAACGCCGATCGGGTGGAAGTTCTTCCGACGCTTGTTGCGGACGCACTGTTGAATGGTTTCGACAAGCAGGAATGAGGTGGATCGATGGTCGAGTCTTCCCGTCCCGTAACGATCGACGTCGCTGGCACTCCCTACATCCGCGACGCGAAAGGGAACCTGGTGCCGCTCGCTTCGGTAAAGGCCGCCGATCTCCTGATGGACGAGACGGTGCGCGGGATCCTTGACCAAGCGCAAGAACTCTCGACGACGATCGCCGCGTTCAAAGCCGAAACCTTCGAACGCGTGGGCGCGCTGCAGGCTCTGATCGCCCAGAATTACGGCGGCACCGTCGGCGGCAAGAAGGGCAACATCACGCTGATGTCGTTCGACGGCTGCCAGAAGGTGCAGGTTCAGGTGGCCGATCTGCTCGAATTCGGCCCGGAATTGCAGGCGGCAAAAGGCCTGATCGACGCCTGTCTCACCGATTGGGCGGTCGGCAGCGCGGTTGAGCTGCAGGCGCTCGTCAACCGAGTCTTCCAGGTCGACAAGGAAGGCAAGATCAACCGCGCCGAGCTATTCATGCTGTTGCGCGTCGAGATTGCGGACGAGCGCTGGGTTCGCGCGATGGACGCGATCCGCGATTCCATCCGCGTGATCGGCTCGCGTACGTACGTTCGTTTCTATCAGCGACCCGCGCCGGATGCGGCATGGTCAGCCGTCACGATCGATCTCGCCGCCGCGTGACCGCGATCGATATCCGCCCGAACCTGAAGCCTCTGCAGCGCGCGTTCATCGCGCTCAGCGCGAAGCAGGTGCCGTTCGCCATGTCGCTCGCGCTGAACACGCTCGCAAAAGGCGTTGTTGGCATTGAGCGAGAGGGGGTGCTGGAGACGTTCGATACGCCCACGCCGTTCACACTCAATGCCTTCCGCATGGAAGCGGCTACAAAAGCCAGCCCTCGCGCGCGGGTTGCGGTGAAGGACATCCAGGCCGCCTATCTCGAGCCCTATGTTGTCGGTGGCAATCGCTCGCTTGGCACAAAGCGCGGGATGATCGTCCCGCGCAGCGTCGGGGTGAACCAGTATGGCAATCTTAGCCGGGGCAAGCTCGCGGCGCTGAAGGCGAAGCCGAACGTCTTTATCGGTCAGGTTACATTCCGGAACGGGAAGCGGGCTGGCCAGCCGATCTACGGAGTTTGGCAGCGCTCCGACACGCCGCGCGGCAAACGTCACGACGGAGATTATGGTACCCGCGGCAACAGTCAGGGAAAAGTCTATGGTGCCCGGACCACGCTGAAGCTCTTGATCGAGTTCGACGACACCTCACCGGTGGCGAAGCATCTGGATTTTTACGGGGCGGCTGAACGGTATGTCCGCGCAAATGCGTCGCAGGCATTCGACGCCGCGCTCCGACGCGCCTTGGCCACAGCACGGCCGAAGTGATGAAGATCGCAAAATGACGATGAGCCTATCGCTCCCGCCGATTATCTTTCTGGACATCGACGGCGTATTGAACGTCAACAAGGTGGTGTGGCGTACGCTGCCTGTCGGCCTGCCCAAGCCAGGGCGTGCCTACAAGCGCCCACCGCGACGGCTAGAACGGGAACGCGAGTTCAGCTGCCATGCTGTCACTCAGCTTGAGCGTCTTGTCCGGCAGACTGGAGCGCTACTTGTGTTGTCGAGTTCGTGGCGACTGCGCCAAGGTGCACGGGAGACGCTGGCGGGTCATGGTGTCATCGGGCCTTGGCATGACGATTGGCGCACGGATGCGCTGGCGGGTGGCCGCGGAGCGCAGATCAGCCGCTGGCTCGCCCGTAATGGATCGCCTCGCCATGTCATACTTGACGACTGGCCTCACGAATTGCGCGAGCATGGCGCAACCTTAGTTCGCATCGACGATCGTATCGGCTTGACGCGCGAACTCGCGAGCCGAGCGGGAGAGATCATCTACCAACAGCGCTTCCAGTGCTCACCGGCCGTGAGCATCGCTGATCAGGTGGCCGCGCACGCTGCAGGCGGCGGGGATCGAGGACGCCGGTAGGAACTTCGTGAGGCCCCGCGGGATATGAGGGCGCTGCGCGCGCCTCGGTGGCCGCTGGGCTACCCTGGCGGGCCGCACGGGCACCCTACGACCCCTGGGGGTCTTTTGGGTCCTTCCAAGCCCCTTCCGAAACGAGGGTATTGCGCGCTCCCGTCCGTTTTCCAGCTGAAGGGTCGAAAAGTTGGTTGCGGGGGGCAACTGGTTGCGGGGGAGGGGCCTATGACACTGCTCTCGCTCACCGCTTTCGCCAAGACGCATGGTGCCTCTCGCCAAGCCGCGGCAAAGTGGAAAAACAACGGCGCTCTGCGGCTTTCGGGCGGTTTGGTCGATGTGGAAGCATCCGATCGGTTGATGCGCGATGCCGGGCTCGGTCGCTTCAAGCCCAGCGGGGCAGGGGCGCAACCCACCCCCGCAACCGGACCCCGCAACCGAACCCGCAACCGAGGCAAGGTTGCGCCTGAAGTCGCGGCCGAGATCGATGAGGTTGTCACCGATCTGCAGGCGGCCGCTGAAGACGGCGAGATCGATGAGGAAATAGCGGGCGGCTTCATTGAGCAGCTGCTCAACGGTCAGTTCCGGAGCAAGGTTCAAGCGAACGCGATCAAGGAGAACGCCCTTGCGCTGAAGCACCTGCTCGCGGCGCAAAAGGAGGCCGGGAAGCTCGTCGATATCGCGACGGCCGAGAAAGTGCTGTTCGACGATCGCCGCGCTGCACGCGACGCCTGGATGGCCTGGCCCGGACGCTTCGCCCCGCTGCTCGCCGCCGATCTCGATATCGACGGCGCAAAGCTGGCGGAGGCGCTGAAGCCCTATGTCCACCAGCAGCTCGAGGAGCTCGGCGAACCCGACCTCGACTTCACCAGCGCCGACGAAGACTGAGCGGCTAAGGCGCGCGAGCCGCAAGGGGTGGACGCCGCCCCCGCGGGTCAGCTTGCCGACATGGGCCGACAAGCGCCGCAAGCTCGCGAAGGAGGCGGGCAGCACATCGGGCCAGTATCGCACCGGTCGCGTCGAGATCGCGCGTGGTCCGATGCTCGCGGTGACCGAGCCGGGCGTGCGAAAGCTGACGGCGGTGGTTGCAACGCAACTGCTCAAGTCGACGCTGATCGAGAACATCGTCGGCTTCCACATGGATCTCGATCCATGCCCGATGCTGATCGTCCAGCCGAAGGACTCGGCCGCGCTGCAATTCTCGAAGGAGCGCATTGCGCCCTTCATCAAGGCGACGCCGGCGCTGCGCGGGCTGATTTCGTCCAAGACCCGCAACGCGGGCGATACGGTCGATTACAAGGCTTTCCCGGGAGGCTTCCTGGGCATCGTCGGCGCCGGCAGTCCGGACAACCTGGCGCGCAGGCCGATCCGGATCATTCTCTACGACGAGATCAACAAGTACCTGCCCCTGAAGGAGGGAAAGCCGACCGATATCGGCGACGAGCGCCTCGCCACCTTCGAATCGAATTCGTTGAGCGTGCGCGTCTGCTCGCCGACGATCACCGGCGAGTGCGAGATCTCGGCGAGCTATGCGACCTCAGATCAGCGCCGCGCGTCGGTCGCCTGTCCCGACTGCGGGCATCGCCAGTTTCTCGATTTCTTCGAGCACGTCCATTGGGAAAAGGGTGCCGAAGGCAAGGTCCACAAGCCGGAGACGGCGCGGATCTATTGCGAGGTGTGCGGGACCGGCTGGTCGGAGGGGCAACGGCTCCGCGCGCTCGGGACGATCAGGTGGCACCAGGCTCGTCCGTTCGAATGCTGTGGCGAGCTGCAACACCCGCTCGATGCCTATGCGGCGGCCTGGGCGGCAGGAGACGACGCCAACGCGATCGACCGGGTCTGGGATTGGTGGAGCGGCCCGCGCTGGGCCGTCTATCGCGCCAAATGCGGCCATTGCGGCAAGTGGGCGGTCCCGAACGAACATGCCGGGTTCCAGGCGTCGAAACTCTACAGCCCCTGGGCGAATGACTCCCCTCCCAGGATCGCGGCAAAATGGCTTGCCGCTATCGACGAGGACGGCAAGCTTACCTTTTACAACACCCAGCTCGCGCTGACCTTCAAGAAGAACACGGGCAAGGCACTTAGCGCCGACGCGCTGCTAAACCGGCGCGAGGTGTGGGCGGCCGACGTGCCGGACGGCGTGGCGATCCTCACCGTCGGGATCGACGTCCAAGACTATCGCATCGAGCTCGAGGTGGTCGGCTGGGGCCGCGACGAGGAAAGCTGGTCGATCGCCTACGAGGTGTTCGAGGGCGAGTTTGACGATCCCCGGCTGCAGGCGCGGCTCGATGAATTCCTCGGCCGCAAATGGCACCGCGCCGACGGTCGCCCCTTCGTCATCACCGCAGGCTGCATCGATTCGGGCGGCCACCACACCCAGGCAGTGTACGATTTCGCCAAGGCGCGCCTGAAACGGTACATCTGGGCGATCAAGGGCGAGAGCGCGCGCACCGGCCAGCGCAACCCCATCTGGCCGACCAAGGTGCCGACCTCGCGGTCGAAGAAGTCGTTTCGCCCGGTCATCCTCGGGGTCAATGCCGGAAAGGACGCGATCCGCTCGTACCTGACCCGGGAAATCCCCGGTCCGGGTTACATGCACTTCACCACCGACCGGGACATCAATTATTTCGCCCAGCTCACGGCTGAACAAATTGAGATCAAACAACTCGGCGGGATGAAATACCGGGTCTGGGTGCTGCCGCCCGGCAAGGCCAACGAGGCCAGCGACTGCCGCGTCTACGCTTATGCCGCGCTGCACGGGATGATGCACCGTGGCTTCAAGCTCAACCGCGAAGCGGAAAGGATCGGGGCACGCATGACGATCGAGCATCAGGCCGTCGTCGCCCCGCCCACTCCCGCCGAGCACGTCACCAGGCCGGAACCGCTGACCCCGACTCCGTCGGCACTGCCTCCTGCAAAAATGACCGCGCGCCGCCCAGGCAGCGTGCGTCGCCTCGCCTGAAGGAGCCGATATGGCCCGGTACGATCCCAGCCAGAGTCTGCTTGCGGGCATGGATACGACCGTGCTGCGCCAGCAGCTCGCGCAGATGCAGCAGGATTACCTAGACCTCAGCGCAGGGCGGAAGGTCGAGAGCGCATCCTACGCCCAGGGCGATGGCGCGAAGAGCGTGAAATATACGGTTGCGACGATCGGCCAACTGGCGATGGCGATCCGGCAACTCCAGGCGCAGTTGGGAATCATCCCGTCACCCCGTCGTGCGATCGGCATCCGCTTCTGATGGCGTTGCCCCCGGCTCTGGTCGACAATCGCGGCCAGCCTATCCCATCCGCGACGATCGCGCGGATTCGCGAAAATGCGCAGCGTGGCAGCAGCCGCATGCGCGGTTCGCTCAGCGGCGGCGGTGCCGGGAATTTCTTCCCCTATGACGCGGCCAATTTCGTTTCGCAGGATCAGGGCGATTGGTATCCGTCGATCCGCTCGCCGGACACCGAGATCAATCTCTATCGCGACCGCATGGCCGCCAAGGCGCGGGACCTCCGGCGTAATGACGGCTGGGCGAGCGGCGCGATCAACGGCATCCTCGATTCCACCATCGGGGCCGCATACCGTTTCGTGTCGAAGCCCGATTATCGCGCGCTGCGCCTTTATGCGAAGGGCTTCGATGCGGTTTGGGCCAACGAGTATCGCCAGGTGCTCGAGGCGAAATGGCGCACCTATTCTGAGGACCTTGGCCACTATAACGACGTCAATCGTCGGCTCACCATTTCGCAGCAGTTCCGCCTCGCGCTCGGTCACAAACTGGTCGACGGGGAGTCGTTGATCGTCGCGCAGTGGCGGCCGGACCGGATCGGCTGCGGTGCCGCGACCTATGCGACCTGCTTCGAAGGGATCGATCCCGATCGCTTGTCGAACCCGAATATGGGGCCCGACACGCGCTACACCCGCGGCGGTGTCGAGATCGACGATGATCAGGTCGCGATCGCTTATCATGTCCGCCGCGCCCACCAGTTCGACTGGTACAATTCGGTGGAGAGCATGCAATGGGATCGCGTCGAACGCGAAGATCCCGATGGTTGGCGCCGGGTCTATCACGATTATGACGCCGACCGCGTCGCGCAGAACCGCGGTGTTTCGATCTTTGCGCCGGTCATCGGCAAGCTGAAGATGCTCGCACGCCTCTACGGCGTGAAGCTTCAGGCGGAAAACGTCGCCGCAGCGTTTGGCTTATACGTCACCTCGCCCTTTGACGTCGAAATGGTCCGCAATGCGCTGGACGATGAGGACCAGGACGAAAGGGCATTCGGCTGGTACCAGGACATGCGGTCGGATTTTCACGCCGATCGCGATCTGGAGGTCAATGGTGTGCGGCTCGCAACGCTGGCACCGGGCGAAGACATCAAGTCGGTCGCGCCTGGTGGCGGCCAAGCCGACATCACGCCCTTCGCGCACGAAATGCTGCGCGGCGTATCGGCATGCTTCAACGTCGCGGCGGAAGAGGTCCACAACGACTATTCGGATTCGAGCTGGTCGTCGGCGCGCGCCGGCATCGTGAAGGCGGAGAAGACCTATAATCGCCGTTGCGACGAGTTTGACCAGAATACCGCAACGCCGGTTCTGGCAACTTGGCTCGAAGAACCGTTCGAGCGCGGCGAACTCCCACTCCCCCGCAATGCACCGTCTTACCTCGAAATGCGCACCGCCTATGCGCGTGGCCGTTGGCTCGGTGCTGCGCGTGGCTGGGTCGACCCCGTCGCCGAGCGTCAGGGCGTCGTGCTCGGGCTCGATGCCGGACTCTCCACCATGGAAGAGGAATGCGCGAAGCAGGGCATGGATTGGGAAGAGAACCTCGAGCAACGCGCCATCGAATACCATCGCATGGTGAAGCTCGGTCTGCCGCGGCCGCAATGGTTCGGCAACGAATATACCGCGACGCAGATCGCGGCACCGCAAGCGCCGGAGCAAGCCTGATGTTTATCGATGTCACGCACGGTGGCGATGGGCGCATTTTGCGACTGTCGACATCGGCGATCGCCTATCTCGACCAAGCTGAAACTGGAACGCGTGTGCGGTTGATCGGTGGCGAGAACTTGCGCATCGCGGAGTCGCCTGCGGAGCTCGAGGCGCGCATCGAGGCACATCTCACAACCATCGTCGGTGTGATCGATCACACCACTGACGGGCAGGTACTGACGCCAACTGAAGCGCTAGACCGACCGGGCACGTTGCCTGCCGCAAAAGCCGCTGCTGGCCGAGGAAAGCACAAGTGACGGCACTTCCGCGTCACCTGGTCACGCGCCTTTTCAACAATTGTGCTGCGCTTCTGCCCGCGGCGTCGACGATTGCTGTCGACCTGCTCGCGCGGGCCAGCGACGGCATCGAGGCGAGCGCGCCAGGTTCGGCCTTCGGGATCAGCGAGGATCTCGAGACCGACGATCGCGCGCGCCCTTACGATATTGTTTGCGGCGTCGCGATTATCCCGATCCGTGGCGTCCTGATCCAGCGGCTCGGCTGGCTGTGGTCCTATGGCGACCTGTTCGGCATCTCCGGATATGATCGCATCCGCCTGCAGTTCATGGGAGCGCTCGCCGATCCCAATGTCGATGCCATCGCCTTCGATCTGGACAGCCCCGGTGGCGAGGTCGCCGGCTGCTTCGACCTGGTCGATACGATCTACCGTGCGCGCGGTACCAAGCCGATCGCTGCGATCCTCGGCGAGAGTGCCTATTCCGCCGCCTATGCGATCGCATCGGCGGTAGACCCGGGCCGCCTGTGGGTTCCGCGCACCGGCGGCACCGGATCGGTGGGTGTGATCTACCTGCATTTGAGCATTGCCGGCTGGCTGGCGAAAACCGGCATCACGCCGACCTTGGTCACCAAGGGTGCCTTCAAGGGCGAGGGCAATGAGATGTTCGACCTGAGCGAAGACGCGCTCGCGCACATGCAGGCCGATATCGATGCGGTCGGCCAGTTGTTTGATGCGACGGTCGCGCGCAACCGCGGCCTCGCGATCAAGGATGTTACCCGCACCCAAGCCGGGACCTTTCTCGGCGGCAAAGGGGTCGACATCGGTTTCGCCGACGCGGTCGCCGCGCCCGACGAAGCATTCCGGGCGCTGCTGAAGCAGCTCGATTAACCCGGCCGGGCCGCCCGGGCCCGGCTCCCAGGCTTCGCGCCAACAGGAGTGATATCATGAACACCAGCCGCCTCACGGCCGGCGCGAGCCGATTCGCGCATTTGACCGGCCTCTCCCGCAAAGTCCGCAGTGTTGCGGACGATGATCAGTGCGACGATGACGAACCCAAGGGAAAGCGCTCGCGCGCGTCCGATGAGGACGATGATGACGAGGAAGATGACGACAAGGAGGAGATGAACGGGCGCAGCGCCAAGGCTTCCGCCCGGCGTCGCGAGCAGGCGCGCATCGGGGCGATCCTCGGTCACGCTGCGGCCGCCAACAACCTCCCGCTGGCGGTGTCGCTGGCCTGCGAAACGCGGATGACCCGCCTCGAGGCTATCACCGTCCTCAAAGGCCAGGGTGGCCGCCAGCGCGACGATCGCGACGATGCAGGTGCCAATCGCCATGCGCGCCAGGACCGCTCCAGCCGGAACGTCCAGCTTGGCAGCGATAGCCATGGCCCAACCGGGCCGCAGGCAGTCAGCCGAGGCTGGGACGCGGCGTTCCAGCGCGCCGGCATCAAATCGACCCCGCGCTGATCTGACGCGCGGCCATCCGGCCCCCAACAGTCCCCTTATCCCGAAAGGAGCCCCTCATGGGCACTCCCACGATTACCCCGCTTACCGAAATGCGCCGCGAAGGCGGCTATGTCGTCTGGGATCCGAGCGACGGCATGCTCACCCGTGAGGCGATTCTCCTTGGCTCGGGTGCCGGGCTTTGCCTCGCCGGTCTCGTGCTGGCCGCGCAGTTGACTGGCGGCGCAGCGACCGCGACGGCGCTTGGCACCAACGTCGGCAACGGCGCGATCGGCGCGATCACCGTGTCCGGTGCCGCCAAGGTCGGCGATTACAAGCTGTTCTTCGTCGAGCCCAATACGCATGCCGGCACCTTTATCGTCGAAGATCCGACGGGCGTCGAAATCGGCCACGGCAACGTTGCATCCGCGTTCAGCGCTGGTGGCCTTGCTTTCACCCTCGCCGATGGGGCGACGGATTTCGTCAGCGGCGACAGCCTCGCCATTACGGTCACCGGGGCGACCAAATATTTCCCCTATGATCCAACCTCGGTCACCGGACTGCAATATGCCAGCGCAGTGCTTTGGAGCGGCTACCGCGACGCAACTTCGGCGGATCGGCGTGGCGTCGCAAACGTGCGTGGTCCGATGAAGGTTCAGGCGGCCGAACTGATGTGGGGCGCGAACGTGACCACGCAGGGCCAACGGACTGCAGCGCTCGCTCAGCTGGCCAAGCAGGGCATCCTCAGCATCTGACCCGGCGCGGCCGCGCCGCGTCATCCCTTCCGAAACATGCCTGACCCTGGGTGGCCTCGCGCTGCCCGGGGCGGGCCCGGTTGCGGCCCATCCCCGGCGCAGCCCCCATCGATGGAGCCTTTTCCGCCATGTCCATGATCAACATTTTCCGCAACGACGCCTTTTCCGAAGTCGCGCTGACCAGCCAGGTCGAGCGTATTCCACATTTGCCGCAGACGCTGGGCGATATGGAGCTGTTCACGCCGAACCCGATCCGCACCACATCTTTGGCTGTCGAGGAGCGTAACGGCGTGCTCGGAATCGTGCCACTGAGTCAGCGCGGCGAACCGACCAATTCCGAGCGCACGACCGAGCGCCGTAAGATGCGTAGCTTCGAGGTGCCGCGGATCTTTAAGGGCGACACGATCCACAGTCACGAGCTCCAGAACATCCGCGAATTTGGGCAAGAAACCGTGTTAATGCAGGTTCAGACTGAGGTCGCGCGCCGCCTGGCTGGCCCCACTGGCATCCTCACGCATCTCGATTACACCGAGGAATTTCAGCGTTTGGCGGCAGTGCAAGGCCTGATGCTCGATGCTGATGGTAGCGTCTGGTACAATTGGTTCGATGAATTCGAGTTCGTCGCGCCGACGGAGATTGCGTTCAACCTCGACGCGAATATCGAATCGTCGTTGCGCCCGATCATCAACGCGATGACGCGAGACATGGCCCGATCCGCGCTTGGATCGTTTACGACCCAGACCACCGTCGTCGGCCTGTGCGGTGACTCCTTCTATGACAAATTCATCACCCATGTGGACGTCGAAAAGACGTTCAAGAACTGGAGCGACGCACCCGAGCTGCGCACTGGCGGAGCCTTCAAGCACTTCAGTTTTGGCGGCGTTGAATGGGTCAATTATCGCGGATCGGACGACAACAGCACGATCAAGATTCCCAATGACAAGGTGAAGTTCTTTCCGCGCAACGCGCTTGGTGTCTTCGAAAAGGCGATGGCTCCGGGCGAGTCCTTCGATTGGATGAATGAGCCTGGTAAGGAGCGCTATGTCGTTCCGATCTTCGATCGTGACCGCAATGCCTGGTGGCGGATGGAAGCGTACGAATATCCGCTGTTCATCTGCAAGCGACCCGAGGTGCTGCGGACCGGACGCCAGGGTGCCTGATCGATGGCGATCGACTGGGACGCCGTAATCCTCGGGCCTGTAATGGGCGTCTTTGGAGAAGGCGTCGCAGTCGACCGTACTTCATGGCCTACCTATACGCCGCGCGGCCTCGCGCCCTTTCAACTCGCCGATGCGGTGTTTGATCGCGCCTATGCCGACATCACCATTGATGGCGAAGGATCCGAGGTCACTACGCGCAAGCCGTGCCTGGGCGTGCGGACATCCCTATTCTTGCAACGTGAGCCGCTGCAGGACGACAGGGTTTTCGTTCCGTCGGTGCCAGGGACCTTCATCGTCAAGGATGTGCGCCCGGACGGCCATGGGCACGCCAAACTCATCCTGATGGGCCCCATTCCATGACGACGTCGGCCGAATTGCTTGATCTCGTCGTTGCTGCCCTCCGGGTCGATGGCGCAACGGTAGCCGGGAGCCGTGTGTATCGGCCGGGCGATCGTCCGACGCAGAACGACCAATATCCCAACTGGCGCGCGCGGGTCGTGCGGGAAACCAAGCAATCGCTCGGCCGCGGCGGCGGGCCCGCCTTTACCGTCATCACGACGATCCGCTTGATCGGCGAAGTCTCGGCGATCGCGGCGGTCGGCGACGATGGCGCGGCCGCGGCAGAGGCTGAACTGTGGCAGATGCAGCGCGAGGCGGAGGTTGCGATCGTCGGCAGCTATCCGCTTACCTCCAAGATCTCGCAAATCGCCTCGATCGATAGTCAGCTTTCGTACAATTCCGATGGCGAGACGCACCTTGCCGGCATTCAGAGCGATCTCGCGCTCGAGTTCTATCAAGGTCCGGAAGATTTCGCGCCGATCGAGAGCGACGATCTCAACGAAATTGACGGCCGCTGGCCCGCATTCCCGCCAACCGGCTTCACCGCCGACCTTACGCGCTGAGGAAATTCCCATGAAAATTGTCTCTGTGCCGGGCCGTCTGGTCCGGGACCCCGCGACGCGTCGCCCCGTCGACTCCGATGGGATCGACATCGATCCCACGGACCTGAGCTGGGCGCGCTTGTTGGCGGATGGCGATGTCGCCGCTGCCCCGGTCGAGACTCCGACTGCGCCGAAGAGCGCATCCCCACGCATTGCGCCCGACCAGGAGGCTTGAACCATGCCGATCCCGTTCAAAAACATCCCGTCGAACCTGCGCGTTCCGCTCTTTTATGCCGAGCTCGACAATTCCAAGGCCAACACGTCGGCGCAGACGCAGCGCGCGCTGCTGATCGGCCAAAAGCTTCCAAGCGGCACCTTCACCGCAAACGTCCCCGCGGTCTGTTCTTCGCAGTCGGACGGTCGCACCGCCGCAGGCCCGGGGTCGGTTCTGGCGGGCATGATCGACGCCTATCGCGATGGCGACCCGAGTGGCGAGATGTGGGTTCTGCCGCTCATTGATGATGTTGCTGCAGTCCAGGCAACCGGGTCCATCACATTCACCGGCCCGACGACGGCCCTCGGTACCCTGCCGCTGTACGTCGCAGGTCGCACGGTTTCTCCGATCATCGCCAGTGGCCAAACCGCCGCCCAGGTGGCCACCACGGTGGCGGCTGCGATCAATGCCACGTCCGGTCTTCCGGTGACGGCGGTCGTCGATGGGGCCGTTGCCAGCAAGGTCAACCTGACCGCCCGCAATGGCGGCGAGTGCGGCAACGATATCGACATCCGCTTCGCATTTAAGGGTCCGGCAAGCCAGGAAGCTATGCCTGCGGGGCTGGCCGCCTCAGTGGCACCGATGGCGAACGGTGCGATCAACCCTGTTCTGACGACCGCCTTGTCGAACCTGCTCGACACGCCGTTCGATTTCATTGTGTGCTCACTCACCGATACCGTGTCGCTAGCGGCGATCGCGGCGCTGCTCAACGACGCGACCGGTCGGTGGTCCTGGTCCAGCCAGGTCTACGGACATTGCTTTATCGCAAAGCGCGGGACCGCTGGTGCCAACGCATCTTTCGCCAGTGCACTCAACAACCAGCATATCACCTGCATCCCGTTCAACGACTCCCCGACGCCGGCATGGAAATGGGCTGCGGCATTCGCCGCTGTCGCCGCAGTCAGTCTGCGCGCGGATCCCGGCGTTCCTCTGCAATATCTGACGGTACCGAATGTGTTGGCACCACCATCGGCGTCGCGCTGGGGCCTCACCACTCGCAATAACACTTTGCTCTATGGCGGCTGCTCGACCTGGACGGTCGACGTCTCCGGCAGCATCGTGATCGAGAACATGGTGACGACCTATGTCACCAATACGGCCGGGCAACCCGATAACAGCTATCTCGAGATCGAGACCCTGTTCCTGATCGTGTTCGTGCTGCGGTCCGTGTCGGCAATGGTCACCGCTAAATATTCGCGGGTGAAACTCGCCGCGGATGGCACGCGCGTGAGACCCAACTCGAACGTCGTTATGCCCTCGACAATCCGTGCCGATATTATCGCGCTCTATCGAGACCTCGAGGGGCAGGGCTATGTCCAGAAATCGGCCGAGTTTGCCGCTGGCCTGGTCGTCGAGAAAGACGCGACCAATCCCAATCGCGTGAACGTCCTGCTTCCGGCTGTGCTGATCAGCCAGCTCCGCACTTTCGCGGTGCTGCTGCAGTTCCGCAACGCCTGATCCCCTCACAAACTGGAGAGCGCCGCGATGGCCAATGACCCGAACCGGATTGCCGGTACCGCTTCCGTCACGATCGACGGCCAGTCCTTCACCATCGTCGGCGAGGGCACCTACCGATTGAGCGCCGAACACCGCGAAACCCTTAAGGGGCAGACGGGCGTCGAGGGCTTTTCCGCTATGCCGATGGAAGGGAAGATCAGCTGGAAAGGACGCGACGGCTACAATGTCGATATCGACGCACTCAACGCTGCGACCAACGCAACGATCGTGCTGTCTCCTGCCAACGGAAAATCGATCATCGGTCGCAACATGTGGCGCGTCGGTGATCCGATCGAGGTCAACACCGAAGACGGCTCGTTCACCATCCAGTTCGATGGTCCCGACGTCATCGCAGCATAAGGCACGCGTACATGGACGAACTGCCCGACCAACTGACCATCACCTTGCGAAAGCCGGTGACGCTGGGTGAGACCTTCACCGAATTGCGCCTGACCGAACCGACCGGCGCGCAGATGCTCGAAATCGACAAATATCGCGGCGTCGAGGCCGATTTGATGTCGCTCGCGATCGTTTCGGGTATCCCCTTGCCGGCGGTGAAGATGATCGGCGCGCGCGATATCCGCGCCGGGTCGCGTTATCTCGCAAGTTTTTTGTTCGACGACCCGAAGACTGGCGACAGCGACACGTAATTCTCGGTCGGGCGTTCGGACGCCTGCCGCCCGAAATTCTCGCTTATCCGTGGTCGACGCTCAACGAATGGTGGGACCTTGGCGGCTTTGTTGAGTGACGGAGGCCTGACATGACCGCCCAGGCCATATTCCCGATCGAAATTACTGCCTCGGACAAGACGGACAAGGGCAAGAAGTCCGCCCAGAAAAACCTTGCCCAGATCTCCAAAAACCTTGGAACGATCGACCGAAAGTCGGCCGAGCAAAGTGAACGCACCGTCGGCCGGTCCGGGCGTCGGATGGTTCGCACGTTCGGCGAGGTTGAAAAGGCCGCGGCGAGGGCCTTTGGCGGTAAATCCATCACCGGTGCCTTGGCCGATCGCCTCGGCGCGGCGCGATCGGCAGCATCGGCGCTCGGCTCGGGCCTCGGCGAAGCGTCCGCAGCCGGCGGTGTGCTCGAGGGGGCACTTGGGGGCGTGGCTGTTGCCGGTGCTGCCACTGTCGGTGTGCTGGCTGCCGCAGCCTATGCGGCATTCAAGGTGGCGGATGGTTGGGCGAAAGGGGCCGCCACTATCGGTCGCACTGCCGAGATCATCGGCGTCGGGACGAAGGCGCTGCAGGAATTTACGCTTGCCGCAGAGCGGTCGGGTGTGGATCGCGGGACATCGGGCGCGGCGCTCGGCGGGCTTTCGCAGACGCTCAACGATGCGCGCTACGGCCGCAACAATGACGCCTTGACGCTACTCGCGCGAATGGGCGTTTCGCTGAAGACGAAGAGCGATGGCACGGTCGATGTGGAGGCGATGCTTCCGCAGATCGCGGACGCGGTGAGCCGCCAAAATTCGTCCGGTCGTCGCACAGCCGCACGGATCCTCGGTATCCCGGAGTCCGCGCTGCCCGCCTTCAGCCAGGGCGGCAAGGCCCTGTCACAGGATATGGAGCGCGCCGGGAAAGAGGGCGCGGTGATCGACGATGCTGGCATTGCGACCGGCAAGCGCATCGCGCGGCGTGATACGATCGGCGCGCAAATGGCGGAGCGCGGCACCAATGCCGCATCGCGGATGGTCGCCGAAGGTGTTGATACCGTGGGGACTGCGGTAATTTCGAGCGCCCGATCCATGGTGGGCAGCTCCCGTACTAACGAGCGGGCGGCGACAACCAGCGAGCGCGCAGCGGATAAGCTTGACCGCGCTTCATCCCGCTTCGAGGGCGCTGTCAACTATGCTGGCGGCGGCGGCGGAAGGCTGACGCGCGAAGGAGCGATTAGCGAAGCCCGCAAAGGTGTGCGTCTGCGGGACAAGCTCGTGACCCAAGGTGCTCCGCTTAGCTACGCAAATGCCATAGCTGCGAATGCAGTACGAGAGAGTGGGGCAAACTATCAGGCACGCGAAAAAGGTGGGAATGGTCGCGGATTGTTTCAGATCACGGACAAAGCACGTAAAGCCTTATTTCGACGCATAACGGGTGTCGATGTCGAGAATTCCAGCGAAGATCAGCAAATCCATTTTGCTCTTTACGAGCTTGAACACTCCGAGAAGAAAAATTGGCAGCGAGCTCTTGCCAACGGGAACGAGGCGGGATCTGTTGCAGCGGGATATGCCCGCTATGTTGAACGTCCTGCAAACCCGGATCGAGATGGTGCGGAGCGCGCGGCTGTCGCTCGAGCGCTATCGGCGATCCCGGTCCATGTCACGGTGGAACACAAAAACGCTCCGCCTGGAACACGAACGACTGTCAAAGCAGGTCGCGGGCCAGCGCCTGCGATCAGCCATGCGTTCGAACCTGTCCACGGCGGATAATGCCGCATGTGAGAATTATCAGGGGAATTCGGTCACGTTTGAAGATGACGAGGGCCGCCGAATACTTTCAGGCGCAGGGCAACGCCCAACTAACCATCGTTGGTCGATAGTGGCGTAATATAGTGGCCAGACGTCAACGATGACGAATGTCTTATATCCGTCCAGAGTTGCTACCTGCGCGCGACCGTGCTCGTAAATTTCGTAAGTACCGGCTGACTGGTTTAGAATTCTGCAGCGATATGTAGCGATTGCGCGGCGAGTCCCTTCATCTTGAAGGGCGGGCTGGTTCTCGGAGAAGCGGTCAAACATCTTGATAGCAATGTCGGGGTCGCCACCCGCGCAGACAATTGCGCGCGGCGTCCTCAGTTTACATGGCCAAGGTTTTGAAAGCGGCGAATGCCCCGACTGAACGATCGCAACGATCGCGAGAGTGGCAACAGCCTTCATGATAGCTCTCCCCGAAGAGCCTGCTTCGTAACACAGCACGAGGAGGTCCAAAATGGCATTGCCCAATAGTGGCCTCCTGCCAGCGTCCTTCCGCGGCGTTCCATTCGTCGTAAACAACGACGACATCGGCGGCGGCCGACGCCAAGTCGTTCACCAATATCCGGGGCGGGATGATCCCTGGACGGAAGACATGGGCAGAGAAGCGCGCCGTTTCCGCTTTCGTGGCTACATCTTGGACGGTTCGATACGCTTTGCAGGCGGCCCGGTGCAGTTGCAGCGGGCTTTGCTGATCTCCGCGCTGGAACGATCAGGGGCAGGGACGCTGACGCACCCAACCCTGGGCATCCTGCAAGTTTGCGTGACGCGCTTCAGCGTTGGCCAGGAACTCGACGCCGGGCGTAAATCGAACGTCGATATTGAGTTCGTGGAAAGCGGCAAGCGCAATTTCCCGTCAATCTTGTCGTCATCCTCCGGGCTACTCAGCGCTGCCAACCTCGCGAAGCTGGCGCTGGTCGTGGACGGTGTCCGGTTGATCGCGCTTGCCGCTGCGGCCGGCGGTCGGCGGCAGGATATGAGCGTCACAGCCGCCTCGTGGAGCAGCAAGGCGATTGCGCTTGGTTCCGACGCCACTTCCTTGCATCGCCTCACCGCTCAGCTTCCGGGAAACTATGGCCGGTTCAGTGCCGGTGGCAACGCAGGCTACTCGGAACGGACGAGCACCGCCTATCCGTCAGATACGACCGTCGCCACGCTGGTCGGCATCGCGTCGGGCGCTCGCGTTGGCATCGCTGGGGCGGCGCAAACATTGATGGCGGCAGTTGCGACCACAGACCTTGCCTATGCGCAGGACGTCGCAAATGCGATCGTGGCGATGGTGCAAGCTCTCGCTGATGCTTGCGCGGACCCGGCCGATGCGATCCGATTACTCGAGCAGGTGATCGGTTATGATCCCGGCCGCACCGAAGCTGGGACCATGATCGGAATGGCGATCGGCGGCATGGTGCGCCGTGCTGCCGCAGCCTCGCTGGTCATTGCAGCCGGGCAGTATCAGCCGACCAGCGCGAATGATGCAGCGGTGCTCGTCCAGCGCCTGGTTGCTCTGATCGACGCAGAGGCGACTATCGCGGCCGATGCGGGAGACCGCGAAACCTATAGCGCGCTAACCGCGGCGCTCGGCGCGGTCGTGCGAGATTTGCGCGCGCGTGGCGCGAATCTCGCGCAGGTGCGAACCTTTCACAGTCCGCGCGCAACCCCGGCGCTTGTCCTGGCACAGCGCTGGTATCGGGATCCGTCCCGCGCAGCCCAGCTCGTCACGCAAAGCGGTGTTCCATCGCCTCTCTTCATGCCAACCGATTTGCGGGCGCTGCCGGCATGACGGATGCTCGTAAACCGGATGGCGATCTTTCCATCGAGGTGGGCGGCAACGCGATCACCGGCTGGGAAACCGTTGAGGTTACGCTGCGTGCGGAAGCATTCCCGAACAGCTTCGCCATCAGCCATTCGTCAAAGGAGCCTATCACCAGCAAGGCGGTCGTTGCGAAAGCCGGTGACCCGTGCGTGGTCAAGATCGGAAGCGACACGGTCATTACTGGGTATGTCGATCGCGACAGCAATAACACCAGTCCGGATGGGCATACCCTGTCCTTGATCGGGCGCGGGAAGACGCAGGATCTCACCGATTGTTCGGCGGAGTGGGAGGGTGGCCAGATCCTGAGCGCGACAGGATTGGAAATCGCGAAAAAACTGGCTGCCCCATATCAGATCGAGGTGAAGCTTGCTCCTGGCGCGGACGCTGGCCAGCCGGTGCCACAGACCAACATCAACTATGGCGAGACGGCGGCTGGGATAATCCAGCGGAACGCGCGAAACGCTGGACTGCTCGCCTATGAGGACGCGAACGGCGCGCTCGTGCTTGCACGCGTCGGTACAGTCAAGGCTGCGAGCGGCGCGCGCTACGGCGTCAATGTCCTCGAATCATCCGTCACCAATTCTATGGATCAGCGATACTCCGAAGTGCGCTGTGCCGCCCTCTCCCAAAACACCTTCGGTGACATCGCCGGTGGTGACGATTCCTTTTTCTATTTCACGGCGTCCGATCCAAACGTGCCGCGTCATAGGTTGATGTATCTCGTGACAGAGGCGGCTTTTTCGCCTCGCTTCTTTACCGAATTGAAGGCGAAGTGGGAGGCTGCGCACCGTGCAGGTCGCGCGGCCGGCGCTTTCGTCACAGTCGACAGCTGGCGTGATAGTGCCGGAACCCTCTGGACGCCGAATACCCTCATAGAGATCGATGTTCCGGGCCTTCGAACCGACAAGCAGATGTGCATTTCGGAGGTCACGTTTCACCGATCAAATGATCGAGGAACAGTCGCAGATCTCTTCGTGATGCCACCTGCCGCGTTCGTCCCGGAGCCGATAAGCCTGACCAACTTGAACACCGCTGACATCACGCCTGACGCCGGGTCACAACTGGTGCTGCCATGATGCAGCGGATCTTCAGCATGATCGGCCGCGGTCGGCTCATGCTCGTCAAGGACGACAAAGATGTTCAGCGTCTGCAGGTATCGGAAGGGAACACCGGAAGCGACAAGCGCGAGAGCGTTACCGATGATATCGCGATGGTCGGCCTGTTCGGACTATCCAGCAATGCCCCACAGAAATCCGAGGTGTTGCTGCTGCGTCTGGGGGGTGACCGATCCCAGACAATCGCTGTTGGGGCCAACCATCGGCCATCGCGGCCGACAAATTTGGCACCAGGCGATACGATGCTTTACCGCGCCAAGGACGGTGCACGCGGCGCGTATATCTGGCTCAAAGACGGCGTTCTGCAGATCGATGCGGCCGGCGGCGATGTGATCATCCAGAACGCTGCCACGGCGACGATCAAGGCATCGACGAAAGTGCGGATTGAAGCGCCGAAGGTGGAAACCACGGGCGACTTTGTCAGCCGCTGCGATGGGACCTCAGTCAGCCTCAATGCACTGCGCGATGCGTATCACCTGCACAAGCATACCGGTGGCACGATCAGCGGCAATACCGGGGCAACCGATCATGACGTGTGAGCTGCCCTGTGGCTGACATTGCCACCATCTGGGACGCCGCAGCTGGCATCGGAGACTGGTCGCTCTCACTCGGTCGATCGAACGTCATCGTCGATGAGAAAGGTGCGTCGATACGCGACGGGCAGGGTCGCCAATATCTTACCTCGGCAGATGCCTATACCCCCGGCACGGGACTGGTTTCGGATCAGGACCTTCAGACGGCGGTCCTGATCAGCCTCTTCACCGACGCAGAAGCCGGGCCGGACGATGTTGTTCCGGACGGCACCGGAGATCCTCGAGGATGGTGGGCCGGGTCTATCGGCTCCAAGCTTTGGTTGCGCGAACGGTCTAAGGCGACGCCCGATCTGCCGGAATTGATCCGAAACGATATTGGTCAAGCCCTGCAATGGCTGATCGATGACGACGTGGTCGCGTCGATCGCGGTGACTGCGGAATATCGGGACGCGAAGACGATCGCCGCCCAGGTCGTGCTTCGTCGGCAGGACGGAACGCAGATGGCGATGCAATTCGCGCGCGTTTGGGAGACAATCTGATGCCATTCGCACGCCCGAACCTGTCGCAACTGCGCGTGACCGCTGCGACCGGGATCAATTCCGTGCTGACCGGGCTCGATGCGTTGCTCCGCTGGTCGAACCTTGGCATCGTCGCCGAAGTTCTCGCTGGCCTGGTCGATGGCCTTTACGGTTATCTCGACTGGATCGCGCTGCAGAGCAATCCGTTCACCGCGACCGATGAATATCTGGAGGGGTGGGCAGCGCTCAAGGGCGTCACCCGTAAACCAGCGACGAATGCAACGGGAACCGCCGTGTTTGCGGGGACGAACGGCACGGTCGTACCGGCTGGGTCGCTGGTGAGCCGCTACGACGGCGTCAGCTATGTGAGCACCGCCGATGCTACGGTGACGGGCGGCTTCGCCACAGTTCCGATGAGCGCATCGGTTGCAGGGATCGAGGCAAATGCCGTCGCCGGCATTGCGCTCACGCTGGGTGTTGGTATCGCTGGCGTCTCCGCGACGGGCACGAGTTCAGGACCATGTACGGGCGGCGCAGCGGTCGAGACCGACGCATCGCTGCGCAGCCGGATGCTGATCGCATATCAGAAGCCGCCCCAAGGCGGCTCGATTGACGATTATGGCGAATGGGCGTTGGCGGTGCCGGGCGTCACACGGGTCTGGGTGATCCCGAGCGGGATGGGGCCTGGGTCGGTCGTCCTGTTCTTCATGATGGATGATGTGCAAGCTGCTCACGGCGGCTTCCCCCAGGGCACCAATGGCTGCGCACGCCTCGAGACGCGCGATACGCCCGCGACCGGCGACCAACTCGCCCTCGCCAACGCACTGTATTTTCAGCAGCCGGTCACCGCCTTGGTTTATGCGGTTGCACCAACACAGAATGTCATAGGGGTGACCATCGCCGGGCTTTCGACGGCTAGCGCCGCGACCAAAGCCGATATCGCTGCGGCCTTCGACAATGCGCTGTTGGTTGCGGGCCGACCGGGCGGGGTCACCAATATCTCGGCGATCGAAAGTGCGATCGCCGCTGTGGCCCTGACGGGTGGCTTTGTGCTTACGAATGTGACGGCCTCGGCCGGGACGGTCTCGCCAGGCGCGACCGGCAACATCACCTCCAACGCTGGCGCACTGCCCGTTCCCGGCGCGATCACCTACATATGAGAGCTGAACCCGATACGCTGGATGGCGGTGGCGATCCGGGGTCGCCGATCACTACGCCTGATCCAGCCCCAAACCCAACGCCGACGCCCGTCCCGACGCCGCCAGCGTCTCCCGTCGCGACGCCTGCGCCACCCAGTCGACCACCTCCGGTGCCGCTCCCGGCGCTTCCCAAATCGGAATTACCAGCTCCGCCCGCACCCGTCGGCGTCGCGCGCTACAGCGAGGATGATTACACCGATGCAGCGCTGGCACTGCGCCCACGCGGTCGCGTCTCGTCGCTCGACCCGAATGGCGTGCAGGCGCGCGTTTTTCGAGGTGTGGCCAAGACGCTCGTGGCTCTTGATGCGGCTGCAAACTCGATCCTAGCAGGCAGTCTTCCCGGATCTCCGTTCTCGGGCTTCATCCCGGAATGGGAAGCAACGCTCGGCTTGCCAGATCCCTGCGCGGGCGATGCCCCGACTGTGCAGCAACGCTGTGATCAAATCCGCGCGCGCTTCGTTGGCGGCGGCGGCCAGTCGCGCCAGCACTATCTCGACATGGCCAAAACGCTCGGTTTCACGATTATGATCACGAACTTTTCACCGTTCCGGGTCGGCCATAGCAGCATCAATGAGCCGATCAACGACGTGCGCTGGACGTTCATTTGGGGCGTGACGATCGTTTCCAATTTCGGCGGCGCTCCGATCGACGTCCTGCTTTGCGAACTGGCCGCAGGCCGCCCGGCAGGCACGGACGTCATCCTACTTTCGTGAAGGGATTATCATGCATCGGATCGATGGACCGACGGCAGCGGCCGCGCTGCCGTCCCCGGCCGCAGTGGTGGGCACACCTGGCTATTGGTCAAGCGGGGATCCCACGACATCAACGCCAGCGACGGTTCCAACCCAAGACTGGTTTAATACCGTCCAGGAAGAGTTGGTCGGTCTGGTCACTGCAGCCGGTCTCGCACCCGACAAAAGTAATCATAGCCAGTTGCTTGCAGCCCTTCGGGTGCTGTTCGTTGCGCAAGGTGGCGTTGGCGGCGGCGTCATCATCGGTGCGAACCAAGCCACAATCCCCATCGCTGGCGGTTTTCTCATCAAGGTTGGAACGGATTCGGGCACCTTCTCAGAGGGAGCGCTGACAGTGACTTTCGATGATCCCTTCCCCCACGCGTGCTGGGCACTGATCCCAGTCTCGATCAATGCATCGGGCACGAACACCAAAGACATTTGGCCTCAGCGACAATCGCGAAGCGCGGGTTCGGTCACGCTGTTCATGAATCTGGGCGGCGGCGGGACCACCAATTCCATCGATGGCGTCGACTTCATCGCGCTCGGAAACTGATCGACGAAACCTAATTCTTGGAGTACCGACATGCCCACAATTGGGGATTTTAGCCCGCCAGCAGTGCTGGATGGGACGGAGAAGATCGCCGGTTGGAAAGACGGAAAAGACGTCGGCATTCTGGTCGATCAGCTCATTAATAAAGCAACGAGCTTCGCCGAGATCGCCCGTAGTAACGGTCTTTGGGGCGTTCTGCCTACCGATAGCGATATAACTGCTCTCAACAAGTTCGCCGATTACGCGATTACGCAAAATCCAGGCTTTCAAAGCACTATCCCCGGTCCTTCCGACAACACCTATACCACGCTCGCTACATTCCGAGCCTCGGACGTGACGCGCAAGGTAGCATCGCTGGTCGGGGTGCCGGGCATTCCAGACGCGCGATATTATTTCGACCGCGCCGCAGGTCCCTATGTCGAGAGCCTACCAGATCTGATTAAGGCCGATAGCACATCTCTATCGGTCGGGGTGTGGAGAC
>OFRL01000319.1_pt1 | contig 24183 bp, 20 predicted proteins | sample 1543121 | NCBI WGS metagenome assembly OFRL01 (sample SAMN07774228, study PRJEB24372) | wastewater metagenome | isolation source: Lake Maggiore Cannobio | place: Italy: Cannobio | collected 2016-01
AATGTTCGCGCTACTGCATGCGCACCCCGAAATCAAGATTCACATTTTCTCTGGCGCCGAGCCAGACAACACCTACAACCAGCTGCTGGGCAGAGAATCATCCGGCACACTGCTCAGCACATCTGATTGACGCACAATGCGCTCGAGTAAACCCCTTCAGACACTTAACAATAACAACTGCCCGCGTGGTACCATGCATGCCATCCAGACGCGCAATGTTGCCAACGCTCCACCAAAAACTGCCTGCTTCCCGCACCGCTAAAATACCCACGGTTTCACCCCTATGATCCAAGTTGACCGCATTCTCACCAACGCCACCGTCATCACGATGAATGCACAGTGGCAAATTTTCTCACCGGGTGCAATCGCCATTACCGGCAGCGACATCATCGCCGTCGGTCCCGCCGCACAAATTTCCGAAAGCTATCACGCTTTGTCGCTTGAAGACTTTGCCGGCAGAACAATCATCCCGGGCATCGTCAACGCGCACACGCATGTACCCATGACGCTGCTTCGCGGACTGGCCGATGATCTGCGCCTGGATGTTTGGCTGCTGGGTTACATGATGCCAGTGGAACGCGAGTTCGTGAACCCGGAGTTTTGCCGCATCGGCACACTGCTCGCCTGCGCAGAAATGATCCGATCTGGAGTGACGACCTTTGCGGATATGTATTATTTTGAAGAGCATGTTGCAGCCGCTGCCGCGGAAGCCGGCATGCGGGCGCTCTGCTCACAAACCGTCATGAAGTTCCCAACTCCAGACAGCGCCAGCTGGGAGGACGGACTGGCACTCGCGCGCTCTTTTATCGAGCGCTGGAAAGGCCACGCACTGATTGTGCCCTCTGTTGGGCCGCACGCACCTTACACCTGCCCGCCCGAAGTGCTGCAAGCGTGCAGCGCGCTGGCCTGCGAATTTGATGTGCCCCTGCACATTCACATTGCAGAGACGGCCCGCGAGGTAACCGACAGCCGGGCGCAGCACAATATGCCCGTGGTGCCATGGGCCAAAAAGCAGAACGTGTTCGAAGCAAAAGTTCTCGCAGCGCATTGCGTGCACATAGATTCGGGCGAGATCCGCACGCTGCACAATCATCGCGTTGGCATCGCGCACAACCCCACCAGCAATTTGAAGCTGGCATCCGGCATCGCGCCAGTGGCAGAAATGCTAAAGGCCGGCCTCAATGTGGGCATTGGCACGGACGGACCCGCCTCCAACAACGACCTGGACATGCTCGAGGAAACACGCCTCGCCGCGCTGCTCGCAAAGACCGCCAACAACGATCCGACAGTGCTGCCCGCACGCCAGGCCCTTGCAATGGCAACGGTTATGGGTGCGCGCGCGCTGCACATTGGAGACATAACGGGATCACTCGAACCCGGCAAACGCGCCGACATTAGCGTGCTGGACCTCAACCCGCTGCACAATACACCAGCGTTTCGCCGCGACCCGGATGCTGTGTACGCGCAAATAATTTATGCCGCAAAGGGCAGTGATGTGACCGATGTGATGGTAAACGGCAAGTGGCTGCTGCAAGCCCGCCAACTGCTGACCGTAGACGAAACCGCCGTGGCTGCGCGCGCCGCCGAAATAGCCCGGCAGATTGACGACTTTCTGATCAAGCGTGAGCAAAGCGTTTTACTGAAGCTGCTTGCCATTGGCGACATACAGCAGCAGGAGAGCTTCGAAGTACAGGTAAAGGTGCGCCTTACAGATCCGCAGATAATTTTGCGGGCGCTGCAGCACGAAGCACTGACCGTGCTGCGCACCGTGCGCTACCGTCAGTTCGACACGTACTTTGCATTCGCGCCTCCCGAATCCGACCGCCTGCGTGTGCGCGAAGATGTTGCGCTCGCCGAGAATGGCGAGCCGTCCACCCACATTCGTTACCGGCTGACGCTGATCGGGCCAGCCACACACCGCGCCGCGCCGGGCAGCGCACTGCTATCGCGCTCGCGCTACATTGCACCATCCAACCACACTCCGCGCTTCTACCGCGAGTACTTCAAGCCGGCCGCGGAAACGCATGTACAAAAGGACCGCCAGCGCTGGCAGGTGTTGTACCGTGGCGTGCAGTTTTATGTAAACATTGATGAGATCCGCGATCCCGAACTCGGCCTGTTCCTCGAGGTAAAGAGCCGCACATGGAGCCGCCGCGATGCGGACGACAAAGCTGCGCTAATCCAAGATTTGCTGCTGCTGCTGGGCGCAGACCCAAGCCAGACAGTGCACGAAGACGTGGCCGACCTGGTTTAATTTTTTCCGTCCCCCGCCCCTTTCAGCCGGCGCTGCAGATCAGCAAGCAGGTTCAACGCCTGCAGTGGTGAGACTGCACCCAAATCAAGCGCGGCAATTTCCGCGAGCAGCGGACTGTTTTCCCCAAACATTGACATCTGGCGCACCACGGCTGGCAGCGGCGCTGGAGCGCGCCCCGCAGCCTGCTCAAGTACCGCCAGAATTTCCTGCGCCCTTTGAATTACCAATCGTGGAATGCCGGCCAGCTGCGCCACATGCAAGCCGTAGGAACGATCCGCACCGCCTGCCGCAATCGTGTGCGTGAACACAATTTCACCACGCGCATCAGAAACCCGCACGTTGTAATTAGCGACCGCCTCCAACTGTGCGGCTAATTGCGTCAGCTCATGGTAATGCGTTGCAAACAAAGTCTTTGCGCGCAAACCCGGGCGGTTGTGCACGTACTCCAAGATTGCCCAAGCCAGCGAAAGTCCGTCGTAAGTACTGGTGCCGCGCCCCACTTCATCCAATACAAGCAAGCTGCGTCCGGTGGCGTGATGCAAAATGTTTGCGGTCTCAACCATCTCCACCATAAAGGTGGACTGCCCGGAGTAAATTTCGTCCTGCGCGCCAATGCGCGTGAAAATTCGATCTACGACGCCAATGCGCGCGCTCGCAGCTGGCACACCGCTGCCCACCTGCGCCAGCAGCACGCAAAGCGCCACCTGCCGCAAGAAAGTACTCTTGCCAGACATGTTTGGCCCGGTCAGAACCCAGATGCGCTCCGCCTCCGGCATGCTGCAATCGTTGGGCACAAAGCGCTGCCCGTCCGCGAGCATGTCCGCAACCACGGGATGCCAGCAACCGCGCAGCTCCAACACATCCTCCGCAACCACCTGCGGGCGCACAAAGTTATGCCGCGCTGCCATCTCGCCCAGGGCCAGCAGCGCGTCCAGCTCCGCCAGCGCGCGCGCGGCAGCCAACAATGCTGGCGCCTCCCCCACAACCTGCGCGCATACTTCCGCAAACAACCGCTGTTCTAATGCATTGGTTTGCTCCTCCGCATTCAGCACGAGCGTCTCGTACTCCTTCAACTCCTGCGTGATGAAGCGCTCGGCGTTCACAAGCGTCTGCTTGCGCACATAGTTGTCCGGTGCCTGGGCCGCAGCAGCCCGGCTGATCTCAATGTAATAACCGAACACGCGGTTGAAGCCCACTCGCAGCGTGCGGATGCCAGTGCGCTGCCGTTCCGATGGCTCCAAGCCCGCGATCCACTCACGCGCCGCCCGCGAAGACTCCACAATGTCATCCAGTTCCCCCGACCAACCGGACGCAATAATGCCCCCGCTATCAGAACTTGCCGGTGGATCGGGCACCAGCGCCCGCTCAAGAACTGAAAACAAATGTGGAGCGGGCACCAACCATTCACCAAAAGAACTCAATGGCACGGGTGCCGCATGCCCGACCAGTTGCGCCAGCTCCGGAAGACCCCCAAGTACGGAACGAATTGCGCCGACATCACGCGGAGTGGCAGTTCCGCCAAGCACCCGGTTCACCAGACGCTCCAGATCGCCAAATTGCTTCAAGCACTTGCGCACACTCGCACGCAACAGCCCATCTGACCGGCCCGCCCACACACCCGCCTGGCGTGCACATATTTCGTCCACATCCAATAATGGAAGTTGAAACCATTGCCGAAACAAGCGCGCACCCATCGGTGTAACAGTGCAATCAAGCAGACCGAGCAATGAGCCGCGCGCAGTGCCACCGCGAATCGTCTCTGTCAACTCCAAGTTGCGGCGCGTAGAAGCATCCAGCTGCATATAGTTGCCCGGCTGATAAACCGCCACAGCCGTCAGCAGGCGCAGCGCAGCCGGCTGCATTTCCTGCAAGTAGGCTACGATGCCACCCGCAGCCCGCATTGCGAGCGGCAAGTCCGCCAGCCCAAAACCAGCCAGCGTGGACACCTTGAAATGCCCGCCCAACACCTCGCGGCACATGGCCGGCTCAAACTTCCAGGCGGGCACACGCTGCACGTGCAGCTTCAACTCCGGCGCAACCATCGCCGCATCCTCAGCCAGCAACAGCTCGGCCGGGCCAATGCGCGCCAACTCGCGCGCCAACACCAGCAGCCCGTCGGCACCAGTGAACTCGGCTGCCTTGAACTCACCGGTTGTAATATCCACAAATGCAAACCCGGCGTGCGCACCAGCTGAAACATACGCTGCCAGAAAATTGTTTTGCGCCGGCTGCAGCAGGCCGGTCTCCACCACGGTACCAGGCGTCACCACCCGCACAACCTCGCGTGGCACCAGGCCCTTTATGGGCACAGTGCCAATCTGTTCGCAAATTGCCACCCGGTGCCCGCGCTCAATCAAAACCGCTAGATAGCCTTCGAGCGCATGGTACGGAATGCCAGCCATCGGAACCGCAATGCCCTTGGAAACCGGCCGCGCCGTCAACACAATATCCAACTCGCGTGCAGCCAGTTCCGCATCTGCGTCAAACGCCTCATAGAAATCACCCAGCCGGAACAACACCAGCGTGTCTGGGTACTGGCGCTTGATGCGCAAATATTGCGCACGCACCGGGCTCGGCTTGTCGTCGTCAACACTCATATTGTGCATTCTATGGCCAGAAGGAAAATAAAGTCAACGCGTCCACCAAGCTCAGTCAAAAGCCTTCCACCCAATCGCGCACCCTCACCAAACACCGCTTCTGTCGCGGAACCAAACAGCACTTTCATTAAGTTCCGCACAAATAATTAATGGCTTGTATAATCCAAACATACGAAGACTTTGTGAGGCGCGCTCGCAGAAACATTGAGCTGCGGATTCTGCACGAGAACAAATGCAAGCACTTTCATAGACATTGGAAACTACCAAATCAATTCTGTCCGAAACAAAATGCCAAATCTAAACGCTGCCCTCGCCTCTGTCACGCAACAGCAATCTGAAGCGCTCGCCGATCTGATTGCGTTCAGCTCGATACCCAGCATCTCCACCCTCAGCGAACGCGACGCCGATACCCGCCGCGCAGCAGACTGGGTGGCAGGCAAGCTGCGCGGCATCGGCATGGAGCACGTGCAGCTGTTTGAAACGGAGCGCCACCCTGTGGTTTATGCGGACTGGCTGCATGCAGCCGGCAAACCAACAGTATTGCTCTACGGTCACTATGACGTACAGCCGGCCGACCCGCTGGCCGAGTGGAATACCGCACCGTTCACACCCACGCAGCGCGGCGACAATTTGTTTGCGCGCGGCGCATCGGATATGAAAGCGCAGGTGATTGCGCTCGTGCGCTCTGTCGGCGCACTGCTGGCCGCCGGCGGTCTTGGAGTCAACGTCAAATTCCTCATCGAAGGCGAAGAGGAAATCGGGTCGCCCAGCCTCGCCAGCTTCATACCGGCGCATGCCAGCCTGCTCAAATGCGATTACATGGTCAGTGCCGACAGCGGCATTCTCAAGCCCGATGTCCCCAGCATCGTCTACGGCCTGCGCGGGCTTGCATACTTTGAACTTTGGGTGCAAGGCCCCAAAACGGATCTGCATTCCGGCATGTTCGGTGGCGTAGTGCACAATCCAGCCAATGTGCTCGCGCAGCTCATCGGAGGCATGCACGATGCCAACGGCCACATCACACTACCAGGATTTTATGATGATGTGCTGCTGCTTGACCCGGATGAGCGCCGCGTGCTCGCCGCAACCCCTTACACAGATGCCGACGTGCTGGCAGCTGCCGCCCATCCGCCGCAGCTTTATGGTGAACGCGGATTTAGCAGCGCGGAACGCATCGGTGCACGCCCAACCCTCGATGTAAATGGCATGCTCTCAGGCTTTACCGGCGAAGGCAGCAAGACCGTACTGCCGGCAAAAGCCATGGCCAAAATTTCCATGCGCCTGGTGCCCAACCAGGATCCCGCAAAGGTGGCTAACCAATTGCGCGAGTACCTTGCACAACACGCGCCGCCTTCCGTCAGCTGGACGCTCAACAATCTGGCGGGTGCCCACCCGGCAGTTGTGAACCGCAACTCACCCGGCATGCAGGCAGCAGTGCGCGCAATGCAGTCCGTCTTCGGGAAGCCGCCGGTGCTTGTGCGTGAAGGTGGCTCCGTGCCAATCGTAGGATTGATGCGCACCCATTTAAACATCGACACTGTGATGCTGGGATTTGCGTTGCATGATGACGGCATTCATGGTCCAAATGAAAAGCAGCACATTCCCACATTCTGGCGCGGCATTGAAACATTTGTGCACTTTTTCAACAACACAGCCCAGTGAGCTCAATAAATTTTTACTCCTACCCACTGATATGCGCCCTGGTGTTGCTGGTGCTCATCGGCTCGCGCGGATTCACACAAATTGCTGCTGCGCAATGGCTGGCGGCTGCGGCACTTGCCGCAGCTTTTGCTTCAGGCTGGTGGATCATGCGTCCCACGCCAAGCGCATTGGCGGCCGCCACCGAACTTGAAGGCGCGCTCAAATCCGGCAAAGCCACTCTTGTAGCATTCGAATCGCCCTACTGACTGGGCTGCCTCATGGCTAAACCTGTCGTCGACAGGTTGCGAGCAACAATGAGCGACCGGATAACATTTGTGTCCGTGAACGTTACCGAAGCAGCCGGCTACAGCGTTGCTCAACAATACGGGCTGCGCGGCACGCCGCAGTTTGTATACTTTGACGCGCAGGGCACAGAGCGCTGGCGCAAGTACGGCGTGCCAAACGAAGCTGAATACCGCAGCGCACTCGCCGCGCCCTAACTTGCCGGGCCAAACACCCGGTGCTATACTTTCAGCGTTCGGGTGGAGCGGGTGGAGATGGAAAGTGGGCGCCGCCCACTTTTCTGTTTTATAGCGGACTGCACAGAAGCAATCCGATTGACCAAGTAGAGGCATAAATATGAAATCTGAGTTTGCACTTGCGTTTACAGAGATCGGCGAACGAAGCAAACTTGAGCGCAGCGTGATTCTAGAAGCGCTTGAAGCCGCCCTGGTCCAAGCCTACCGCAAGGCATTAAACGCATCCACCGCCCAAGAGGTCAATGCAACGATTGACGTGAACAGCGGCAAGGCCGTCATATTTGCCGAGAAGGAAGTTGTTGAAGAAGTATTGGACAACCGCACGGAAGCCACGCTCGAAGTCGCCCGCCAGTTTGACCCGCTTGCGCAACTTGGCGATCTCGTAAAAATTGATTCGACGCCGCCCAATTTTGGACGCATTGCAGCCCAAGCCGCCAAGCAGCTGGTGCTGCAAAAGCTGAAGGAAGCTGAACGCGACTCGCAGTACGAGGAGTATGCGAAACGCGAAGGCGAAATCATCCATGGCACTGTGCAATCCGTAAGCGGTGGCACCGTGATTTTGCAGCTTGGCCGCGCCGAAGCGGCGATGCCGCGCAAGGAACAAATGCTCGGGGAGCGCTACCGCCAAGGCGACAAGCTGCGCGTGCTGTGCATTGGCGTGCGCAAAGAAGGCCGCGGCCCGCAGATCACCGTATCGCGCGCGCACAAAGACATGCTGCGCCGCCTGCTGGAATTGGAAGTACCCGAAATCTACAACGGCACAGTTGAGATCAAAGACATTTCACGCGAACCCGGCCACCGCAGCAAGATTGCTGTAGCCGCCGGCGTACCCGGCATCGACCCGGTTGGCGCCTGCGTCGGAATGCGCGGCATGCGCATTCAGTCGATTGTCAAAGAACTGCACGACGAAAAAATCGACGTGATCGAATGGAGCTCAGACCCGTCGGTGTTCATTAGCAAGGCGCTCAGCCCGGCGCGCGTCGGCGCGGTCTACCTTGAGGACGGCGGCCTGGACATGCGCAATGCAACAGTAGTTGTGCCGGATGACCAGCTATCACTCGCCATCGGGCGTGACGGCCAAAATGCGCGCCTTGCAGCAAAACTTACCCACTGGAAGATCGACATCAAAAGTTTGTCGGAATGCACGCGCGAAGCGATCAAACGCATTGCTGAAGATCCGGCATACGCCTTGCTGCAGCAAACTCTTGAATCTGAGCTGAAACACGCCACAGCCACGATTGCCAAAATGGAAGAGCGCCGGCCGATCATGCCGGAAGAGTACGCGTTCCTCAACAAGGTTGTGGATGCTGCGGAACGCCTGCGCATCAGCCTGCAGAAAGCTGACCGGGCAGAGCGCGAAGCGCGGGTGGCAGCAGTGCGCGCCACATTCCCGGCGGCTGCGTATGCACTCCCGCTTGAGGAAATTACCGATCTCGACGAAGTACTGCGCACCACGCTGCTGGCCGCCGGATTTGCAAGCGCGGGCAGCGTACTTGAAACTCTTGCGTTGGACGAAGACGCAATCTTGAAGCTTGATGGCGTTGGGCCAAAAGTAATCTCGGACTTGCACGACTTGCTCTTCTCCACGGCTGCCGCGGTGCCCGTGATTGAACTGGAGCCAGAACCGGCGCTAGAAATTGAAGCAGTAACGCCAGTGGTTGCGGCGGCAGCACCCGCAACTGCGGAAGTGGATGCCACAGCCGCAGCGCCAGAAATCGCCAAGCCCGCCCCGCTGGTACCGGAGCGCATTGTCGACAAGGATGACGACCCTGATGATGACGGCGAAAACAAAGGCATGCTGGCGAAACCGACCGCCAAGAAAAAGAAGAAAGACAAGGGCGCCCGCCGCGGCCGCACAATTATTTACGATGAAGACGCTGACACCTACGTGACGGGCCGGGCCGCCGGCCTCGACGAAGAAGACGCACAGATAACGTAAAAGCTTTTGCCCGGCTTGCAAACGGCCCGCACCCCGTGAAAGCGCAAGCACCGAAGCCGCGCCACATACCGGTGCGCACGTGCATCATGTGCCGAAAGACCGACGGCAAGCGCACGCTGAACCGGATAGTGCGCACAAGCGCCGGCGTCGAACTGGACCCCGGCGGAAAGAAACCCGGGCGCGGCGCGTACCTATGCGCTGAGCCCAGCTGCTGGCAAAGCGCACTGGCGCGCAACCAAATCGGGCGCGCACTGCGCTGCGAACTAAGCAACGCCGACTTTGAGCGGCTGGAAGAGCATATGAAAAAGCTGGCGCCAACTGCGCCAGCAATTAAGTAAACGAGCGGGAGAACGAATGATGGCAGACGAAACATCGACAAAAAACGCGCCTCGAATAATTGAGGTTTCCCCTGACCTGACTGTACGTGATCTGGCCGGGCTGCTTGGCACAACACCAATTGAAATCATCAAACTTCTGATGACCAACGGGGTGCTGGCAAACATCAACCAAGCCATTGACCACGAAACCGCACAAATTATTGGCGCAGAACTGGGCTGCGAGCTGCGCCTGCCCGAGCCCGAGCCCGAACCCGCCGAAGTACTTGGCCCACAACCGGAGTGGCGCAACTTCAACCGCGAGGAAGCCGACGAGAAATTAATCATTCGGCCGCCGGTTGTCGCAATTCTTGGGCACGTTGACCACGGCAAAACGTCGCTGCTCGATGCAATCCGCAAGGCCAACATAGCTGCCGGCGAAGCCGGCGGCATCACCCAGCATATCGGCGCATATCAAGCAGTTCACAACAACAAGAAGATCACATTTCTGGACACGCCCGGTCATGCGGCCTTCACAGCCATGCGGGCCCGCGGCGCGCAAACAACGGATATTGTGGTGCTGGTTGTAGCAGCAGACGACGGTGTTATGCCCCAAACTCGCGAAGCAATCGCGCACGCAAAAAATGCGCAGGTGCCCATCATTGTGGCGCTCAACAAAATAGACCGCGCCAATGCCAACCCCGAGCTCGTAAAGCAGCAGCTTAGTGAAGCCGGCCTTACACCCGATGAGTGGGGTGGCAGCACCATGGTCATTCCGGTATCGGCGCAGCGCAAAACCGGCCTGGCTGACCTGCTGGAAGCACTCACGCTAATTTCGGAACAAGCTGATATTCGCGCCAACCCAAGCAGCCCGGGAATGGGCACCGTGCTCGAAGCAACGGTGGACAGATCGCGTGGCGTGATGGCAACCCTGCTGGTACAAAATGGAACGCTGCGCATCGGCGATGCCGTTGTAGCCGGATCAGCCTGCGGCAAGCTCAAGGCGATGTTTGACGAGAATGGCATGCCTGTCCGCGCTGCCTCACCCTCCACGCCCGTCTCCGTGCTGGGCCTGTCTGAAGTACCGCACGCCGGTGACCTGTTTCAAGTTGCGCCCAGCGAAAAAGAAGCGCGCGTTATTGCGCAGTCAAACCGCGATGGCCGTAAAGCAAAAACCGGACCAGAAGCCGTCAACATGGAGAATGTATTCGCACGCATGTCCGCTAGTGGCACACCGGAATTAAATCTGATTGTCAAAGCCGATGTGCAGGGGTCGCTGGAACCCATCCTTACAAACTTGGAAAAACTGAGCACGCCGGAAGTGCGCGTGCGCATTGTGCACTCCGAAACTGGCTCCATTTCCGAAAGTGACGTGCTGCTGGCTTCCGCATCGCAGAGTATTGTGCTCGGCTTCAATGTGCAGGCAGACCAAGCCGCGCAGCGCCTGGCGCAGAAAGACAACGTAACTATCAAGCTCCACACCATCATCTATCGCTTGCTGGAAGAAGTGGAAAGTGCCGTGCGCGGAAAACTCGGACCGGTGTTCCAGCTCGTGGTTATCGGCAAGGCGGAAGTGCGCGCAGTTTTCAAAATCCCGAATATGGGATTCATTGCCGGCAGCTATATGCTGGAAGGCGAATTCCGCCGCAACGCCCGCGCCCGCGTGTCGCGCGGCAAGCAAATGATGTACGAAGGGCCGGTGTCATCGCTGCGCCATGAGAAGGACGATGTGCGCGAAGTGCGCCAGGGCTTTGAATTTGGCGTGGGCCTCAGCGACTTTGACGCGTTTGAAACAGGCGATGTGCTTGAGTGCATGGTGAACGAACAAATTCCGTAAGATGGCACGCACCCGCCAAATATCCAAGCAGCGCATTCAACAAGGTGTGCACCAAATACTTGCGGACTTGCTGCGGCTGGAACTGCGCGATGAGCGCCTGAATTTTGTGACCATCACAAGTGTAGAGCTGGACCCGGCGCTGAATACCGCCGATGTTTGGGTGTGTGCGCCGGCTGGCAAGGCCAACCTGCAATCCAAAGTACTGGCTGCGCTCACAGAAGCCAATCCCTTTCTGCGCCGGGAACTTGCAGCCCGCGTGCGCCTGCGCCGCATCCCAACCCTGCGTTTCCGCTGGGATCCCGCACCAGATCACGCTGCCCACATGGAGGATCTAATCGCATCGCTGCCGGCACCGCACATCTAAACGCCGCAGCGCTTGCAACCAACACCACACCATCGGGTTGCCGCGATTACTTAAGCCAGCCATAAACAAATGGAAACCCAGGATGAACCCTCACTGATACAAGCGCGCACACTGCTGGCTTCTGCAAAGCATGTGTGCGTAATGAGCCACCACAACCCGGACGGCGACGCGCTTGGCTCCATGCTCGGGCTCACGCTGGCGCTGCAAGCAGCCGGCATTAACGCCACGCCAACGCTGGCCGATGACATCGCGTCCCGCTTTGACACACTGCCGGGGCGCGCGTCAATCACTGCCGCCATTCCACCCACCGCAGATGTGCTCGTTGCCGTTGATGCTGCGGACTTTGCGCGCCTCGGCAAACTTTGCGCCGGCATATCACAGGTGCACCTCAACATCGACCACCACCTCAGCAACACGCGTTTCGGAAAGATAAACCTTATCGATGCCGGTTCCGCGGCGACTGCGCAATACCTTGCCGAACTGCTGCCTGCCCTGCAGCTGCCACTCACAACCGAAACAGCCACCTGCCTGCTGGCTGGCATTGTGACTGACACGCTTGGCTTCCGCACGACCAACACCACACCCGCCACACTCGCCATTTGCCAGCAGTTGATTGCCGCTGGTGCACCCCTCGCCGATGTCTACGACCGCACACTGCACCGCCGCTCGCTGGCAGCGCTGCGCCTCTGGGGCGACAGCATCAAGCAGATTGAGCAGCGCGACGGGCTCGTGCACACAAGCGTCACGCTGGCATCCAAAGCTGCCAACGGCTACGGCGGCACAGGCGACGGCGATGTGGTGACGCTGCTAACCGCCCTCGAAAACAACGATGTCGCTGTGGTATTCGTTGAGCACGCAGCCGGCGAAGTAAAAGTTAGCTGGCGCGCCAACACCGGATTCAACGTTGCAAATGTGGCTGCCATTTTTGGGGGCGGCGGCCACGCCGCAGCATCCGGCGCCAACCTGCAGAACACCACGCTCGCAGAAGCGCGCGCGCTGGTGGTGGCCCGCACGGCGGCAGCACTCCGCGAATGGAAGCAAGCCCGCACGCACGCGGCCGCAGCTTGAATCGCAACGCCGGCACGCACCGCACTGCCGCTGCCCGCAGCGCCTGACTTCCCATCCCTTCCGATGACATTGCACGGCTTGTTGCTTGTCGACAAACCGCGGGGACCCAGCTCGCATGCCGTTGTTGCGCACGTCCGCCGAATTAGCGGCGAAACGCGCATCGGGCACGCTGGCACACTGGATCCGCTCGCAAGCGGCTTGCTGGTGCTTTGCCTGGGGCGCGCAACCCGCCTGAGCGAATACCTGCTTGGCCACGACAAACGCTACCTCGCGCAAATACAACTGGGGCAAAACACAACTACGTATGACGCGGAAGGCCCGGTCACGCTGGAACGACCGGTGATTGCGACGCACGAAGATGTAGCCGCAGCGCTAAAAACTTTTGTTGGAACTATTCGGCAGGCACCGCCCGCATATTCAGCCATAAAAGTTGGCGGCCAGCCCGCATACAAGCTGGCGCGCAGTGGCCGCCCCGCGGACTTGGCTGCCCGCCCCATAACCATCCACTCCATTGAACTGATGGAGTATGTATTGCCACGCGCCACAATAACAGTGCACTGCTCTGCCGGCACTTACATCCGTTCGCTGGCGCACGATCTGGGCCAGGTGCTTGAATGCGGCGGACATCTGGCAGCGCTGCAACGCACTGCCGCCGGACCGTTTCACTTAAATACGGCATTCACGCTGGACTACATTGAACACGAATTTGCGGCAGGCACCGGCGCCCAGTTACTGCAGCCTCCCGATGCCGGCCTGCATGTCTGGCCGAAGCTGGAGCTTGACAATGCATCCGCCGACCGCGTAATGCATGGGCAGCCAGTAGCCGCCGCGGGTATACAGGGCGTGGCCCGCGCATATAATCCCGAAGGCTCTCTGATTGCCATAATGGAAGCCAACGCGGCGGGCACGCACTGGGTGCCGCGCAAAGTACTCGCATCGCAATGATCCACCTCACAGCGCTCGCTGAAGCCAAACCGGACCAACCAACTGCCCTGACAGTGGGCGCGTTCGATGGCGTGCACCTTGGCCATCAAGCCCTGATCCGCACCATGACCGCCCACGCTCACGCGCATGGCATGCGCAGCGCAGTCCTCACGTTTTACCCGCATCCCTCCGTTGTCCTCAATGGCCGCCGGCCTTCGTTCTACATCTACCACCCATCCGAAAAAATCCAGGTCTTTGAAACTCTGGAGCTTGACCTCGCAATCACACAGCCCTTTGACCTTGAACTTTCAAAAATTAGCGCAGCTGATTTTGTGGCACAACTGCAAAGCGCACTAAACTTGCGCGAGCTCTGGCTGGGCGCAGATTTTGCACTTGGCCACGGGCGCGAAGGCAGCGTGCCATGGCTGCAACAGCACGGCCAAGCCGGCGGCTACACCGTGCACACGTTTGCACCGATCGAACTTGCCGGCCAGCTGGTAAGCAGCAGCCGCGTTCGCGCTGCGCTCGCCCGCGGCGATCTGGCAGATGTTCGGCTGTGCCTCGGGCAAACCCTGCGCGTACCCGGCAAAGTAATCACCGGCCGTGGCCGCGGCCGGACAATCGGCGTACCCACCGCCAACCTGGAAATCTGGGACGAGCGCGCTTACCCGGCTAACGGCGTCTACGCCGTGTTCGCATGGGCGCAAGGGCGCTGGCACCCCGCAGTTGCCAACCTTGGCATCCGGCCCACTTTTGAACCGCAGCACAGTGCGCTCACAATCGAAGCGCACCTGTTGGACTTCGCCGGCGATCTTTACGGCGACAACCTAATCATCGCTTTTGCTGCGCGCCTGCGAGCCGAGCAAAAGTTTGATGGCGTAACTGAACTTCGCGCGCAAATTGAGCGCGACATACAACAGGCCCGCGCGCTGCTTGCGGCCGAGGAGTTACCATGCCGCCCGCGCGCAGAATCTATCTCCTGAGCCCACGCGCGCACGATCCCGAGACTATTGCAGTTGCGTTTGCCAAGACCTCGCGCTCACCGCACAGTTTTGACGAGATCGCCGCGGAACTGACCGCCGCCGCGTCTGCAGAGTTCAACGAAAAATGGGTGGTGGGCTACGGCCACGCCTCCGTTGCCGAGCACGCCGTACTGCATATTGCGCTCGAGAACATCTCGCGCCTGGCAATCGAATGCATCGAAAGCAACCGGCTGGCATCCTACACGGAGAAATCCACCCGCTACCAGACCTGGGCACTTGATGGCTTCCATATCCCGGCCGAATTTTCCGCTGGAGCTGCCGCACAACTCTACGCTGCCACAGCGAGTGCGCTGTTCGCAGCGTACGAGCAGGTGCTGCCGGCCCTGCGCGCCGCAATTACGCTCCAAACTCCGCGCCGCTCCGATGAGTCGGAGACGCGCTACGAGGCCCGCATCCGATCGCAGTACGTAGACGTGGCACGCTACCTGCTCCCAGCCAGCGCGCTTGCCAACGTTGGCATGACGGCCAATGCGCGCATATTCGAAAGTGCCATCCGTAAAATGCTTTCCCATCCCCTGCGCGAAGTGCAGAACATCGGCGCAGAAGTAAAAGCTGTGGCGTTGCGCGAAACGCCGACGCTCGTGAAGTACGCAGCCGAAAGCGACTACCTGACCGCATCCCGGATTGAACTGACAACACTAGCGCGCCCGCTGGGCGGTACCCCGCAACCAGAACATTGGCTCTCGCTTACCGACTACGATGCTGCCGGAGAAAACAAAATGCTAGCCGCCTGCCTGTACGCCCACGGCGCAATGCCATTTGACCAGGCACACGCGTACATCGAGCAAGCGGGGCCGGAAGTCCGCACTAACATCGCTAACGCTGCACTTGGGCGCATGGGTCGTTTTGACAATCCGATGCGCGAACTGGAATATGCAACTTACAATTTTGATTGTGTCCTTGATCAGGGCGCCTATTTTGAAATCAAACGCCACCGCCTGATGACGCAAACGCCCCAGCCGCTCACCGCCCAGCTGGGCTATGCCACACCCAAGCTGCTGGCAGCGGCTGGCGTATTGCCGGTCTACCAGCGTGCAATGGATGCCGCCGGCAAATGCTACGAAACTCTGATAGAGGAAAATCCGCACGCCGCCGCCTACATTGTGCCCAATGGCTACAACCGCAGATTTCTAATGGCGCTCAACCTGCGCCAGGCATTTCACCTCTGCGAACTGCGCAGTGCACCGAACGCTCATTTTGCCGTGCGCCGCATGGCCGGCCGCATGCACGACCTGATCAGCGCAGTGCATCCACTGCTCGCCGGCTTCATGCGCTGGCAAGACCGCCCTGCGTGGAAAACAATCGAGGACGACTACTTTATCTCAACCCGCTGAACCAGCCGGAATGGCTGCCTGGGCAACGCCCGCTAGAACTCTTCCTCCCCACTGCGCAATTCGCGTGCATCCCCGTAGCCCATCCGTGCCACTTCGCGCTCGTCAGACCGCCAGCCATCGCGCACCTTTACCCGCAAACCCAGAAACACCTGCCGCTCCACCAGCACCTCAATTTCCTTGCGCGCGCGCGAGCCAATCACCTTAAGCATTGAACCGCCCTGTCCGATCACAATCCCCTTGTGCCGGTCGTTGTCAACGTAGACCATTGCCTCAATGCGCACCAGCGCCGGATCCGTTTCGTCATACTCCTCAACCACAACCGCCAGTCCGTGCGGCACTTCCTCGTGCAGCGAATAGAGCGCTGCCTCACGCACTAGCTCACCGGCCAGCACTCGCAAATGCTTGTCTGTAACCTGATCTTCCGGAAAGAGCTGCGGCCCAACTGGCAACAACTCCACAATCCGGGCAAGTACCCGTTCAAGGTTGTCGCCGCGCAAGGCTGACACCAGCATCCACTCCGCGTCCGGTGCCAGCGCCCGATACGCGTCCGTATTTGGCAGGACCCGCGCCGCGCGCAAATGATCCGCCTTGTTCAACACCATCAACAACTTGCGCCCGCCCAGCCGGCTGCGCACCAGCTCAGCCAGCCGCTCGTCTTCAGCCGCCGGCAACCGCGACACATCCGCCACCCACAGCACCACATCTGCCTCCATCAGTGCCTGCTGCGCACTGGCAACCAGCACGCGGTCAAGCGCATGCCTGGCGCGCAACAGTCCCGGCGCATCCACAAAAACCACCTGCCAGTTGTCGGTAGTCAAAACACCCAGCTGATTTGTGCGCGTGGTCTGCGGCTTTGGGGACACAATCGCAACCTTTTGGCCCACCCAGGCATTTACAAGCGTCGACTTGCCGGCATTTGGACGCCCAACAAGCGCAACATATCCGCACTTGAAATCAGATGGTGTGCTCATTGGAAGTTACTTGCCCACAACATTCTCGAAAACATCTCTAAATTTAACTTGTGCGCCTTCCCGCACCAAATAAGTATCCAAAAATAAGTTCCCGTCCTCAATATACTTTGACCCTATCAATCCACCACAGTCTGCCAAAACCAAATTGCCCGGGAACTCCCCGGCCTCGTTGCTGGCATACAGCAGGCAAGGCTCGGATAAGTCCAATTCACGCAGCACGCAAACCGCGTCACTGCCATCATCGAGCACGCCGTGCGCCTCAGCGCGCGGGTGTCCGATCCCACTGCGCGCAATCCAGTCTACTGCCACAACCGCATCAAGCGGCGCACCATAATCTGATGTAACCATCTGTGGAAAGAATACCGCAGGACTGCTGACCATGCGAAATCCCTTCCGCAGAAAGACCGGAGGTCCCACAAGCCGGTCACCAGTACGAAGCAGCGCGGCGTTGCCAACACCCGGCAGAAGCAAGCAGTCACTGCCGCGGACATATGCCCGGCAGAACACTTCAACTACAGCCGGACTAGTCACGGACACAATCATAAATACTCAAGCGTTAACCATCGCATAACTCGATAATCCATTCCCCATGTCATCGGAAAAAAGTAAACAAGATCGAAGGAGCACTAACCCCATTCGTTGCAGCGGTTACGACCCGGGCCAAACTACCCCGCGACGCACGCCTAGCGCACAACGTAGGTGGCCGAAGCTCTGCAATCACCAAGTCGCTACCATGATCATGTGCAAACGAAACATAAAAAACTATCGCCCAGGCGACCTTCGATACTTAACCGCCCTAGCAAAGCACCGCACCGCAGCCTTGAATGCAAACTTTACTAGAAACCCATTGCCTTAAGCGTGTCCAGCGTCCGGCCCACCGATGCAGCTGAGGCACTCATCTGGGCGCGCTCGGCGCCATCCAACTGCACTTCCACAATGCGCTCGATACCACCGGCCCCCAACACAACGGGCACACCCATAAACATGTCGCGCAAACCATACTCGCCCTGCAGCAATGCAGTAACCGGCAGCACGCGCTTTTGGTCGCGCAGTATCGCCTCAACCATTTGAATGGTTGCTGCAGCCGGCGCATAGTAAGCCGATCCATCCCCCAGCAGTTTCACAATTTCGCCGCCGCCAGAGCGCGTGCGCTCAACAATTGCGTCAATGCGCTCACGGCTCAAAAACTCACTCAACGGCAGCCCGCCGATCGACGTATGGCGCGTCAGCGGCACCATATCATCACCATGGCCGCCCAGCACCATCGCTTGAATATCCTTCACCGACACACCCGTCTCCATCGCAATGAATGCCCGGTAACGCGCGGTATCCAAAACACCCGCCTGCCCCATCACGCGCTGCTTCGGAAAACCCGACACCTTATAACCCAGATAAACCATTGCATCCAGCGGATTGGTCACATAAACCAAAATACAACCGGGCGAATGCGCCACAACTTTCTCAGTCACCTCTTTCACAATGCGCGCATTCGTGCCGATCAGATCATCCCGCGACATTCCCGGCTTGCGCGCAATCCCCGCCGTAATCACAACCACATCCGAGTTTGCAGAATCCGCAAAGTCACTTGTGCCATGCATATTCACATCGAGGCCAAGCACAGGTGTCGCTTCCAACAAATCAAGCGCCTTCCCTTTTGTTTTGCCCTCGAGCGGGGCAATATCCACCAACACAACATCTGCCAGTTGCTGGCTCGCTGCCCAATGGGCGGCAGCTGCCCCAACATTACCCGCTCCCACAATCGACAACTTCTTACGCATTGACTGTCCTCGTTACTCAATTGGTCCGGCCACCCAAGGCCGGCACTCACACAACAGACCGCCGCACCTGCCTAAATCTGGACTGCAGCCCGCTCTCCCGCACGCATCGCCTCAAATGCCGCAATTGCCACGGCCAACATCTCTGCGTCCGGTTCGCGCGTGGTGAGGCGTTGCATGAACAAGCCCGGCGCCGCAAGCACGCGCACGAACGGCCGCTGAAAGTTGCGCGCAATCAATCGCAACAACTCATATGCCACACCGGCAAGCACCGGGATCAAAGCAATCCGGCTAATCAGCCGCAACCACAACGGCTGCCGCCCAATCACCGAAAAAATCAGGACTGAGAAAACCACCAAAATCAAAATAAATGCCGTGCCACAACGCGGATGCAAAAGCGAAAAGGACCCCACCCGATCGGGCACCAACTCCGCACCCGCCTCGAACGCATTAATCGTTTTATGTTCCGCACCGTGGTAAGCAAATACTCTGGCTACCTCGGGCAGCAGGCCCACGACCAGCATATAGCCAACCAAGACTAACAGCCGAATGCAACCCTCCAACAAACTGCCCCACCAAGCACCCAGCGGAAACCATAATTCAACAAACCAGGCGAACCCCGCCGGCATCAGAAAAAACACCCCGAGTGCAAAACCAACCGCGGCCAGAATGCTGCCCCATTCAGCAGCGCGATTCAAATCGCCCGTCTCGCCGCTTGCAACGCGCGCCGAATAATTCAGCCCGCGAATCCCCAGCGAAAGCGAATCCCACAATCCAAGCACTCCACGCACAAATGGGACTTGCATCCACCGGCTCTGGTAAAGCGGGCCAAGCCGTTCGGTTTGCAACTGAATGTCACCGCCTGGCGCACGCACTGCAATCGCCAGCGTGTGCCGTCCGCGCATAAGCACACCCTCCAGCAGCGCTTGGCCGCCATATACCGGCAGCGCGTCAGTCACAATAAACACCGATGTCAGACGCAAACATAAATCAGAGTCTACGATTCAGTACTGCCAGCGTCAAGCAAACCGCAAACTCAGTGTAGCGCTCGCGTTCCCAACCGCATTGAACCTGGCCAACTTCCCATCTTGCTCCCTTGACAGCACCCCAGTTGGCGGGTAACATTCGCGCGCAACTTACCAATTCAACAGATCGGTTGTGACAGTCTGAAAATGACTGGCACTTTGGTGGCGAAGCCGGTGTAAATCCGGCGCTGTCGCGCAACTGTAAGGACGAGCATATTTGTCCAAGCCAGGTCGCCCACCCCGCTCTAATGCAAACGCCCTTCGCGTAAGGGGTTTTGTAAACGCACTGTCCAGCTGGCAGTGTTTGTTTAGAAACCTTTTGCCGATCCAGGCGAAAGGTTTTTTTGTTGCATTTTAGCCAACGGAGACACAAACCAATGAACCTTTCGCGTATTCGGTACCTGTTTGCGGCTGCTTTGTTTCTCTCTGCGTGTGCAGCACCGGTTGCGCTAGCACCAACCGAGGCGCCAACGCTGCCGGCCCCGACAATGGCGCCGGAGCCAACCGCGACGACAGCACCCACGTCTGTGCCAGCTCCGACTGCCAATCTCACTGATGATTGCCTTGCCTCCGCCATCCCCGGCGTGGACTACTTTCCAGCAAAAGCTTCCATCACCAACACTGAAGGATTCCAAATCGAGTACCACGACACCTACAAAGTTGTAACCGTAAACACGCCGACACCCGGAGCCACAGCCGCGCTCACTTACGTTCTGGTACAGTGCGGCACAGAGCCACCAACCGGATTCAAGCCAGAGCAAATTATCACCGTACCGGTGCAGCGCCTCATCTCCATGTCCACCACATACCTGCCGGTATTGGACGACCTCGGACTCCTGGACCGGCTTGTGGGCTTGGACGATGCAACCTACGTTAGCAATCAAAAAGTAGTTGAGCTATTTACGGCCGGAAAGATAAAGGCGATCGGATCAGGAGCCACCATAAATGTTGAGGCTGCCATCGAACTGAAACCCGACCTGATCCTGACCTACGGCTCCGGGTCTGCAGACTTTGACTCGCACCCCAAACTGCTTGAAGCCGGCCTTAAGGTGGTGCTAAATGCAGAGTGGCTGGACACTTCACCGCTTGGGCGCGCGGAGTGGGGCAAATTTATCGCAGTCTTCTTCAACGAGGAAGCCGCGGCTGAAAGCTGGTACACAAAAATTGCGGAGCACTACGCAGAAGTGAAAGCAATCGCAGCCACAGCCAGTGGCACGCCAAAGCTGGCTTATGGCACGCCCTATCAAGGCACGTGGTACTTGCCGGGCGGCGCTTCCTTCGCAGCGCAACTTATCCGCGATGCCGGCGCAACCTATCCATATGCCGACGACAAATCGACCGCTAGCCTGCCTCTGTCTTTCGAAGAGGCTTACAGCACCACGCGCGACGCCACCTATTGGATCAACCTGCCCTTCGTCACAGACCTTGCGGCGTTGCTGGCCCAAGACAGCCGCTTCGCAGAGTTTGACGCATTCAAAACTGGAAACGTATGGAACAACGACCTTCGGTCGAATGCCGCCGGTGGGAGCGACTACTACGAAAGCGCCGTAGTCCGCCCGGATCTTGTACTCGCTGATCTTGTTGCAATTGTGCATCCGGACAAAATGCCCGGGCACGAGTTTTACTACTACCGGCAGCTAAAGTGAAACTACGCCCGGCAACCAGATCCGCGCACCTGGCCTGCCAAGCTGATGGCTAGCAACACACCTGCGGCAGCCGCCACAATCCAGCCGCGCCGGACGCAGCCAGCGGAACTACTCACCGCTGCGCAGTTTGGCGCGCTCTTGCTGGCGCTGTTGATTGCACTCAGCGCCAGCCTGGCGCTTGGATCCGTTGCTATTCCATTGGGCGAAATCGCCCGCATTGTGATGGGCAGTGCACCGGCCAGTGAAACCTGGTCCCTGATTGTGCTCACAATCAGGCTGCCCAAGGCAATCACGGCTGCGCTTGCCGGAGCCGCACTTGCCGCAAGCGGCGCCCAAATGCAAACTTTGTTTCGCAACCCGCTTGCCGACCCCTTTATCCTCGGTATCAGTTCCGGCGCCAGCCTGGGCGTGGCAGTGGTGCTGCTAACGGTTGGCGCCGGTGGCTCCATGCTTGTGGCCGGCCTCGGCTTAGCCGGAGAATTTGGGCTTGTGGCTGCCGCCAGCTGCGGCGCTGCATTGGTGCTGGGGATGGTCATGATTGTGGCGCAGCGCGTGCAAAATTCCATCACACTGCTGATTGTGGGCGTGATGATGAGCTACTTGACTTCAGCAATTGTCAGCCTGCTCATTTACTTCAGCCTGCCCGAGCGCGTGCAGGCCTTCAGCCTCTGGACCATGGGCAGCTTTGGCGGCGTAACATGGAGCCAGCTGCGCGTGCTTGGGCCGGCACTTGGCACAGGACTGGCAATCGCCCTCTTAATGCACAAGCCACTAAACGTGCTGCTGCTGGGTGACACTTATGCCCGCTCGCTTGGAGTGCACATCAAGCAGGTGCGCGCACTGCTGATTGCAAGCACCGCGCTGCTTTCCGGCACCGTCACCGCATTTTGCGGCCCGGTCGGATTCATCGGCGTTGCCGTGCCGCACATTTGCCGCACGCTGTTCCGCACTGCGGACCACCGCATCGTGCTCCCCGGCAGCATGCTGCTGGGCGCAACGATTGCACTGCTTGCAGACTTGATTGCGCAGCTACCGGGCCACAGACTGGTACTGCCACTCAATATTGTCACCTCGCTGTTTGGCGTACCCGTCATTCTTTGGGTGATCTCGCGCGAGCGCCAGCTCAAATCCACCTTTGCCGCATGAATGGATTGGCCTGCTGCAATCTGGCAATCGGCTATCCCGAGCGCAGTATTGCCGCCGGATTAAACGCAGTGCTCGCACCCGGCGAACTAACTTGCCTCATCGGGCCGAACGGCGCGGGCAAATCCACGCTGCTGCGCACGCTTGCCGGCATGCAGCGGCCGCAAGCCGGCAGCGTGCAGCTGGACGGCAGTGATATGCACCGCCTTTCGGCGCGCGAGCGCGCCAAAGTACTGGCCGTGGTTCTAACCGAGCGCGTGGACGCGGGCAACCTTACCGCCTACACAGTGGTGGCCCTGGGGCGCTTTCCACACACAAACTGGCGCGGCCAGCTTTCTGACAACGACCGCGAATGCATAGAGACTGCGCTGGCGCGCGTGGGCGCTTCGCAATTTGCAGCGCGCCCGCTGGCAGAACTTAGCGACGGCGAACGCCAAAAGGTAATGATTGCGCGCGCACTCGCCCAATCCCCGCAGGTACTGCTGCTGGATGAGCCAACCGCATTTTTGGATCTGCCGCGCCGCGTCGAAATCACAATGCTGCTGCACCGCATTGCCCATGACACCGGCTGCATAATTTTGCTGACCACGCATGACCTGGACCTTGCGCTGCGCATTGCCGACCGCATCTGGCTGCTGCCAGCCGGCGGCCAGCTGCACACCGGGCTGCCCGAGGAGCTGGCGCTAGACGGCTCGCTGGCGCGCGCGTTTGAAAGCGAAGGCATCACTTACGATGCTGCGCAAGGGCGCTTCAACCTGCAGCGCAAGCCTTGCGGTCCCATCAGCCTGCAGGGCACTGGCCTGCGCGCGGTTTGGACGCAGCGCGCACTGGAACGCGTTGGCTACGATGTGCTGCCCGCGCCGGCGCGCACCGCAACGCAAATTACCCTCACCGCAGATGCATGGCAGATAGACACAAACAACACGCACACCGACCACACAACACTGGCCGGATTGATTGCACATGTAACCCGGCTCCCAGGAAACAACTAACCAAATGCGAATTGCCTCCCTGCTGCCTTCCGCCACAGAAATTGTGTGCAACCTTGGCCTGCAGCATGCGCTCATAGGTGTGAGCCATGAATGTGACACGCCGGCGGATGTGGTGGCGCGCCTGCCGCGGCTGACCCGCACCAGCATACCCCGCCACCTTTCCAGCCGCCAAATTGATGACTTCGTAAAAGATAAACTGGCGCGCCGGGAACCGCTCTACGAAATTGAGGAAGCAGTGCTAAGCGCTCTGCAACCGGACCTGATAATCACGCAGGCTGTTTGCGACGTATGCGCTGTTAGCCACGCGGAAGCCTGCAGGCTGGCAGCGCGCCTGCCAAACCAGCCACCAGTGGTCTCCCTGAACCCCACCAGCCTGGAAGGCATCTTTGCGGACATCGCGGCGGTGGCCGCTGCCACCGGCACCATTTCACAGGCAAACAGCCTCACAAGCTCTCTGCGGGCCCGGATTGACCGCGTCCGAGCGGCCGTGCATGGCCGGCCGCAGCCCACGGTTTTTGCGTGCGAATGGCTGGACCCGCCATTTGCCGCCGGCCATTGGGTGCCGGAAATGGTGGCGCTCGCCGGCGGACGCGAAGTGCTTGGCCGCGCCGGCCTGCCTTCAGAACGGGTAACTTGGGAAGCGGTGCTCGCCGCGGCGCCCGAATACATTTTGCTGATGCCGTGCGGCTTCTCGGAACGAGAAACAGCTGCCGCGTGGGAGCAGCTGCCCCGCCCGCACGGCTGGGAGCGCATTCCTGCGGCCCAACCCGGGCGGGT
>OFRL01000320.1_pt1 | contig 24142 bp, 19 predicted proteins | sample 1543121 | NCBI WGS metagenome assembly OFRL01 (sample SAMN07774228, study PRJEB24372) | wastewater metagenome | isolation source: Lake Maggiore Cannobio | place: Italy: Cannobio | collected 2016-01
CACGCATTCCAAGCTTGGGGAGCCGCTTGCGGATCAACGACTCGGCCTGGGCATCGCGTTCCATACTCTTGCCGAGCGCGCTCATCTGCTGCCCAACGGCGCGAGCGCCAGCTGTATCGCCGGCGCGATGAAATGCGCGGTGCTGCCTGGCCAGTTTCTGCCAGTCTTCCACGAAGCGGTGGGCTCGCCGCTCCGGGCTGGCGCGCATCTCTGCTTCCAAAACCATCGCACAAATGGCGGCATTAGTGCGTCCCTGCGCAGCTTCCGCGATGAGGCCCATGTCCCGCCCAAATGCGGCGCGTAGATCGCGCGCGGCATCGGGACGTTTGAGGTCGAGCGCTTCGCGTGCCTCGTCATAAGCAATCCGCTGGTGCGGCAGCTCGGTGTAGCCGTCCTTGCGCATCCGCATGATGTCGGCGGTCGCGCGCGCGAAGCGCTGCACGGCATTGTCGAGGCCGATTGGTTCGACGCCACGCGCTGACGACGGTGCGCGCAGCGCCAGCCCATCGAACATGCCCCGCGCTGGCGGTGGCGTGATCGGCCGAAGGTCGAGTCCAGCAAACGGGTCGCGCGTCGGCGCGGGCCTCGCTTTCTCCATGGCCGGCTCCGGCATCCGGATCTGACGCCTGGCAGCAAAGTCATGCGCGTAGTCGGACGCCATGTCTTTGGCTCGCTCGCGCGACAGGGCGCGCACCAGTCTCGACTGGTCGGCGAAGTCGTCACGGCCGTAATGCAGATCAACGTGGTCACGGTGTCGCGACAGCGCGACATAGGCAGCATGGCGATCAAGCCCGGGCGTGACGAGCACATGGACACTATCGACGGTCATGCCCTGCGCCTTGTGCACGGTCATCGCGAAGGCGCTTTCATGCGCGGGCAGTGCGGCCGGGTGGAAGGCGCGCGGCTGGTCGACGCTGTCGCCGGGGAACCAGGCCACCATCGCGCCGCTGCCATCACGCAGGCAGATGCCGATATCGCCGTTGAACAGGCGATGCCGGTAGCTGTTCTCGGTGACCAGCAGCAGGCGACCCTGGAAGTAGCCGGGGGTGTTGCCGGCCAGCAGCTGTTCGATGCGGCTGTTGAGCCCGCGTGCGCCCTGCGGGCCTTCGCGCAAGGCGGTCAGCACACGCAGGCGCCCGGCCTGCTGCAGGGCAAGCACTGGATCAGCCGCGTCGGCCAGTGCGCGCCAGTGGCCCAGCAGGTGCTCGCGCTGGCCACGCAGCGGATCGGCCTCGCCTTCGTGGAAATGCACGCCGGCCAGTTCACCGCTGCGCAGCAGCTGCAATGCTGTGCTGCTGTCGCCCTCGCGCACGGCGTGGGCCAGCGGTGCCAGATCCAGCGCATCGCTCTGCCGGTAGCCGCGCTGCAGCTGCACGCGGCGCCCGGCGAAGGCGCGTGGTGCGGCCTGCGGCTGCAAGATGGCCGGCGCCAGAAGACCATGCAGTGCCTGCGCGTCATCAGCGCGGGTACCGATGCCATCACCGCTGGCACGCAGGATCGCGCTGAGCACGTCGCCGGCCTCGACCGAGGGCAACTGATCGGGATCGCCGAGCAGGATCAACCGGGTGCCGCTGGCGATCGCGTCGACCAGCTTGGCCATCATCGGCAGATCGATCATCGAGGCTTCGTCGACCACCACCACATCCACCGGCAGCGGATTGTCGGCATGGTGGCGGAAGCGCGGTGAATCGGGAATCACGCCGAGCAGGCGATGCAGGGTGGTGCCGGTACTGGGCAGCGCCGCGCACAACGCCGGGTCCAGTCCTTGTTCCTGCAGCCGTTGCACGGCGACGCGAAGGCTCTCGGCCATGCGCTCGGCGGCACGCCCGGTGGGCGCGGCCAGCGCCACCTCGGGCAGTGGCTGGCCGGCGTGCCGGGCCTGCGCGGCCAGCAGCAGCAACAGGCGCGCGATGGTGGTGGTCTTGCCGGTGCCGGGGCCGCCGGTGACCAGCGCCAGCGGATGGCGCAGGGTCACGCCGGCGGCGCGTGCCTGATGATCTTCGCCGCCCAGTGCCTGCGGGAACAGCTGCGCGAACAAAGGCGCCAACGCTGCCATGTCCGGCGCCGGCAGCGGATGCCGGCCGATGCGCTGCAGCCCAGCCGCCAGCTGACGCTCGTACTCGCGATAGCGGCGCAGGTAGAGCAGGCCGTTCTCCAACACCAGCGGCGCATCCTCGGCGATGGCGTCGGCCTGCTCCGGCGTCGCGACCCACGGCGATGCGCACAGCTGCTCCAGCCAGTCCTGCGCGGCAGGCCACTCGGGTACGCCTTCCAGCAACCGCTGCGGTTGCGCCGGATCGAACGCAGCATGGCCTTGCGATACCGCCAGCGACGCAAGCGCAGCCGCCAGCGCCACGCTCTCGGGCGTGTCGTCGCGCAGCCGCTGCAGGCTGGTCGCCAGTGCATGGTCGAGGGTGCGCAGCAGGCCCTTCTGGTGCAGTTCCTTCAGCAGGCTCATGCACTGGCTCCGCGGGCACGCGCAGCCAGTTCGGCCTGGGCCTGTTCGCCACCGGCGAACAACGCATCCAGGGCATCCACCAGCGCCAACGGGAAGCGGTCCACATGCACACCGTTGCCGGCGGCATCCAGGCCGCGGCAGAACAGATAGCGGATGCCGCCCATGTCGCGCTCGTAGTCGTAGGCCGCACCCAGGCGGAAACGCAGCCAGCGATGCAGGGCCACGGTGTAGATCAGCGCCTGCAGGTCGTACTCGCTGTGCCGCATGGCAATGGCCAGCAGGTCCGGGCTGTAACCAGGCAGGCGGTTGGACTTGTAGTCGAGCACGTACCAGCGCCCATCGCGCACATAGGTCAGGTCGATCATGCCGGTCATCAGCCCTTCCAACCGGCGGCGCTGGCCGAAGCCGCGTCGCGTGCTGGAAACACCGTGCGCATGCAGCACCTGCAGCAGCGCCGGCACCGTGGTCGGCTCGATGGCGAAATGGAAGTCGATTTCCGCGCGACGCTCGCCTTCACCCAGGCTGTGCAGCGCACCGCCTTCGGGCAGCGGCACGGTGAGCGTGTGGCCGACCAGCGGCACCAGTACGGACACGCCATCATCCAGATCGACGTCAGCATATCCTTCGTCGTGCAGTGCCTTGCGCAATACCTCGGCCTGTCCCTCAGGGGCTTGCAGACCTGGCTGCCAATCACCCCATGCGGCGAAGTCGACGTTCTCCATCGCTTCGTGCAGCACGTTGCCGAAGCGACTGCCCATGAAGCGCGGGTCGACCGGTGTGCTGTCTTCGGCCGCCGCGGCGGGTTCCGGCAACGCCGGTTCCAGTGGCAGTTCCGGGCCAGCGGGTTCGTCGGCAGCGGGCGCCGGCAGCTCGGTGGCGGCGGCTTCGATATCACTGCCCGCGCCGGCATCGGCGTGGGCCAGCTGGGTGAAGCTGTACACCCACCAGTCGTGCGGGACGCGCCGGGTCAGGGCACGCACCGCCGGAAGGTCACCTTCCACTTCGGCCGCCAGCTGCGGCAGCGCGGCCGCTGCCTCACTGTCATCGATGTGCACATCGGCGTGCGCGCGCAGCGCCTGCAGGTCACCCAGCAGCGGCGCCAGCCGCGTCTTGCCGAGCCCGGCCAGATCACCCACGGCGATCCACAGCGCATGCTCGGCACGGGTCAGTCCCACATACAGCAGGCGCGCATCCTCGGCCCGCTGCTCGCGCTCACGTTGGTTGCTGGCCGCTTCCCAGGCCTCGTCCTTGTCCAGCTTCCAGTGCAGCTGGCGCTGGCCACCGACGTGCACCGTGCAGTGCGAGGCGGTGTTCGGTGCGCCGCCGTCGATGCCGACGAAGGGCAGGAACACCAGCGGATACTCCAGGCCCTTGCTCTTGTGCAGGGTGATGATCTGTACCCGGCGCGCATCCGATTCCAGGCGCAGCAGCTGTTGCTCGTCATCCTGATCGGCGCTGGCCATCTGCCCCTGCAGCCAGTCCAGCAGACCGTGCATGCCCAGCGCCTGCGCCGAGGCTTCCTGCAGCAGTTCGCCCAGCTGCAGGTAATTGGTCAGGCGGCGCTCGCCGTCGATCAGCGCCAGCAGGCGTTCGCCCTGTGCGGCACAGACATCGGCGATCACCGCGAACGGTCCGCCGCGCTGCCAGCGCTCGCGCCAGTTCAGCAGCTGTGCCTGGAACTCGCGTTGCAGGTCGCCCTCGCGCTCCATCGCCGCGATCGCGCTGGCGCGTTGACCGAGCAGGACAGTGGCCAACGCTGCACGCAGGCGGCCTTCGTCAGCCGGTTGCAGCAGCGCCAGCAGCAGCGCACGAAGATCGCGCGCTTCAGCGGTGGCGAACAGGCTCTGCTTGCCGGCTGCCACCGCGGGAATGCCGACCGCCGCCAGCGCGCGCTGCACCAGCGTGGCCTCGCGATGCGAGCGCACCAGCACCGCGATATCACCGGGTTGAACCGGGCGCCCACGCAGCACGGCATTGCCCGCACGCGCCTCGACCAGGATCTGGTGAATCGCAGCCACGCAGGCCTGGGTCGCGGCATCACGCGAGGCGTCCGCACTCATCGCCTTGTCACCGCCACTGCGCAGCACGCGCAGGGTGAGTGCCGCGGCGGCATGGCCATCACGCTGGTAGTCCTCGTCGATGCGCACGCCACCGGGCCGCACCGGCTCGAACTGGATGTCGCGTTCGAGGAAGGCGTCTTCGCCACCGTTGTCGTACAGCGCCTGCAACGCACGCAGCACCGCCGGGCGTGAGCGGAAGTTCTGGTCCAGCACCGGCGCCTGCTGTGCCACCTGCTTGGCCTTCAGGTAGGTGTGGATATCACCGCCGCGGAAGCGGTAGATCGCCTGCTTGGGGTCGCCGATCAGGAACAGCGCCGGTGGCAGGCCGAGTTCACGCACCTCCGGCGAATCGCCGAACACGGTGTGGAAGATGCCCCACTGGCGATCGTCGGTGTCCTGGAACTCATCGACCAGCGCGATGCGGTACTGCGCACGCAGTTGTTTCACCAGCGTCAACCGTTGCGGGCCTTCCAGTGCCAACGCCACGCCATCGATCAGGTCGTCGTAGGTCTGTACCCGGCGCGTGCGCTTCAGCGCCTGCAGGCGTTGCATGGCTTCGCCGCGAAGCGCGTGCAGGAAATTCAATGCAGTGGCACGCAACCAGGCATCGCGTTCGGCCAGCAGCGCTACATAGCGCGCCAACGGTTCCTGCAATAGCGACGACGGCGTGCGGTCGAGGAATTTCTTGTTGGTCTTGTCGGCCAGCACATCCGGCAGCAGCGCCGGCAGGCGCTCGCTGGCCAGCAGCTCGCGCGGGTCGCCGCGCTCAGCCCAGGCCAGCAGCTGTCGGCCCAGCGGGTGCAGCCAGCCCAGCTTGTAGGACACGCCGTTGATCCACTTGTTGTCGACGGCATCGCAGAGGTCGATGAAGAACTGCTCGCCATGTTCGCGCACGCTTGCGGACAGTGCCTCGGCCGCGCTCTGCAGCGCCGGGTGTGGATCAGCCAGCGTCACCGGCTGTGGCAACGGGTGCAGTGGCGGCGTTCCCAGCAGCGCGCGCAGATCGGCCGCCAGCGCGTCCGGGTTGGACCACAGCCAGGTCAGCGGCTCCAGCGTGGCCGGGTCATTGGCATGCACCCGCCACAGATCAGCGGCCAGCTCCTCCAGCAGTTCACGATCGCTGGCCAGCAGTTCCGGCGGATCAAAGGTGTGGCCGCTTTCCAGCGCATGCTCGCGCAGCACGCGGGTGCAGAAGCCGTGGATGGTGAAGATGGACGCCAGGTCGATTTCGTCGGCAGCCACCTGCAGGCGGCGCTTCAGTGCAGCGGCGCTCTCGGAGCCGCCCTGCAGATGACGCTGCAGCACGTCGCGGGTCAATCTCGCGTCGGGTGCTTCACCCTCGGCCGGTTCCAGATCGACCAGGCGCGCGGCCAGCGCCAGGCGCTCGCGGATGCGTTTGCGCAGTTCCTGGGTGGCCGCATCGGTGAAGGTCACCGCCAGGATCTGGCCGATACGCAGGCCCTGCTCCACCACCAGTCGGGTGAACAACGTGGCCAGGGTGAAGGTCTTGCCGGTGCCTGCGCTGGCTTCAATCAGGCGAATGCCGTCCAGCGGCAGGGCCAGGTAGGGATCGCCCGCCATACGCTGGGTTTCCTTGTCTTCGATGGCGGTGTTCATGCGTTGCCCTCCTGGCGTGCTTCGGTACCGAGAGTGCGGCCTTCGCGCACCGCGCTGAAGACCACCTGGCTGTTGCGCAGCAGCTCGGCATAGCTGGCATCGGTGGCAAACGGGTCGGCACCGCGCAGCAGCAGCTGCCAGGCGTCGCTGCTGGATTCACCCCAGCTGCGGTCGCTGCCATGCCACTGCTTCCAGCCTTCGCTGCGCTGTTTTTCTGCTGGCGCGTTGTACAGCACCCAGCCGGTATACGGGGCAAAGCGCAGCGGCTCACGCAGGCCGTGCTGGCGCAATTGCAGCAGCGCACGCAGCGCGGCGCGTGCAGCGGGGGCGCTCAGTGCTGGCAGCACATGCGGGCCGGGACCGGCGTCACCGCCATCGTGGAACTGCACCAGCGGCAACGCATCGCCGGCGGCGTTGGCCAGCAGCCAGTCCAGGCCCTGGCGGATCACTGCATTGCCATTGAGGGTACCGGCGCGCAGGCGCACCAAGCCCTCGGGATGCCGATCGGCCACGCGGCCATGCAGGCGCACGCCGTCGATGTCCACTTCGTAGCGACGGCTTTCCAGCGGTTCGCCTTGCATCCAGCCCAGCAACGCACTGGCATACGGGCGCGTCTTCAACTGCTCCCCCTCGAACTGGCGCTCGCCCAATGGGCCGGACGGCAGCAGGCCGCGCGCGCGCAGCCGCGGGTACAACGGCTCGGTATCGCCGCTGAGCGTGGCACGCACCACCGCCGCCTGCACGCTGCGCTTTTCCGGGCCGCGCGATGACAGCACCAGCGGTTCCAGGTCATCGACCTCCTCGATATCGTCGGCCAGGCGCAGGCCCAGCGACTGCGCGAGGAACTGCCCGGCCGGATCGCACAGGAAACGGCGCAGGGTATCGAGTGCGACGTCGTCCTCCACCGCATCGTCGAGCGGCGGTGGCAGCGGTGCGTCGAACCACGGCTGCAGTCCACCGCGCTGGCCAGTGAGGCGACCGGCCGCCGGATGCCACTGGCGGCGATAGCTGAAGCGACGCGGATCGCCATCACCAAACGCCGCCGGTGAGAACGGCTGCAGTGCGTGGCGCACGGTGAAGTCGCGGACCGCCGCAGGCGGATCGAGGTGATACGCAGCGGCGGCATCGATCAGTTCACTGACCAGCACCGACGGCTCGCGCACGCTGCCATCGCGCGGATCGGCACCGAGGTAGCTGAGGTAGAACACCTCCTGCGCGGCGGCGAACAGCTGCAGGAACAGGAAACGGTCGTCTTCGCGGGTGGAGCGGTCGCCCGGTCGGCGGCGCGGCGTGTCCAGTTCGGCGGTGAGCTGGTTGAGACCGGCCGCCGGGTCACGGCGCGGGAAATCGCCATCATTGAGGCCCAGCACGCAGATCACCCGGAACGGCAGCAGGCGCATCGGCACCATGCGGCCGAAACTGATGCCACCGGTCAGCAGCGGTGCGCGCGTATCGGCCTCGCCCAGCGCGCCGGCGAAGTGCGCACGCACCACCTCCGGCGGCACACCTTCCGCGAAGCCGGCCTTGGCAGCATCCTCGGCGAACTGGTTGAGCAGCTTGCGCAGGCGCTCCAGGGCACGCTGGCTGTTGGGTGAACTCGGCGCGGTGGGCAGCAGTGCATCCAGCAACGACAGCAGGCGCTGTCGCCATTGCGCCGGGGTCAACAGCTCGCCGAGGCGACGCTGGTAGATCGCCAGCACGCGCAGCAGGCGCAGCAGCCGGTCCAGCGCGTCCAGCGCGCCGCCTTCCAGTTCGATCCACGGTGCGACACCGGCCAGGTCGGCCTCGCTGCCGGTGGCATGGCCGAGCACCAGGCGATCCAGCGCGAACTGCCAGGTGTAGGCGTCGTCGGCCGGCGCCTGGTGCTGGTGGCGGTGCTTCGCATCCAGGCCCCAGCGTGCACCGGCCTGCTGCAGCCAGCCATGCAGGCGGTCGAAGTCCACCGCTTCCAGCCCGGCCGCTTCGGCCAGCGGCGCGCTGGCCAGCAGGTCCAGCACTTCATTCAGGCCAAAGCGCGAGACCGGCAGGCCCAGCAGGTGCACGAACACATCAGCCAGCGGTTCACCGGCCAGCGGGCTGCTGTCGGCCAGGGCATAGGGGATGTGCTCCTCCTCGCCACCACGGCCGCCGAACACCGCTTCCAGGTACGGCACGTAGGGATCGATGTCCGGCGCCAGCACCGCGATCTCGCGCGCCTGCAGCGGCGGGTCGAAGCGCGGGTCCTGCAGCAGGCTGCGCAGCTGGTCGTGCAGCACCTGCAACTCGCGCAGGCGGGTATGGCAGGCGTGTACCTGCAGGCTGGGGTCGTCGCTGCGAAGCCCGTCGCGCAGCTCGCCCGAGGGCAGTGCGCGGCGGTGGAACAGATCGCGCTGCAGGCGATGCAGCAGGCTGTCGGACAGGCCGCCTTCGTCCAGGGTCGGCCGGGTGTCGTCCTCCGGATCGGAATAGGCGGCGATTTCGCCGGCCGGATGCACCACCTCGTAACTGCCCAGCACCGCCATGAAGTCGCGCCCGGCCGCGCCCCAGGCTTCCAGCAGACGGTTCTCGCCGGCTGCTTCGCCGAAGGGATCGGGCGCGCCGCTGCGCAGGCGCTCGGCCAGGGTCTGCAGATCGCCCCAGTACGACTGCACCGGGGTGGGCATATAGAAGTGCAGCTCCCCAACACGTGCCTGGGTGGCCATCACCCGCAGCACATCGGGCGAGATGTTGAGCGTCGCGAACGCAGACATGCGCGGTGGCAAGCCCTTCGGCAAGGGTTGGCCGGCCCCTTCGAAGCGGTCCAGGTATTCCTGGATGCGGCGCGCGCGGTAGTCGTGGCCGTGGGTGATGGTGCGCCACAGGATCGCCTGCGGATCGGCTGGATCGGCACCGGCCGCCCAGCGCAGCAGCCAGTCGCGGCGCCACGCCTGGTACTTCTCGAACACCGAGGCCAGCTCGCCAGCCAGCGCCCACGGCTTCAATGCGTCATCGCCGGCAAGATAGGACTGCAGCGCGCGCATCGGTGGCTGCGCCAGCAACGCCGGGTCGCGCAGGGCCTGGTACAGCTTCCAATGCAGGCCGGCCGCGTCCAGGTCGTCCTGCTCGCCGCTGACGTTGGCCTTCAGCGCGCGCGCCACGAACTCACCCGGGGTGAGGAATTCGAGGTTCGCAGCCACACCGAACTCGGCGGCCAGTGTCGCTTGCAGCCAACGCCGCATCGCTACCTGCGGGATCAGCACCACTTCCGGTGCCAGCAGCGGCTGGCCAGGAACGGGCGCACGCACATTGCGCGCCAGCAGCGCGGCCAGCACGTCCAGGGAGTTGGAATGGTAGAGGCGGAAATCGCTGCCTGGGTCACTCATCATGCACAGTGTGCAGGACAGCAGGCAGTATTCAATGGTTGGGCCGCGAGCGGTACGGATTGTTCCGGGACACCAGGCGATTGTCCCGGCCTCCGCCGACGCTTGTCGTGCAACAATACTGCACCGTCCAGTCTGCTTATGTTCAGCCGACGGGCCCGATCCTTCGATGTCTAAAAAACGTTAATGGTGCCCATGTCGGCTTCCACCTCCAGTCTGGTGCAGTTATCCAACGTCCGCATCGACCGGAGCGGACGCACGATCCTGCGCGACGTGTCGCTGCAGGTGCCCAAGGGCAGCATCACCGCCGTTCTGGGTCCGTCCGGCAGCGGCAAGTCGACCCTGCTGGCGGCGCTGACCGGCGAACTGCGCCCGGTCGCCGGCGAGGTCACCCTGTTCGGCAAGCCGATTCCGGATGACAGCGGCGCGCTGCTGGAAATGCGCAAGAGCGTGGGCGTGCTGCTGCAGGGCAACGGCCTGCTGACCGACCTGACCGTGGCCGAAAACGTGGCGCTGCCGCTGCGCACGCACACCCGCCTGCCGACCGCCGTGCTGCGCCGGCTGGTGCAGATGAAGCTGCATGCGGTGGGCCTGCTGGCCGCCGCCGATGCCTGGCCGCGCGAGCTGTCAGGTGGCATGGCGCGCCGCGTGGCGCTGGCCCGTGCACTGGCGCTGGACCCGCCGCTGATGATCTACGACGAGCCGCTGACCGGGCTGGACCCGATCGCCTCGGGGGTGATCATGAGCCTGATCCAGCGCCTCAACCACAGCCTGGGCCTGACCAGCATCATCGTCAGCCACCACGTGCACGAGACCCTGCCGATCTGCGACCAGGTGATCGCGATCGCCAATGGCGGCATCGTGTTCCAGGGCACGCCCGAGGCACTGCAGTCCAGCCAGGACCCGCTGCTGCGGCAGTTCCTGCACGGCCAGCCCGATGGCCCCATCCCGTTCGATGCCGCGCCGCGCGCGAGGGTCGCCTGATGCCGTTCGTTCAAGCCACCCGCTCGCTGGGTCGTGCCGGCCTGTTCTCGCTGACCGTGCTGCGCGGTTCGCTGCCGACCCGTGATTTCCTGGCCGAGTTGACCCGCGAGATCTACAAGATCGGTGCGCGCTCGCTGCCGATCATCGCCGTCGGCGGTGCCTTCGTCGGCCTGGTGCTGACCCTGCAGGGCTACCGCACGCTGACCACCTTCGGTGCGGCCGACGCACTGTCGACCCTGCTCGGGCTTTCGCTGTACCGCGAGCTGGCACCGGTGCTGACCGCGCTGCTGTTCATTGGCCGCGCTGGCAGCTCGATCGCCGCCGAGCTAGGCCTGATGCGTGCCACCGACCAGATCAAGGCGCTGGAGCTGATGGCGATCGACCCGGTGGCCAAGGCGGTGGCGCCGCGCTTCTGGGCGGCGGTGCTGACCGTGCCGCTGCTGACCGGCATCTTCTGTTCGCTTGCAATCAGTGCCAGCTACTTCGAAGCGGTGCACGTGCTGGGCCTGGACAATGGCGTGTTCTGGTCGGCGCTGCGCAACAGCGTGGACTTCTGGGACGACTTCGGCGTGGCAATGCTGAAGTCGGCGATCTTCGGCGGCACTGCCGCGCTGGTTGCCGCCTATGTGGGTTTCCACGCCGAGCCGACCATTGAAGGCACTTCGGTGGCGACCACCCGTGCGGTGGTCAACGCTTCACTGCTGGTGCTGATGTTCAACTTCGTGCTGTCGGCAATGTTGTTCACCTAACCCCTCCACCGGCGGTGCGCAGGCGCGCGCGGCCACAACGACTCGATCAGGTAATCCACATGGCCATCCGCGGTCCCAGACTCGAATTTTCCGTCGGCGCCTTCCTGCTGCTGGCCCTGGCCTCGCTGATGGTGCTGGCCGTGGCCTCGACCAACCAGCGCTGGAGCTGGGGCAGCGAAGGCTACGACCTGAAGGCACGCTTCTCCCAGGTCGGCCAGCTGCGCAAGCAGGCACCGGTGAAGATCGGCGGCGTCACTGTCGGCCAGGTCGCTTCGATCGACCTGGACCCGGTGAAGTTCGAATCGATCGTCACCCTGCGCATGGACAGCAAGGTCAAGGACCTGCCGGCGGACACCTCGGCCGGCATCTTCACCAGCGGTTTGCTCGGCGAGAGCTATATCGGTCTGCAGCCGGGCGGTGATCCGGACGTGCTGAAGGCCGGTGACGAGATCGTCTTCACCCAGCCGGCGGTGGACCTGATCCAGCTGGTCGGCAAGTACATGTTCAGTGGCGGTGCCGGTGGCGGCGCTGCTCAGAAGCCCAACGATGGCGCGCAGGCGCCTGCAACGGAACCGCAACCATGAAGATGAAACTGATCCCGGCCCTGCTCGCCTCGGCGCTGCTGGCGGCCACCCCGTTCCTGGCCCAGGCCCAGGCCGCTGCGCCTGCCGCTGCCGCAACGCAAAGCCAGGCCGGCAAGGTGGTGATCGATGCCAGCAGCCGCATCCTGTCCACGCTGCAGCAGCGCAAGAGCGAGTTCACCAGCAACCCGGCCAGCCTGCGCAGCTACATCGACAGCGAGCTGACCCGCACCTTCGACCGCGACTACGCCGCGCGCCTGGTGCTGGGCCCGCACGCCCGCGGCGCCTCCGACGCCGACATCAAGCTGTTCGCCGATGCCATGGCCGACAGCCTGATGCAGCGCTACGGCTCCACCCTGCTCAACATCCAGGGCAAGCCGAGCTTCCGCCTGAAGGGTGAAAGCCCGCTGCCGGGCAATCGTGGCGTGCGCGTGAGCACCGAACTGGTGCGCGCCGGCAACGAACCGACCCCGGTCGAGTACTGGATGCGCAACGTGAACGGCCAGTGGAAGATCTTCGACGTCAACATCGAAGGCATTTCCTACGTGCAGACCTTCCGCAACCAGTTCGACACCCCGCTGCGCCAGAAGGGCATCAAGCAGGTGGCCAACGAACTGCACAGCGGCAGCATGCAGGCCGGGCCCGCGGGCAATGGCAAGTAACGCACTGGCGCTGCTGGAAGGCGACACCCTGCGCCTGCGCGGGGTGCTCGACCGTGCCGCGGTGATCGCGCTGTGGCCGCAGCTGCAGGCCCTGCCGGCAAAGCTGTCACGGCTGGAGTTGGGTGAGGTCGAACGCGTGGACAGCGCCGGCCTGGCGCTGCTGGCCGAGCTGGCCGCACGTGCGCGCAAGAGCGGTCACCCGCTGGCAGTCTCCGGCGCGCCGGCCGGCTACAACGAGCTGAGCGCAGCCTACCGGCTGTCGCCCGACCTGGATTTCAACGCTACTTCTGCTGCGAGCTGACATGAACGTCGTACGCACTTTCCCCCTGATCGTCCTGGCCACCGCCCTGACCGCCTGCGCCGGCAAGCCCGCACACAGCGATGCGCCCGCAGCCAGCACCGTGGTCCCGGCCAGCACCATCGCCGAGGCCTCTGCCCCCACCGCCGATACCGCTACGGTCGATGCCGCACCGGCAACAGCCGTGGTTGCCGCACCTGCGCCGGCCACGCCGCCATCCGCACCGGCCCGCAGCGCCGACACCGATGCGGCCAGGGCCGCGGCGGCGACCGCCCCCGGTGGTGACGACGACTTCGATGCCCTCTACGGCGGTGCCGGCAACACTGGCAGCGCGGCAGCCTACGATCCGTGGGAACCGTTCAACCGCAAGGTGCACACGTTCAACAACGCGGTTGACCGTGGCATCGCCCGCCCGCTGGCCACGGCCTACACCCACGTGGTGCCGCGCTTCGCCCGCACCGGCGTCAGCAACTTCTTCAGCAACCTGCGCGCACCGGTGACCATCACCAACCAGCTGCTGCAGGGCCGCGGTGCAGATGCGTGGGACAGCCTCGGCCGCTTCCTGATGAACAGCACGCTGGGTATCGGCGGCCTGTTCGATCCGGCCAGCAAGGCGATGGTGCCGCGTCGCAATGAGGACTTCGGGCAGACCCTGGGTGCCTGGGGCTGGCGTCGTTCGCGTTACGTGGAACTGCCGTTCTTCGGCCCTCGCACCGTGCGCGATGTGTTCGGCCTGGCCGGTGACATTCCGCTGTCGCCGATCCGCCGCATCGAAGAGGACAAGATCCGCATCGGCCTGCAGGGCATGCAGCTGGTCGATACCCGCGCGCAGCTGCTGGCGATCGACGACCTGCGTGACACCGCCGTGGACGAGTACTCGCTGGTACGCGATGCGTGGATGCAGCGCCGCAACTACCAGATCGAGAACGATCTGCGCAGCAAGCGCGACCGTGGCCACGACGATGCCAATTCGCCGATCCCGGTCGATGCGATGCCGATGCCGCAGTGGACGCACTGAGTCCGGTCTGCAGCGCATGAAAAACCCCGCCTCGGCGGGGTTTTTCTTTTCCGGTAGGTGCCAACCTTGGTTGGCACGCTTTCCTCAGGCTGCCAGCGCTGCCTCGATGGCCTCGCGCAGGCGCGCGTCATCGGCAGCCACGTCCGGGGCGAAACGCGCGATGACCTTGCCGTCGCGGCCAACCAGGAACTTCTCGAAGTTCCACAGCACCGCCGGTGCTGCGTGGATCGGGATCTCCTTGCTGGCCAGGCGCTCACGCAGCGGGCCTTCGCCGATCGACTGCGGCTGGGCGGCGGTCAGCTGCTGGTACAGCGGATGGGTATCGTCACCGGCCACGCTGATCTTGGAGAACATCGGGAAGCTGACGTCGTAGGTGAGCTGGCAGAACTGCTGGATCTCTGCCTCGCTGCCCGGCTCCTGGCCGAGGAAGTTGTTGGCGGGGAAGCCCAGTACTTCCAGACCCTGCGCGTGCTTTTCCGCATACAGCGCCTGCAGGCCTTCGTACTGCGGGGTCAGGCCGCACTTGGAGGCGACGTTGACCAGCAGCAGTACCTTGCCCTGGTAGTCGGCAAGCGAGGACGGCTGGCCGTCGATGGTGGTGAGGGAAATGTCCTGGATCGGGGTGCTCACGCGGGGGCTCCGGCAACAGCGGGGAATGGCCCACCAGCATAGCGCCGCGCGATGGCGGTAGTGCCGGCCGCTGGCCGGCAATCGTGCGACCGTTCGCAAGGGTTCATGCGGTTGCCGGCCAGTGGCCGGCACTACGATCAGTCCACGCAGATCGTGCCCTGCGCCTTGCCGTCATCAATGCGCTGGCGGCAGCCGAAGTTCTGGCGCACATCGCGCTGGCAGGTACCGGTAGCGGCGCTGCCAGCGCCCACCTCGGGACCGGCCAGGCACTGGCCCGTGCAGTCGCTTTTGCGGCTGCAGGCCTTGCCGGCATCGGCATAGGGAATCACGCACTGCTCGCGCTGCAGCCGGCCCAGCCGTTGCAGGCTGCCGCCGGCGGCCTGGCAGTCGACGTCGCGCGCTTCGCGATACGCCTCGGCCGCTTCAGGGCTGGTGGCTGCGGCAGGTGCCGCGGTCGTATCGGCAGCCGGTGGTGCGCTGCTGCAGGCGGCAAGCAGCGCGGTCAGGACAAGGCTGGTGAAGCGGCGCAGGCGCATGACGATACCTGATCGAGGCGGACAGGCCGCCAGCATACGCATCGGCGATGCAGGCGGCGTGTCAGCGTGGCTCAGGCCTCGTCGCCGTCACTGCCTTCCTCTGCTGGCAGCGCGTCCGGCAGCAACTGGCGGCTCTGCTCAACCGGCAGCGACTCGACATCCCTCAGCTTGCGGGCGATCGCGCGGGTGCGCACCCCGGTCTGGTCGATCTGCTTGCTGGCCTGGTCCAGCTTGGCCTTCACGTTGTCCAGCACATCGCCGAACTTGCCGAACTCGGTCTTCACCGCACCCAGCAGGCTCCACACCTCGCTGGACCGCTTCTCGATGGCCAGCGTGCGGAAGCCCATCTGCAGGCTGTTGAGCAGTGCGGTGATCGTGGTCGGCCCGGCGACCACCACGCGGTGGTCGCGCTGCAGCAGATCGACCAGGCCGGGGCGCCGGATCACCTCGGCATACAGGCCTTCGGTAGGCAGGAACATCACCGCGAAGTCGGTGGTGTGCGGCGGCACGATGTACTTCTCGCAGATCGACTTGGCCTGCACCTTCACCGCACGCTCCAGCTGCGCACCCTGCACGCGTACCAGTTCGGCATCACCCTGCTCCTGTGCGTCCAGCAGGCGCTCGTAGTCTTCGCGTGGGAACTTGGAGTCGATCGGCAGCCACACCGGCGTGTCGTCGCTGCTGCGACCCGGCAGGCGCACGGCGATGTCGACCATTTCGCCACTATCCGGGCGTACCTTCACCCCGCGCGCGTACTGCTCCTGGATCAGGGTCTGCTCGAGGATGTTCTCCAGCTGTACTTCACCCCAGCTGCCGCGCGTCTTGACGTTGGTCAGCACGCGCTTGAGGTCACCCACGCCGGTGGCCAGCTGCTGCATCTCGCCGAGGCCGCGCTGCACCTGCTCCAGGCGCTCCGAGACCAGTTTGAAGGACTGGCCAAGGCGTGTTTCCAGGGTGGACTGCAACTTCTCATCCACCGTCACGCGCATCTGTTCCAGCTTCTGCGCATTGTCGCTCTGCAGCGCGCGCAGCTGCTCTTCCAGCGTCGTGCGCATCTCGGCGATGCGCTGCTCGTTGCGCTGGGTCAGTTCCTGCAGGCGCAGGCCAAGGCTTTCAGTCAGGCGCTGCTGCGACTGCGCGCCCTCCTCGCGGCCCTTGCGTGCATCGTCCACCAGGGTCTGCCGCAGCGCGCCGAGCTGGGTATCGGTACGCCCGGTGAGCTCCTGCAGCTGCTGGCCAAACGCATGGATGCGGGCTTCCTGCTGCTGGCCGAAGGTCTCCAGCTGGCCGCGCAGCTCCTGCAGCCGCTGTCCCATCAACGCCGCGCCGCGCTGCTGGCTCTCGGCCGCTTCGGCGCGCGCCTTGCGGGCATCTTCGCCCAGCGCTTCGCGCAGCAGGTCGAGGCGCTGGTCGGTGCGGGTGGACAGATCGGTCAGCGCGCGGGCGAAGCCATCGAGCTGTTCGCGCAGCTCGCTGCGCCCGGCCCGCGCCTCCTCGCGCACCGCCTGTTCCAGGCGGTCATGCGGCGGGCGGCGCAGCAGGGCGACCAGCTGCAGGATGAGCACGGCCAATAGAAGGCCGCCAATGAGCAGATATTCGGTTTGCATGGGGCAAGTGTAGGCTGGCCGAGTCTCAACTGCTGCGTCAGGACCATGGTCGTCCTCTACGGAAAGCCCACCTCCATCAATGTGCGTAAAGTGCTGTGGCTGTGCGCGGGGCTGGATCTGCCCCTGCACCACGAACCGTCCCCCTCGCCGGACCTGCTGGCCACGCTGAACCCCAACCGGCAGGTGCCGGTGCTGCGTGATGGCGACTTCGTGCTGTGGGAATCCAACAGCATCTGCCGCTACCTGGCCGCACGCGCCGGTCGCGAGGATCTGCTGCCACATGCAGCAAAGGACCGGGCCCGGGTGGAGCAGTGGATGGACTGGCAGGCCAGCGACCTCAACAGCGCATGGCGCCATGTGTTCATGGCGCGCGTGCGCCAGCATCCGGACTATCCGGATGACGCCCGTGCCGAGGCCAGCCTGGCGCAGTGGAACCGGCTGATGGGCGTCCTTGATGCACAGCTGGCCACTACCGACGGCTACGTGGCGGGCAACACCTTCACTCTGGCCGACATCGTGCTCGGGCTGTCGACCCAACGCTGGTGCAGCACGCCGGGCAGCAAGCCGGTACTGGCACACGTAGATGCCTGGTTCGAACGCCTGCGGCAGCAGCCCGGTTTCGCCGAGTACGTCGACAACGGTGTGGCCTGAGCAGTGGCTTCCGCAGCTGTTGGCAGGTGTCGACCTTGGTCGACACGGCTGATCCACGCCATGCGTGGATGAAACGCTGTAGAGCCGGGCGCAGGCTCGGCTCCACAGGAGAAACCGGGCCTTACCAGCCTTCCAGCACGATCTTGCCCTTGGCGCGGTGGCTCTCCAGCAGCGCGTGGGCACGCCGCAGGTTGGCCGCGTCGATGCGCCCGAAATGCTCGCCCAGGGTGGTCTGCAGCACGCCTGTGTCGATCAGCTCGGCCACCCGGTTCAACAGGTCATGCTGGCGCTGCATGTCGGCGGTCTTGTACAGCGGCCGGGTGAACATCGACTCCCAGTGCAGTGACAACGCCTTGCGCTTGAGCGCCATCACGTCCACCTGGCCGGGATCATCGATCAGCCCAAGCTGGCCCTGCGGCGCCAGCAGTTCCACGATCTGCGCGTAGTGCTGGTCGGAGTGGGTCAGGCTGGCCACGTGCTGTACCTCGCTGATGCCGAGCCGCGCCAGGCCCTCGGCCAGCGGCAGGCTGTGGTCGATCACATGGTGTGCACCCATTGCGTACGCCCAGTCCTGGGTATCCGGACGCGAGGCGGTGCCGATCACCGTCAGTTTCGTCAGCTTCCGCGCCAGCTGCACCAGGATCGAACCGACACCGCCGGCAGCGCCGATCACCAGCAGGGTCTGGCCTTCGCCGCCACCCTCGGGAATTCTCAGGCGGTCGAACAACAGCTCCCAGGCGGTGATCGCGGTCAGTGGCAGCGCCGCGGCGGCGGCGTCATCCAGACTGGCCGGCTTGCGGCCGACGCTGCGTTCGTCCACCAGCTGGTACTCGGCATTGCTGCCCGGGCGGTCGATGACGCCGGCGTAGTAGACCGCATCGCCAGGCTGGAACAGGGTCACCTCGCTGCCCACCGCGTCGACGATGCCGACCGCATCCCAGCCCAGCACGCGTGGGCCATCGGTGGCCACGGCGCGACGGACCTTGGTGTCGACCGGGTTCACCGCCACCGCACGTACCGCCACGCGCAGGTCACGCGGGCCGGGCAGCGGCAGCTCCAGTTCGATGTCGATCAGGGCCTGGGCATCATCGATCGGCAGGCCGGCTTGGGTGTAGGCAATGGCGCGCATGGCAGCGGTCCAGTGGGGAAGGAGGCGACAGGTTGCGCCGCACGCGCTCCCACAGAAAGGCGCAGAATCGGGCAGCACTTTCACTCTGGCAATGAAGATGATCCGCTTCGACGATCTGCAGCTGTTCGTCCGCACTGCCGCACTGGGCAGCTTCTCGCAGGCGGCGCGCGAGGCCGACCTGCTGCCCGGGCAGGTCGCCGCGGCGGTGGCGCGGCTGGAACGCGAGCTGGACCTGCGCCTGTTCGTGCGCACCACCCGCAGCCTGCGCCTCACCGGCGAGGGTGCGCTGTACCTGCCGTATGCGCAGGAGGTACTGGCCACCCTGCGCGAGGGCCAGGCGCGTGTGCAGGGCGAGGACACCGAGCTGCACGGCACCCTGCAGCTGTCGGCGCCCTCGGACCTCGGCCGCAACCTGCTGCTGCCCTGGCTGAGCGCCTTCCGCGCCGCGCACCCGCGGCTGCGCCTGCACCTGCGCCTGTCCGACGAGGTGGCCGATGTATTCCGCGACCCGGTCGACGTGGCCATCCGCATCGGCCACTTCGACGACGCCAGCTACGTCGCGCTGCCGCTGCTGGAAGGCAATCGACGCGTGCTGGCCGCCTCGCCCGGCTACCTGCAGCGGCGCGGCCCGCCTACCCGCCTGGAGGATCTGCGCGAGCACGACTGCCTGGTCTATCAACTCAACGGCCGCGCCTACGATCGCTGGTCATTCGAGGTCGACGGGCGTCGCAGCGTGATTCCGGTGCGCGGTCCGCTGGTCTGCGACGACGCCGATGTAGTGCGACGCTGGGCCGTGGCCGGCGAAGGCATCACTTACAAGTCCTGGCTGGACCTGCGCGAGGACGTGCTGGCCGGGCGCCTGCAGCTGCTGCTCGATGGTGTTGGCAGCAGCATCCCGCTGCAGCTGGTATGCCCGCACCGCAAGCAGTTCTCGCCAGCGGTACGGCAACTGCATGCGCAGCTGCGCCAGCACCTGCAACCGCTGCTGTCTGGCATGCCCACTGGCCTCACCCGCCCCCTGTCGCCAACGGCGGCACTGGCCGACAATGGCGGCCCCACGTAACAAGAGAACGCCGCCATGCCGTGGATGGGCATCCAGGACCTGTGGACGTTTCTGGTCGCCGTGCTGGTGTTTCTCGCCCTGCCCGGCCCCGGCACCTTCACCCTGCTGACCGCCACCGGCCGTGGCGGCGTGCGTGGTGGCTATACCGCGCTGGCCGGCCTGCTGGTCGGCGATCAGATCCTGATGTGGCTGGCGTTGGCGGGCGTGGCGGCGCTGCTCAAGGCCAACCCGCTGGTGTTCCACGCCGTGCAGTACCTGGGTGCGGCCTACCTGGTGTGGGTCGGCATCAGCCTGCTGCGCACGCCGAAGCACGAGGGCGGCGACGCCGGTCCGATCCGCATGCAGCCGGGGCGCTACTTCCAGCAGGCGATCCTGGTCAGTCTGCTCAACCCGAAGGCGATCCTGTTCTACATGGCCTTCCTGCCGTTGTTCATCGATCCGAAGGCGCACCAAGGCATCGCCACCTTCGCGGCGTTGGCCGGCATCATCCTGGTGGTCAGCATCGCCTACTGCTCGATGCTGATCGGCGTGGGCAACCTGGCCCGTCGCCGGCTGATCCAGCACCCGCGGATCAGCGATGCGCTGCGCCGCGTGGCCGGCCTGTTCCTGGTGGGGTTCGGCATCCGGTTGGGGCTGAACGGATGAAACCCTGGCCGACGGCGATGGGCGCCCTGCTGCTTCTGGCCAACACGACCGCCCCGGCGGCCACCGCACAGGATCATCGCTGCCTGAGCGGCGGCCGCAATGACGGCATCCATCTGGAATGGCGTTGGCTGGATGACGGCCAGGCCGACGTTCGCTATGCCGGGCAGCGCGAACGCCTGCTGCTGCGCCGGGTTTCAATGGAGACCACGGTGCTGGCCGAAGACCGCCCCTACCAGTTCGACAGCGTCTGGGAAGAGCGCATCAACGGGCGCCTCAACGGCCGCTACCTGCTGAGCACGCAGGGCGCGCTGGTGCTGGACCTGAGCTACGAGCGTGCCCGCGACGGACGTCGCACCACCTTCCACGATGACGTCGAGGCCTGGCAGGAAGACGGCTGCCGCTGGCCCGGCAAGGTGGCCGAGTGAGCACCATGGACGACGACACCCTGCTGGAGCGCAGCTGGGAATATCGGGAGGAGACGCTGTACCGGCGGTTGTTCGGCGATACCGGGCCGGGGATCTATCCGATCGACATGGATCTGCTGCGCAACGTCTTCAAGCAGGACCAGATCGACCCGCGCTGGCTGCATGTCGGCGTCAATGCCTGCCCTCCGCACGGTGATCGAAGGCACTGGATCTATGTCAGCTCCGGCCTGTCCAACCCCTGGGAAGGGCGGCACGAAGATGGCGATTCGGGGTTGGGCATCGAACTGATGCTTGAGACGCAGGAAGAAGCGACCTGGGCACTGACCACCTTGCGCTGGTTCACCGCGTACCACCTGCTGCTGTGCCACTCACGCATGCCCGGCAATCCGTTGGCGCCATGGGACCGGCTGAAGCTGGGGGGGCCGGTGGATCACGCAGGGAGCATGCTGCAGGCGGCCGTCTTCGTTCCGTCGTTGCATTTCCCGGGACCCCAGCAACTGCCATCGGGACGATTCGACTTCCTGCAGCTGCTGCCGTTGACCCTGGACGAGCACGCGTTCGGCCGCACGCAGGGCTTCGAAGTACTGGTGGCCCAGTTGAGAACCCAAGGTGCGGCGCCAGTGGTTGATCCGCAGCGGGTCAGCATCGATCTGGCCCCTGCTCTCACGCTTCAAGCGCCTCCCGGCTCGCCTTGAGGGATCGAATCATTTCGAATCCTGCCAACATTTGTGCCGATTCCGGCAGAATGCTCGGAGTACAGCCGCGCCGGTGACGCATCTGACCCTCGCATGACCCCCGTCAGTGGTAATGCTGCGCTGCGTTCGGTCACACTCGGGAACTTGTCGTTCTTAGTCACCCCTTCCGAGGCCTGCATGTCCCTGTTCCGGCGCAAGTCCCTAGATTCCGTCACCGTCCACGAAGCCGGCAGGCGCCTGATCCCGACGCTCAGCTGGCCGCACCTGATCGCGCTGGGTATTGGCGCCATCGTCGGTACCGGCATCTACACGCTGATCGGCGTCGGTGCCAACCTGGCCGGCCCGGCCGTGCTTATCTCCTTCGCCATCGCCGGTGCGGTCTGCGCCTGCGCGGCACTGTCCTACGCCGAGCTGTCGACGATGATGCCGGCCGCCGGCAGTGCCTACACCTACAGCTACAGCGCGCTGGGCGAGGTGTTCGCCTGGGTGGTGGGCTGGAGCCTGATCCTGGAGTACTCACTGGTGGTGAGTACCGTGGCGGTGGGCTGGTCCGGCTACTTCGTCGGCTTCCTCGAATGGGTCCACACCCAGTTCGGCTGGAACGTGCACCTGCCCGCCTGGCTGGCGGCCGGCCCACACGTGGAAGGCGGCATGATCAACCTGCCGGCGATCGTCATCACCTGGCTGGTGGCCGGCATGCTGATGGCCGGCACCAAGGAAAGCGCCACCCTCAACGCCATCCTGGTGGTGTTCAAGCTGATCGCGCTGGCCATCTTCGTGGCCGTGGCCCTGCCCGCCTTCGACAGCGCCAACCTGCAGCCGTTCATGCCGTATGGCTTTGCCAAGTCGATGGGCCCTGATGGCGTCGAACACGGCGTAATGGCGGCGGCAGCGATCATCTTCTTCGCCTTCTACGGCTTCGATGCGATCTCCACCGCCGCCGAGGAAACCAAGAACCCCGGCCGCGACCTGTCGATCGGCATCATCGGTTCGATGATCGGCTGCACCATCGTCTACGTGCTGGTGGCGCTGGCCGCGGTCGGTGCGATGAGCTACGCGGTGTTCGGCCACAGCGCCGAGCCGCTGGCCCTGATCATGCGTCAGCTGGGCCATCCGACCGCGGCGATGGTGATCGGCGTGATCGCGATCATCGCGCTGCCGACCGTACTGCTGGCCTTCCTGTACGGCCAGAGCCGCATCTTCTTCGTGATGAGCCGCGATGGCCTGCTGCCGCGTGGCCTGTCCAAGGTCAACGCACGTACCGGCACGCCGGTGGCGACCACGCTGTTCACCGCGGTGGTGGTGTCGGCGCTGGCCGGCGTGGCCCGCCTGGACGAGATCGCGGCGCTGGCCAATGCCGGCACCCTGGCCGCGTTCACCGCCGTGGGCATCTGCCTGGTGGTGCTGCGCCTGCGCGAGCCGAACCGCGAACGTACCTTCCGTACCCCGCTGGCCTTCGTGGTTGGTCCGCTGGCCGCGCTGGGCTGCATCTATCTGTTCCTCAGCCTGCCGCACAGCACCCAGCTGTACTTCCTGCTGTGGAACCTGGCCGGCCTGGTGCTGTACTTCCTGTACAGCCGCCGCCACGCGCTGATCGCGAAATAGCCGGATCACCGGTAGTGCCGGCCGCTGGCCGGCACTACCGCAGGGCGGTCAACCGCCCTGCTTTGCAGCGTAGTCCTGCGCCTGGCGCATCACCCGCAGCAGGTTGCCGCCCCAGATGCCGGCAATCTGCTTCTCGGTATAGCCCTTGCGCAGCAGCCACGCGGTGATCTTCGGCAGCTGGCTGACATCGGGCAGGTCGCTCAGGCCACCGCCGCCATCCCAGTCCAGGCCGATGCCCACGTGCTCGGGGCCCACCACCTTGAGGATGTGCTCGAAGTGGGCGAAGAAGTCGTCGAGGCTGGCATGGCGCACCGGGTGCTCGTGGTCCAGCGCCTGCTCGGCCTTCAGCAGGGCAACGCCCTGTTCGATGCCCATGCCTTCCCAGCCACCCAGCTGCTTGCTCAGCGCTTCCTCGGCCTGCTTGCGCTCGGGCGTCTTTGCGGTGTCGATCAGGTAGCCACCATAGGCGTTCACCTGGATCACACCGCCGGCCTTGGCCAGCTTGCGCAGGCGCGCGTCATCCAGATTGCGCGGGTGGTCGTAGACCGCCTTGGCCGAGCTGTGCGAGAGCACGAACGGCACCGGCATCATCGCCAGCAGGTCGTCGAACACCGCATCCGAAGCATGTGACTGGTCGATCACAATGCCCAGCTTCACCGCCTGCCGCACCAGGTCCTTGCCGGCCGGGCTCAGGCCTTTCCACTCCGCACCCTTGGGGTCGGTGGCCGAATCGGCAAACTCGTTGTTGGCAAAGTGCACGGTGCTGAGCAGGCGCAGGCCGGCGCGGTGGTAGAACGACAGCAGGCTCGGGTCTTCCACCAGCGGGCTGGCGTTTTCCATGCTGATGTAGACCACGCGCTTGCCGGCGGCCTTGATCCGCGCCGCGTCATCTGCGGTCAATGCCAGCGCGAAGCGCTCGGGGTTGGCCGCCAGCATTTCGCGGATCTCCAGCAGCCGCTGCAGGCCATGGTCACGCTCGGCGAGGTGCGCGGCGGGGCTGCGGTCGCCCTGATCGGTGTAGATCGCCCAGAAACCGCCGTCCAGCGCACCTTCGACCATGCGCGGGTAGTCGACCTGCGAAAGCGCGTTGCGGTCGTGACGCTGCTCGATGTCGAAGCCGGTTCGGCCGAAATTGGCCGGCGTATCCAGGTGGCTGTCGAGGGTGACCAGGCGCTGCTGCAGGGCCTTGGCGCGCGCCAGCTCCTGTGCGCTGAACTCGATGGCGTGGGCGGACAGTGGCGCGCACAGCGCCAGGGAGACCAGCAAAGACAGACTGCGCAACGTCATGACGCTTCACCTCGATGGGAAGCGTCAGACCATAGCGCCGAGATGACAACAAACGGTAGTGCCGGCCGCTGGCCGGCTCTCAGCGAGAGTCGGAGACCAGGAGG
>OFRL01000325.1_pt1 | contig 23905 bp, 11 predicted proteins | sample 1543121 | NCBI WGS metagenome assembly OFRL01 (sample SAMN07774228, study PRJEB24372) | wastewater metagenome | isolation source: Lake Maggiore Cannobio | place: Italy: Cannobio | collected 2016-01
CGCTCAGCCGCCATTAAACTTGCGGCCGCCGAAGCGCGGCTGCAGTTCATCATCCAGCTGGTTGGCCATGGCGCCCACGGCTTCCACCGCATTTACCAGCTCGTCCGCATCCAGCCGGTCTCCCAGCAGCGAATGCGCGCACAGCAGTGAGTGCGTGCCGTCCGCAAACGTGTGCACCATCAGCGTGCCAAAAAACTGCACCTGGCCTTCCGTCGCCACCCATTTGTACAAGTCCGCACTCAAGTTCACGCCCGCCAGCACGGATGTCGTCAGGCGCACCACCGTATGTTTGCCGCCAAAGTCTTCCACATGGATATATAAGCGCGCGCTGTCAAACGGCACCGACCAGTCGCCATCCTGGTCCATCTCCGCGCCGCTGAAACGCGCTTGCATAATTGCCTTCACCTTCGCCCGCATTGCACTGATCTTTTCTGTCTGCATCACACTTTACCCCTGCCCATTGGCTAAATATGCGCTGCCGCTGCGCGGCGCGCTGTCCCTGCCCAAAGTCTAACCGCGCGTGCGGCGCGCGGCGCGTTACGCCGCCTGCCACACCGCCGCAAACAGCATGCCGTCAAACACGGCGCAGCAGCCCTGCAGCTGCACATCCCACGCCGGCGGCAGTTCCACCCGGAACGCGTCCGCGCTTTGCCACAGCAGCTGCGCCTGCTGAAAGCCGGGCGCGCTGCACTGCAGCGGATAGATGGCCTTGTAAACCGCCTCCTTGGCGGAGAACACCGCCGCCGCGCGCAGCTGTGCCGCGTCTGCAGCCAGCGCCTGCGCCGCCGCCTGCTCCGCCGCCGTCATGATGTGCCCCCACAGCGCCGGCTTCATGCGCGCCGGGTCCTCCACATCAATGCCCACGCAGCGCAGCTGCGCCGTGCGCGCCAGCGCTGCCACACTCCAGCCGCCACTGTGCGCCAGGCTGCCCGCCCAGCCCGCCGGCCACAGCGCAAAGCCATCCGCATGCCGTTCCAGCTGCGCGTCCGCCAAGCCGTGGCGCTGCAGCAGGCCGCGCGCCAGCGTGCGCGCCAGCGCACTCTCCGCTTTGCGGCGCTGCGCCAGCTCCAGCGCGGCCGCGGGCAGCCGCTCTATGGCCACCTCAATCCCGGCAGCCGCGCAGCGCTGCATAAACGCCTGCTTCACTGGCAGTTGCGAATTCATTTCAGTTCAATTTAATTCAATTCAAATGGAGTATGCCCAGCCGCTGCGCTGCGCGCTGTTGCACCCAGCCGGCCAGCCGGCAGCAGCCCCACCGGCCGGGCCGCTGCCCGCTTGCAGCCTGCAGCCCCAGCCCGCCCGCAGCGCGCCGCCGCAATCCCGTCACATGCGCGCGGTCCGCTTCCACTCATCCGCCTCGCGCTGGCTGCGCTCGTCCACTTCCCACAGCCAGTGCGCCACCTCGCGGTGCCACGCCAGCTCCGCCGGCGCTGCCACCACGCCCGCGCTGCCGTGCGCCGGATAATCCAAAATAGAGCGCGTGGTTGCCGCCGGCGCCGGCAGCGTGCGCAGCGCCAGGATCACCGCCGCCTGAATTTCCGTGGCGCCGTGCTGCGCGCAAAACGCAGCCAGCGCTGCGCTGCGCCCGGGCACGCCGGGCAGTGGCTGCTCCGCTGCCGGTGCCAGCGCATTGATGGCAGCCACCACCAGCTCGGCTGCTTTGGGGCGCGGCATGCGCCGCAGCTCCGCCGGCAGCAGCGGCCGCCCCAGCGTGTAGTCCTGCCGCCCAAATTCAAACGGGAACGAAATGATTTCCGTCAGCGGCTGGTGCGGCAGCCCGCCGCTAAAGCGCAGCGGCAAAATCGGCAGGTCCAGCTCCAGCGCCAGGTCTATCAGCACGGCGCTCATGCGCTGCACGCGCTGCGCGCTGCTGGCAGCCTGCTCGCCCTCCACATGCAGGTGCAAGGAGTGCGGCGTGGCGCTCTGCGCTGCGCTATAGGCTGCCATCAAGTCCAGGAAGGCTTCCGGCCGCTCGCGCGCAAACAGCAGCTGCGGGTTTACCAGCACGCTGCGCCCCGGCTGGCGCCACAAAAAGTCCGTCAGGCGCCCCATCCAGCTGGCCGCATGCTCTGTGCGCGTCACGGTCGTCATCGGCAGCCCGGACCAGCGCACAAACATATCCGTCAGCAGCATGGACTCCACCGCCGTCTGATGGTTGGAGCAGATTACAAACGGGCGCCCCTTCAGCTGCTCCAGCAGCTCCGGCTCCACCAGCCGGAAGTGGCGCACGTAGTTGCTGCGCAGCGCCAGCGAAAGGTCGTCCAAAAATTCTCCGTGGAAAAGATTGGCGCCGGAGGTGGGCAGCCATTGCACCTCCCCCGCTGCCTGCACATGCTGCGCATCGCCTGCACTGCGCGCGCTCAGCGGCCACGCCTGCAGCGGAAAGTGCGCGCTGGTTGCCAGCGTGTGCGCAGCGTTCAGTGCCACCGCCGCCGGATGCACCTGCAACGCATGCGCCACATGTTCCTTGGCGGTGATCGCCGCCGTCAGCTGCGGCATGGCCAGCGGCGCAGCAATGCCAAAGATGGCCTCCAGCTGCCCCGGCATCCACTGGTAGCGCGCAAACTCCGCTGCGCTGCCGCTGCTAACTGTGCCGTCAAAGCTGCTAAAGCGGATGGGCTGGTACGCAGCGCCGCGCACAAACGCGCGCCGCGCGCCAAACTCCGTGCCCGCAAACGGCAGCGCATCCAGCAGCGCAAACTCCAGCGTCAGGTCGCACCACACCGCCGCCCCCACAATGAACTGCACATAAATCACCGGCGGCGCGCTGCCGTCCGCCTGCGCCTGCGGCCGGATCTCGCAGCGCACCATGCCCTGCGCCGGCGTTGGCCCGTAAAAGCGCACGCGCTGCACACCGCGCGGCAGCCCGTTCCATTGCGCACCCAGCAGCGGGAACCATTGCGCCAGCCGGCTCAGCGGCACCGCATGCGTGCAGCCATCCAGCAGCGCCGCATGAATAACGCCCACCGGCAGCGTGCCCGCGCCCGCATCCATCACGGCCGAGGCGCCCGCTGCAGAACGGCGCAGCTCGCGCAGCACCTGGAACGCCGGCCCGTGCGTTGTCTCGCCGCTTTCGTAGGGGTTGGCAATCAGCGGCGCATCCAGCGCCGCCAGCGCTGCCGGTGGCGCGCCGTATTGTGCGCCCCACGCCAGCGTGGTTGCGCCCACTTCATCGTAGCGTGAGAGTTCCGCGCGCCGCGCAGCGCGCCACACTGCCAGCTGCGCTGCGCTGGTTGCGCCGGCGCCGCCCGGCGCAGCCGTCAGGCGCAGCTTCACTGTCTCCGCTTCCGCGCACACCAGCCAGCGCGCCGGCACAAATGCGCCAATCTCCAGCAGCTTGGCGCCGCCAGCCTGCGCTGCGCCCGCAGCCGCCAGCTCATCCAGCATCACCGTCAGCGGAATGACCGCAGCCGTAAAGCTCGGGCGGTGGTCAGTCAACCACGGCGTCAGCGCCAGGCTGAACTCTTTCTCCACCACAGTGCTGTGCAGCCCAGCGCCACTCGCTGCACTCGCACCATTCGCTGCGCTCGGAGCACTCGCTGCACGCGCTGCATTCGCTGCACTCGCTGCGCTCGCAGCCCGCACCCGCATTGCCAGCGCCGGCGCGTCGTAGATCTTTTTGCCATCCACCCACAGGCTGCCGCGCGCGTGCACCGTGATCGCACCGGCTATGTCTTCATCAATGCGCACCAGCTCCACCAGCGTGGTGATCAGCTGGTTGGCGGGCACCACCTGCCCGCGATACTTCCACGTTAGCGGCACGCCCAGCGCCACGGGCTCAAAGCGCGCAGCCGCGCCCCACTGCGCACCCGTGCCGCGCAGGCGCATGGCAGCTTGCAGCGCCTGCAGCAGCGCCTCAATCCCCAGCGAGCCGGGCTGCACCGGGTCTTGCATAAAGTGCGCCTTGAAGAACCAGTCCGCGGCGCGCACATCTTTCTCCGCGCGCAGCACGCCCAGCTGCGCTGCGCCCGCGTCCGGCCACCAGCCCGTCACGCGGTCCAGCATCAGCAGCGGCTCGCCGGCCAGCGCAGCGCCCGCGCCACCCAGCGCCTGCGCCGCACTGCCGCGCAGCTGCCAGCTTTGCGCAGCCGGCTGCGCAAAGTATTGCGCCTCCGCCGCTGCCGCCGGCAGCCCGGCCTGGTTTGCAAATGCATCCTCCGGAAAAAATCCGAACGACGTCTCCATCGTGGCGATCACTTTGCCCGCCAGGCGCGCCTCCACCTTGAAGACCGTGATGATCATCGGCCCCAGCTCTGACCAGCTGGTCAGCTCGGTGCGCACGCGCAGCGTGCCCGTGTGCGGCAGCACTTCATCCGTCCACGTCTGCGTGCCGTCCAGGTTGCGGAAGAAGATGTCGCCCGTCTGCGCACTCGCGTCGCGCATAAAACTGGAGAGCCAGCCGCACGGCTGCAGCAGCGCCTCCATGAACACGCACGCCGGCAGCGTGGCATTTGCGCTGCGCACAAAGAACCAGTCGTCCGCCGCAAAATCAAACTCGCTCTCCATCCACGCGCCCGCTGCCGGCCGGCCCAGCTGCGCTGTGCACTCCACCACGCGCGTCATAAAGTGGTACGGCGGGCACGGCAGGCGCGGCAGGCGCAGCGGCCGGTCTGCGATTGCCAGCGCCGGCCCGAAGGCAGCGCTGGGCTGCCCCAGTGCACACGCCAGCAGCGAGCGGTGATTGAACTCAAAGCCCGCCAGCGTGAAGCACGCGCCGCGCTGCGTGGCCTGCAGCGCGCCGCGCTGCAGCATCTCCGCCAGCGGCCAGTCCTGCACCAGCTCCACCGAAAGCTGCTGGCACAAGAACGCCTTGTGCCCGTCCACGGAGGCCATCACCGAGGCGCGCAGCAGCGGCGTCTCGCCATCCACAAACTCTTCCACGTACACCTCGTACACCAGCTCGCGCGAAGCCGGCACGCACTGGCCGCGGCACCACATCGTCACGTTTTCATTTTTGCCGGCCTCAAAGCGCCAGCCATCGCGCCGCAGCGTCACGCCCAGCGCCGCCATGTAAAACGCCAGCGCCTGCACCGCGCCCTCCAGCATCAGCGTGCCCGGCATGCACGGGTCATTTTTAAAGTGCCCGCCAAAAAACCACAGGTCCGGCGTGATCGCCTTCACCGCGCGCAGATAGCCGCGCCCCCACGGCCCGCCCTGCGGTTCAAAATCGGTGACTTCATCAAGAAAGCACATGTTGCCCGGCTGGATGCGCGGCGTGCGGCTGTGCGTTTCGGTCAGCTCAAAGCCCGCCCCAAAGCACTCGGCGCTGCGCCCCTCACTGAAGGCGCGCACTTGCGCAGCGGTGAAGGCGCGGCGCGTGGTCAGCGCCGCATACGGCAGCTGGCCCGCGTGGCGCAGCGCCGGCGCTGCTTCCGTGGCCGCATTCCAGATCACGCCGTCCGAGGCAGCCAGCTCCGCATCTGTAAAGAAGCCCGCCTGCCCGTGGCGCACGCTCAGGCGCACTTCGCCGTTCACGCGCAAATCAGAGCGGAAGAAAAACATGCGGATGTCGCCCAGCTGCGCATGCCCGTCAATGTGAATGTCAAACTGCAGCGTGTCGCCCGCCTTGGGCAGCGCGCCCTTGATCTCCGCCTCGCAGCCCAGCAGCCGGTACACGCGCTCGCTGCGGTTCAGCGCATCAATGCCCATCCACGAAACCAGCAGCAGGTCTGCCTGGCCTGCCTCAATTGTGATGCCCAGCGGCACGTGGCCTTCATGCAAATACCACGCATCCGGCAGCACATCGGTCTCCGTCCAGATGGAGCCGGTGCCCAGCTCGCCCGGCACGGCGTCAATCCCGGTCACGCGGTCCGCCAGCAGCATGGGCGGCATTGGCATGCGCACCTGGCGCTCAAAGCCATCCTGCCCGGCAAACGCCGGCCCGAATAATTCGGAGATATTACCGGAGGCCAGCTGCTCCAGCTGCGCGCGCGAGAACTTTGGCCCGGGACGCGCCGCGCTTGGCGGCGCAAAGGCCGCAACCGTTGGGGCCAGCGCATGTGCCGTGCCATTGGCCGCGTGCGCGCGCCCGCTTTGCTGCGCTGCCGCTTGCACAAACTGCGCCGGCGGCGCGCTGCCGCCGCCACCCGCAGCAACAAATGCTTGCATCGCCAGCTCCGGCACGTACTCTGCGCCGCTGTGTGCATGCGCCGCCAACGGCAGCGCAACTTCCGCCGCATCACCCGCGCCCATGCTGCGCAAAAAGGCGCCATGCGCACTCGCCATCTCTTCCAGGAATAGCGCGTGCACGCGCGCCGCGTCATCCACCCAATCCAGTTCAGCGTGCGGCTCTGGTGCGGCAGCCGCAGTAAACTGCAGCGCATGCGCCGTGGCCGGCAGCGCAGCAGCAGCCGCTGGCGCCGCAGTCGGCTTCGCAATCGCAAACAAATCGGCGCGCGTACTATGCAGCGGCTGCAGCCGCGGCGCGCGCCGCATCACGGCGGCAGCGCCTGCAGCACCCGCCGCCGCAGTACCCGTCAGCTCAAGCAAAATTTCCACCACCGGCTTGCGGTGCGCCGCAAAAGTCAGCATGGTTTTGGCAGCGCCATTGGTTGCGGGCGTGGGCGCGTGCGTCACATCCAGCAGCGCCTGCGCATCACACGCGTACAGCAGCACTGCGGCGCTGGCGCCGCGCATACCGGCTGCTGCCACGCACAGCGTGCGCCCTTTAGCTGCGCCACGCTTTGCCGCCGCAGGCTGCGCTACCGGCAGCAGCCCGACCGCCTTCAGCGTCAGCGCTGCCGCTGCCACCTGCAGCAGCGCGTGGGCCGCGTGGCAATATCCACAGCGCTCCACCAGCGCTGCACTCCTGGCGCTACAATCCGCAGCCGCGTCAGCCGCAGCGGCTGCGTCCGCGCCGTCAATCAAGGCATAGATCGTGTCGCCCGCGCGCATTGCATCCGCTTCGCGCTTGAGCAGCAGCATGCAGCCGCCGTCGGACACAACGCCGCCCACGGCCAGCCCGGCGCCCGCCAGCGCAGCGCGGTGCACCGGCTCCGCGCCCACATCCACCGCACCCACCAGCGCTGCATCCGCTGCGCCGCTTTGCAGCGCCTGCAGCGCCAGCTGCAGCGCATGCAAGCCGGAAAGCTGCTCCGCAGACACGGCGCAGCTGGCGCCGCCAATGCCAAACTGGCGGTTCAGGCGGTTGGCGGTCACGTTCGGCATCAAGCCCAGCGTTGTGGCAGCCACCGGCCCCGGCTGCAGCTGCTGGCGCGCAGCTTCAAAGCGTGCGCCGGCCGGCACTGCCAGCTGCACATCATCCAGAAATTCGCCGAGGCGCAGGTTCAAGCCGAAGCGGCAGGCCTCTGCATCACAGCCCATGCCCACAAACACAGCCGTGCTTTCAAACGGCACCGCCGCCACTTGCGCCAGCGCCTGATGCGCCAGCTGCAGCGCCAGCAATTGCTGCGCACCGGCCTGCTCCAGGTCTTTGGGCGGAAACGCCGCACCCTGCAGCGGCAACTGGATGGAGCGCATTGCGCCCGCAGCCGCGGGCACTGCCGCACCGGGCGCAGCCTGCAGCGCGCGCCAGAAGTCCTGCACATCCGCGCCATCCCCCGTGCGCACGGCCACGGCCACAATCGCGCAGCGTTGCGCCCGCGGCAGCGCCACGCCGCGCCCGCGCTTGGGGCGCTCCACCGTCGGGCTTTGCTCCACCAGCAGCTGCGCATTGTTGCCGCCAAAGCCAAAAGCATTGATGGCTGCGCGCCGCACACTGCGTGTCTTCCAGTCTCCCGTCTCCATTGCCGGCGCCAGCACCGTGCCGTGCAGCGCCGGGTTAAGTGCATCCAGATGCAGGATGCCGGGCTGCACGCCGGCCTGCATCGACTGCAGCACTTTGATCAGGCCGGCCACGCCCGCCACGGGCAGCAGGTGGCCCAGGTTCGCCTTCACGGAGCCCAGCGCCACGCGCTTGGCAGCGCTGAATACTTCTGCGCAACTTTGAATCTCGGTGGCATCGCCCAGCGTGGTGCCGGTGGCATGGCACTCAATCAGGTCTATGTCTTGCGGGCGCAGGCCGCTGCCGCGGAAGGCAGCCTGCATCGCGCGCACCTGCCCGGCCGCGGCTGGCACCAGCATACCCGCACCGCGCCCGTCGTTGGCCAGGCCCGCGCCGCGGATCACGCCCAGAATGTGGCTGCCATCCGCCAGCGCATCTTCCAAGCGCTTCAGCACCACCAGCGCTGCGCCTTCGGACGGCACCAGCCCGTCCGCCGCTGCGTGCAGCGGCCGGCTCTGCCCGCTGCTGCTCAGCGCCTGCAGCGTGGTGAAGCCGGCATGGATGGTGAGCCCGTGCACGCGCGCCACGCCGCCCGCCAGCATTACATCCGCGCGCCCGGCCGCCAGCCAGTCACACGCAAACTTGATGGCATACAGCGCCGACGCACAGGCGGCATCCACCATGAAGCCGCCGCTTGTAAACTGCAAAGACTCGCACAGCAGCTGCACCGGCAGCCCGGACATAAAGCGGTTTAGATGCTGCGCACCAGCCGGCTGCGCTGCGCCGCGCTGCGCGTGCAGCTCGGCCGCCCACACGCCGGCAGCATAGTTGTTCAGCCCGTAGGTTGGGTAAGAGAGGTTGCCGACGATGGCGCCGCTGCGCGCCGGCTGCGCTGCACTGATGCCCGCCGAGCGCATGGCTGCGGCGCCCACATGCAGCAGCCATTGAAAGTGCGGGTCAAGCCCGGCCACCAGCGCGCGCTCCAGGCGGTGCGCGCCGGGGTCAAAGATGTTTGCAAAGCCGCTAACGTAGCCGCCGCGGTCGGTGGGGATGCGCTCCGCTGCTGGCGCGTCCGCATCCGTGCGCATCAGGCGCTGCTTGTGCGCCACCTGCCATGTCTGCGCGCTGGCATGCGCCAGCAAGTCGCGCCCGGCCAGCACGCCCGCCCACAGTTCTTCCGGCGAGTGCGCGCCCGGCAGCAGGCAGGCCTGCCCGACAATCGCGATCGGCCGAAAGTCCGTCATGGCGCCGCTGCGGCTAGTAGGAATCTACCTGGAAGCACTCCACGCCGCGCAACATGCAAATCGGCGCACCCTTCGCGTCCACGCAATCAATGTCCGACACCGTGCCGGCACCAGCCTGTTCATAGCCGGCCAGCTGGCAGGAAACTTTTTCGCCTTTGCGCGCCGCGCGCGTGAGCACCAGCTCCGCAATGCGCAGCGGCAGCGAGCTCTTGCCGTACGCCTGCAGCGTCCACAAAGCGGCTGCCTGCAGCGCGCCATCCAGCAGCGCCGGGCCCACATGCCAGGCGGTTGCGTCGCCGCCCGCCAGCGGCTTGTTGGCCAGCTCCAGGGTGGCAGCAGCCGCGGACCAGCCGCCCAGCTTGCTGATCACCTGCAGCTCGCGGCCATGAAAGAGGCGCCCCTCGTAGGCTGCCGCCGGCGCAAAGCCAAACTCACGCCAGCCGGCATCTTTGCGCACCGCGCCATTGAGCAGCTTGGTCTCGCCCTTGCTGAAGTCCGCCAGCGCCGTAAAGTGCGGCTTGCCGCTGGCCGCATCCACAATGCGCAGCTCCAGCGTGTGCGCGTCGCGCGTGCGCGTCGTCACCGCCAGCAGCGCCTGCTCGCGCTCCGCATCGCCAATCAGAATCGCCTTCATCACCGCCACGTCGCGCAGCGCATGCAGCGTTGCCGCCGGCCGCGCCAGCGCCGCAGCGCGGCAGAACCACTCCACCACCAGCGCCAGCGGCACCACTACTTTGCCGCGCACCACATGGTCGCGCAAAAATGGATAGCGCTGCGCACTCACCACAATCTCCACGCGGTGCTCCGGCAGCGCGGGGTCTGCGGCCGCCAGGTCCAGCCGGCCGGCGCCAATCACCACCTCCACATCTGCCGCCGTTGCGCCGCCGCCCAGCTCCGCCACAAAGGCAGCCGCACCCGCTGCATGCGCAATCAGCCCGATGCCCTGCTCCGCAAAGTGCGCGCGCAGCGCCGGCGTCACCATGCCGCCTTCCCATGGGCCCCAGTTGATGGAGCGCACCAGGCATTTGCCACCGCGCCGCACAAACTCGGCCTGCGCCACCTTGTTCAACGTTTCGTTCGCCATCGCATAATCGGCCTGGCCCACGTTGCCAAAGCGCCCGGCCACGGATGAGAACAACAGCAGCGCATCCAGTTCATCTTTGGCGGTGGCAGCCAGCAGCACCTGCAGGCCGCGCACCTTGGTGTCAAACACGCGCGCAAACTGTTCGTCGCTCTTCTCCGCAATCAGCTTGTCTGCCAGCACGCCGGCGCCATGCACCAGCACGCGGATGGGGCCGAGCTGCTTGCGCACCTGCGCCAGCACAGCCTGCACGCTGGCTGCGTCGCTGGCATCGCATGCCCAATATTCCGCAGTGCTGCCCGCTGCGCGCAGCTGCGCCAGCGTTGCCAGAATTTCGCGCCGCGCCAAAATATCACTAACGGCTGCCGCCAGCGCCTTGGGTGCCAGCTGCCGCCCCGCATTTTTCTCCGCCGTCAGCAGCGCCTGGCGCAGCGCGCCTTCCTCCACCACGCCCGCGCATTGCGCCGGCTCCGGCAACAGCTGCGTGCGGCCCAGCAATGCAAACATGGGCTGCTGCGCGCCGGCCAGCGCCAGCAGTGCCGCAGCCGTCACGCCGCGCGCCCCGCCGGTGGCCACCACCACCGTCTTTGCCGGAATGCGCCCGCGCGCTGCGGCTGCGGGTGCGCACTCGTTCAATGCCAGGCGCACGCGCGTGCCGTTCGCCGCCAGCCCGGTCTCGCGCTCGTCGCCGCCGTTCAGCAGCTCATCTGCCAGGCGCTGCCCCAGCTGCTGCGCGGGCAGCTTGCCGCACTCCAGGTCAATGCTGCGCACCGCCACTGTCGGCCACTCTTTTGCGGCGCTCTTGGCCAAGCCGGCAAAGCCGCCGTACCAGGCGCGCGGCAGCGCCGCGCTGCCCAGCCCGTAGCTGCCGCCCGTATCCTGCACAGTTACAAACACACCGCCGGCTGCCTGCAGCGCGCCAGCCGCCGCGCGCGCAGCGCTAAATGCAGCGCGTTGCGCAGCACACGCAGCGTCCACATCCGCAGCCGCACCCAAGCCGTCCAGCAATATCAACGCATCGCACGCGGCCGGCACACTGCTGCCCACTGTGGCTGCAATGCCATGCGCGCGCAGCGCAGCCGCCAGCGCCGCGCCAATGCCGCGCCCGTCATCCTTAATGAATAAATGCTGCGCGCGCTGCAAGCCGGCCAGGGCAAAGCCCGGCGCTGCAGCCGGCACGGCGCGCAGCTGATAGCGCAGCACTGGCAGCGCAGCCGCGGGTGCAGCCGCAGCAGCCGCCGCGCGCGTGCCCGCCCCAACCGGCGCTGCAGCCACCGGCGCTGCCGCACCGCTCAACTGCTGCGTCAGGTAATCCGAAATTGCCTGCAGCGTTTGCAGGCCGCCCATCACCTTCGCGTCCACCGGCGGCAGGCCCGGCAGCAACTTCTGCACCGCCGACAAAATTTCCACGCGCTTGATTGAATCGATGCCCAGGTCGGCTTCCAGCAGCATGCCCGGCTCCAGCATCTCAACCGGGTAACCGGTCTTGTCCGCCACCGTCTGCAGCACAATTGGCATCACCGCTGCCGCAGCGAACACAACGCCCGCTACTGCTGCAGCCGGCGCCGCATGCGCAGCCGTGCCATTCAACGCCACGGCCGGCGCTTGCGCACCCAGCGCTGCCAGCAGATATTCAGAAATTGCAGCCAGTGTTTGCAGGCCGCCCATCACCTTGGCGTCCACCGGCGGCAGGCCCGGCAGCTGCTTCTGCACCGCGGACAAAATTTCCACGCGCTTGATCGAGTCAATGCCCAGGTCAGCTTCCAGCAGCATCGCCGGCTCCAGCATCTCCAGCGGATAGCCGGTCTTGTCCGCCACGGTCTGCAGCACAATCGGCATCACAGCCGCGGCTTGCAGCGCGCCAGCCGGCGCCGCCGCTGCAGCATGCGCAGCAGCCGGCGCAACCCCAGCCGGCAGTGCTGCCGGCAGCGCGCCCAGCGCCTGCACCAGATATTCCGAAATTGCAGCCAGCGTCTGCAGGCCGCCCATCACCTTGGCATCCACCGGCGGCAGGCCCGGCAGCTGCTTCTGCACCGCCGACAATATTTCCACGCGCTTGATTGAGTCAATGCCCAGGTCGGCTTCCAGCAGCATCGGCGGCTCCAGCATCTCGCGCGGGTAACCGGTCTTGTCCGCCACGGTCTGCAGCACAATCTCAATCACGCGCGCGCTGTCAAAGGCGCTGCTGTGCGCTGCGCTTGCTGGCGCGGCCACGGGCGGCACGGCGGCAATCACTTGCGCGGCGGCCACCGGCGCTGCTTGTGGCGCACGCGCCACGGCCAGCGCTGCCGGCGGCGCAGCCATCGCGCGCGCTTGCAAAGCCGGCGGCGCTGCTTGCTGCGGCTGCGCAGCAGCGGCTGCGGGCGCAGCCAATCTGGCAGACCCCACTGTCTCGAGGAATGCGCGATGCGCTTCGCTCATCGTGCGCATGAAGGTTTCATGCGCGCGCGCCACGGCATCGCTGCCCGCAGCGGGCCGCACAGTTGGGGCGGGCTGCGGCGCAGCGGGCGCCACGCTGGCAGCGGGCTGTGGCGCAGCTTGCGGCGCAGCAGGCATGCGCGCCGCGCCCGCCGGCGCAGCCGCTGCAGCGCTTGCTTGTGTCAGTTGCCGGGCGGGTGCATTTTCCAAAACCGGCGCGGTCTTCACTCCCGAGCGCGGCGGGTACGGCCGCCCGATGTTGTAGCCGCCCACGGGCAGCGCTGCTGCAGAGAGCTTCGGCTCCGGCGCCAGCGCGCGGTAGCCATCCCACAGCAAATCCCAGTTGACTGCCACGCCGGCCACTGCCAAACGCGCCAGCCCGGCCAGCAGGCCCACATCCGCTGCCTGCCCGGCGGGGTTCAATGCAATCACGGTTGCCGCATCGCCCAGCGTCTGGCGCACCAGCCCGGAGAGCACGGCGCCCGCGCCCACTTCAATAAAGATGCGCCCGCCCGCAGCCTGCATGTGCTGCAGCTGCTGCGCAAACTGCACGGGCTGTGCCAGCTGCGCCGCCAACATGCCGCGCATTGCCTGCGCATCGCCGGCGTACGGCGCCGCACTGGTGTTGTTGTAAACCGGCAGGCGCGGCTTGCCAAACTTTATGCCGCCCAAAAACTTTTGCAGCGGCTCGCACGCCGGGCTCACGGCCACGGAGTGGAACGCAGTTGCCACCGGCAGCCGGCGGAACACAATCTTCTCCTTGGCCAGCAGCGCCTCCAGGCGCTCCAGCAGCAGCAGCGGGCCAGCCACCACCGACTGCTGCGGGCTGTTGTAATTTGCAATCACGCAGGCAGCCAGCTCGCCCGTCAGCAGCGCCGCCAGCTTCTCTGCCGGGTGCACCACCGCCGTCATCGCGCCCGGATGCACGCGGGATACTTCCGCCATCAGTTCACCGCGCTTGCGGCTGAGGCGCAGGCAGTCATCGCGCTCCAGCACGCCGGCTGCATGCAGCGCCACAATCTCGCCGAAGCTATGCCCGCCCACCAGCTCCGGCTGCACGCCCGCAGCTGCCAGCACCGCCAGATACGCCAGGCTCACCGTGCCGAGTGCGGGCTGCGCATTCTCTGTGGAGCGCAGCTGCTGCTCCTGGCGGGCCGCCTCGGCCGTGTCCACCGCCGGCGGCGGATAAACCAAATCGCACAGGCGCTCCGCACCCAGCAGCCCGAGGCTCTCCTGCTGCTCCCACACTTCCATTGCGGCCTCAAAGTGCATCGGCAGTTCCGCGGCCATGCCCACGCTTTGGCTGCCCTGCCCTGGAAATAAAAATACAACACCCGCTGCGCCCGCCGGGCGCGCTGCCAGCGCGTAACTTACGCCATCAATCGCCGGCTGCGTGCCGGGCTTTTGGGATTGCAAACGCTCGAGCAGCTTGGCGCTCTTTGCAACCAGATCTTCCGCGCTCTTGGCCACAATTGCCGCGCGGCAAAGCGCTGCCGCATCAAAGGCCTGCTGGCTGCGGCGCGCACCGCGCTCAAAGTCCGCCTCGCCCGCCTTGCGCCACGCTGCCACGCAGTCCGCCAGCTCCGCTGCGCTTGCCGCACTTGCCAGCCACACTTCTGCGTTGAAGGCGCGCACACGCGGCGCCGCTGCCTTGCCGCGATACTCCTCCACCGCCACATGAAAGTTGGTGCCGCCAAAGCCAAACGAGCTGACCGAGCCGCGCCGCGCTTCCGCCTTGGCCTGGATCCACGGCCGCGCCTTGGTGCTCAGGTACAGCGGGCTGTCTGCAAAGCCCAGCTCCGGGTTGGGCGCATCCACATTCGCTGTCGGCGGATACACCTGATGGCGCAGCGCCAGCGCCACCTTCACCAGCCCGGCGCTGCCGGCCGCGCCCTTTGTGTGGCCAATCTGCGACTTCACCGAACCAAGCGCACACCACTGGCGCCGCTCCGGATTTGCAGCGCTGAAAACTTCTTTGAGCGCCGTGGCCTCGCACAGGTCGCCCGCTGCGGTTGCCGTGCCGTGCGCCTCCACCAGCCGCACCGTCTCCGGCGAGTAGCCCGCCAGCGCGTAGCAGCGCTGCAGCGAAAGCGTCTGCCCTTCCGGGCGCGGCGCGTACACGCTCTTCGAGCGCCCGTCAGAAGACGAGCCCAGCCCGCGGATCACGGCATAGATCTGGTCGCCGTCGCGCTCGGCATCCGCCAGCCGGCGCAGCACCAGCATGCCGCCGCCCTCGCCCATCATTGTGCCGTCAGCATTGTCCGCAAACGGCCGGCAGTGGCCGGTGGGCGACATGGCCGGCGTCTTGCTGAAGCACATATACATGAAGATCGTGTTCAATGCATCGACGCCGCCGGTAATTACGCGGTCAGCGCTGTGCAGCTGCAGCTCGCCAATGCCCATGTGCAGCGCCGCCAGCGAGCTGGCACACGCAGCATCCGTCACGCAGTTGGTGCCGCCCAGGTTAAAGCGGTTGGCCACGCGCCCGGCCACCACATTGCCCAGGCAGCCCGGGAAGGTGTTCTCGTTCCATTCCGGGAACAGCGCCGTGATGCGCTTGACCGCTTCCTGCACTTGCGGCTCGGCGATGCCCGCACTGCGCATGCCTTCAATCCACATTGGCTGCGTCAGCAGGCCGGACATCGAGCTGATCATTTCTGTGGCCGAGGCCACGCCCAAGATCACACTGGTGGTGTCCAGCTTAAGTTTTGCAATCTGGCCGCCGGAGCAGTCTTCCAGCACCTGGCGCGCCAGCAGCAGCGCCAGCAGCTGCGCAATGTCCGTAGCCGGCAGCACGTTGGGCGGCAGCCCGTACGCCACCGGGTCAAACGGCACATCCTTCAGGAAGGCGCCCGCCTTGGAATAAGTTTTGCCGGGTGCCTTGGGGTCGGCGTCGTAGTAGTCATCCACCAGCCAGTGCGTGGCCGGGATCTCCTGCATGCAGTCGCGCCCGCTAAGGATCAGGCGCCAAAATTCATCCACGCTGCGCGCCTGTGGAAACAAGGCGCTCAGGCCGGTAATGGCAATCGGTTGGAATGGCAACGGGGACATGCGGACGGGGGCTCTCGAACCCTAAGTTTACAGCATAATTTAACCGAGACTGAGCGGCCGCGGCTGAAACTCAAACAGCGCAGCCGGCACGGGCACGCCGGCCGTGCGCAGCTGCGCAGCGCGCGTCAGCTGCGCAGCACCCTCCAGCATGTTCCATGCAATCTGCGCCACGCTGCGGTTGGCAGCCGGCTCCAAAAAGCTGCCCGCCACCCATTGGTTAAAGCTGCCCATCGCCGGCCCGCACCAAATTTGATAATCCAGCCGGCGCTCCGCATCGCCCGCAATTGGCCAGTGGCTGGACAGACCCAAGTACCAGCGAAACACCAGTGCCATGCGATGATGCGCATCCCGTTCGGCAGCTGCCAGCTCGCGCGGATCACGCTCGCGGAAGAATGTCGCGCATAAATCCCACACTTCGCCCAGCGGGCGGCGGAATGTTTCCTTCTCCAGCTTCTCCCGTTCCACAGCCGGAATATCCTCCAGGCTGTTGTACGCCTGATACAGCTCGTACAGGCGCGTGGCGCGCTGCGGAAAGAACATGCCCTTGCGCAGCACTTGCACCTTCACGCCCATCTCAAACATATCGGCCGATGGCGCCATGGTGCAATCCGCCAGCCCGGCGTGCACCAGCATCGCCTTGGCCGCATCAGAGATGCCCGCCTCCAGCGCTGCCTGATTGATGGAGCCAGTGAGCACGTAGGCCGCGCCCATCTGAAACGCAGCCGCCAGCGCAGCGGGCGTGCCCAACCCGCCGCTGGCCCCCACGCGCGGCACGCGCTCATAGCCATGCAGGCGCGCCTCGTCCAGCGCCAGCTGCAGGATCAGCGGGAAGAGCGCCGTCAGCGGCCGGTTGTCTGTATGCCCGCCGGAATCTGCCTCCACCGTGATGTCTTCCGCCACCGGCAAGCGCGCCGCAAGCCCGGCTTCTTCATTAGTTAGCTTGCCAGCCGCCACCAGCGCCTGCAGCATCTCCGGCGGCGCCGGCGCCAAAAACTGGCGCGCCACTTCTGCGCGTGAGATTTTTGCGAACACATGGTTGGGGCGCAGCAGCGTGCCGTCCGCAGCGCGCCGCAAGCCGCTGAATGCATAGTGCACCACCGTCGGCTGCAACGCCAAAAATGCGGACACACACACGCGCCGCACGCCGCGCTGCAAAAGCAGATCCACCAGCGCCGCCTCTGTGTCCGGCTCGCTGGGTGAGTGAATGAGATTGCAGCCCCACGGCTCGCCGCCCGCCAGCGCCTGCGCAATTTCCGCCAGCGCTGCATCCACGCGCGCCAAAGACAAACCGCCCGCCCCAAAAAAACCAATCACGCCCGCGCGCGCCGCTGCAATCACCAGCGGCACAGACCCGATGCCGCGCGCCATCTCCCCCACCACGTACGCAAAGCGCGTGCCGTGCGTCTCTACAAAACTGCGCCCGCCAAACCACTCCGGATACAGCGGCGGCAATGTGCCCGCCAGCACGCAGCCCGCCGGCAGGTCCGCTCCATCCAGCGCCGCAAACATGGCGCCACTGGCCGGATCCTGCAGCACATGCGCGGCCTGCCGGAACTCCTGCACCGCCGCCGCCGTGGCCGCGTGCTCCGCCGTTTGCGCCGGCGCATGCACGCCAGCCTCGCTCTCAATCACAGAGGTCTTCATAATAGATGGGGGGCGCGCCGCAAACCGCACGCGCGCCGGACCGTTATTTTACAGTGCTTGGGGAATTGGACCAACGCCTGCCCGCGGGCCGGCGGTGCCGCGCCGGTAGTCGGCGCCAAAATCGCGCCCAAAATTGATAGCAGCCTGCTGATTTGCCTTGCAGCGAAGTATCGCACCAGCCCCAGCCCCGCAAACAGACGTAAATAATAGGCGATTGAAGCATTGAAGAATGCAGGCTACTCTTGCCCACCAGTAATGTGCAGCGCGCTGCATGCTTAATGCGCCCGGCTGCTTATGCGCACTTTACGCCCCGCCCGCACAGCGCTGCGGCTGCTGCAGCGCTGCTTTTGGGCTGCAGCGCAGTCCACTGCCAGCCGCGCTGCGGCTGCCACCCACCCGCGCATACATGCCGCGCCAGTGCAAGCCCGCTTTTGCAGGCCATGCAGCCCGCGCTGCCAGTGCGCAACCGCAATTAACCTGCGCCGCCAACGCACCCGGCGCTGCACTCCAGTAACTGCCGCACGCCTGTGCCAGAACTGTGCATCAGGCCTACAATCTCAAACGCCCGGCCAAGCATTGCTTGCGCACTGGCCGGCAGCCCAACCTGCCCCATTCAGCAGCGCTTGCAAATCCAATTCTACGGAGCACACTATGCCCAGCATTGAAGGCAATCAATTTGATGAGCGCGACTTCCGCCGCGGCGCGTGGCACCAGACCGCCACGATGGTGGCGCTGCTGACAACGCGCGCCGGCGAACGCCAGAATGTGATGGCCTGCGAGTGGGCCATGATTGTGACGCTCAACCCGCTGCGCTTTGTGGTCTCCGTCGGGCCGCACCATGCAACCCACGCGCTGATTGAGGAAAGCGGCGAGTTTGGGTTGAGCTTTTGCACAGACCGGCAGGCGCGCCTGGCGCACATTGCCGGCTCCTACTCGCTCAACGACACGGACAAGTGGGCGCTGGGAAAATTCCCCACCTACGCCGCCAAGACAATTGCCGCGCAAATGATTGCGGACTGCACGCTGAATGCGGAATGCAAAGTGATCTCGACGCAGCCCCTGGGCGACCATACGGTGTTCACCGGCGAAGCGCAGTGGGCGCGCTACGATCCCGCGCTGCAGCCGCTGCTGTATAGCGCCGGCAAGTACTGGGGCATGGGCGCGCAGCTGCCAAAGGAGTAGCACTGCATATCTGCCGCAAACTAGCGCTATGGTTGAAGCATCAATTTCTCCCTCAGTGAGTACTATCCCATCCACACCACGAAGCGAACCGCTCGCAGACTCGAAGCGCTAATCTGAAAGACCACAAAGAGGTGCCATCAACAGAAACATAAATTAGTACCGCAATCGACTATTCGGCACTCTTCCCTTGCTTGATAATCGACTGACAAAAAAATCAGTTATCAATGACACGAGCTATTTGAGAGACACTTCCAGCTAGTGTCGCGCCGCCCAAGTCAAAACATCTGCAACAAGCCCCAAGTGTGAGGTCGAAACTTTTGCGCCAAACTCAATGCAGTATGCCCGGCACGGACCAAATAGACCGCAAAAACGACTGGACTAACCGTTTCGATACATATAGCTGTAGCCATTGATGGCCGGGGCGCCGCCAAGATGCACGTATAGAACTTTCGATCCCACCGGGAAAAAGCCCTTCTTCACAAGATCAATCATGCCCTGCATCGATTTCCCTTCATAAACAGGATCAGTGATCATCGCCTCTGTCCGCGCTGCAAGGCGCATGGCTTCGTTGGTCTCCTTGCTGGGAACGCCGTACGCCGGATAGGCATAATCAGGATTGATGACAATTTCATCGTCACGTACCTTGCGACCCAACTCAACCAGCTCTGCCGTGTTGTCCACAATAGCGCGAACCTGCTTGTGTAGCTGGGCAACAGTGCCTGACCCATCAATGCCGATAACGCGGTGTGCGCGACTGTCAGCCGCAAAGCCCACGACCATGCCGGCCTGCGTCGAACCTGTCACCACGCAGACAATGAAGTAATCAAAGGTGATGCCCATCTGCTTTTCCTGAGCGCGGACTTCTTCCGCGAAACCCACGTAACCGAGACCACCAAATTTGTGCACGGAAGCACCCGCCGGAATAGCATAGGGTACGCCGCCTTTGTCGCGCACAGATTGCAGTGCCTCCTCCCAGCTCTTTCGAATTCCGATATCAAAACCTTCATCTACCAAACGGCAGTCCGCGCCCATTAGACGGGTGAGAAGAATGTTGCCCACCCGATCATATACTGCATCATCATGGGGCACCCAGCTTTCCTGGATGACCACACACTTCATGCCGATCTTGGCAGCAGTCGCCGCAACCATACGCGTGTGATTGGATTGCACGCCCCCGATGGACACCAGCGTATCAGCACCAGATTTGATGACATCCGGCACAATGTATTCCAGTTTACGCAGCTTGTTGCCGCCAAATGCGAGACCGGAATTGCAGTCATCCCGCTTAGCATAAATTTCGACCTTGCCACCAATGGCTTTACTCAGGCGCGGCAGAAACTCGATCGGTGTTGGCCCGAAGGTGAGCGGATAGCGTTCAAATTTTGCAAGGTTCATAGATTGCTCCAGTTCAATTCACTTAGCCTTAAAGCATTATCATGGCATCGGCCTTTCCGAATAGTCCTTGCTCGAAAGCAAGCTCCGCGAGATATTGACGCTTCCCACATTGGTGTTTTACACATGGTACCCCTGCTCCTGTTGCTCATCAAGTCCCTCATTTATACCTGCAGCTCGACCAATGCCTTAGTGTCAATTCGCTCGGTGATCTGAACTTAGTCAGGCTATGTCTTCGCAACGAGCCCACCTCGCATCGATGCTTCCACACCGGCACCCGCGGACCAAAGCGTCTGCTGCACGCCACCAAACTCCAGCACACACTTGGACCTGCACCACCACACGCAACCCTATTTATGCAGCGCAGATTTCCCAACCCACAGTCTGGTCAAAGTTCAGTTCCAGCATCGGCTCAGCGCCGGCAAGTATTGGAGCATGGGCGCGCAGCTGCCCAAAGAGTAACGCCACACAGCCCGCCAGCGCAGCCGCTAAAGCAGCGCCGGCACGCAGCCCGCTGCCCCACCGCGTTTAAATTAATTGAAGGGCGCCTGGGATGCCGGAGAAATGCCGGCGCCGCAGCCACTGCGCGGCAGCTACATGTGGCGCAAGTAAAGCACCGCGGCCAACACGGCCAGCCCTGCCAGCACCAGCACCAGCAAGCGCCGAAAAAGGCGCAGCACCATAAAGGCCAGCGCCAGCGCCACCACTACCACCGCAATTTCTAGTGCCATGGTTGTATTTTACTGCGCCAACCAGCGCAGCGCACCCGCCCGCGCACTGCTGCGCATGCGCCGCTTGGCGGCGCACACGCAAAGCCACCGGCCGCAGCCGGCACGCGCGCAGTGCTTGCCGCTGGTGTGCGCTGCAAACACAGCAGCCGTACCACAACCGCGCGCAAGCAAAGTTCAGCGCTTGCAGCACGCGGCTTGCGCGCCGGCCAGCTAACGCCGCGCACCACAATTTTTATCCGGGCGCCAGTGTATTATTGGGCGCAAGGCGGTAACAGATTGTGGAAGCAAAACCTACTCCCGAACCAAAGACCAAACGGCCCATGCGCTACGCGCACTTCCTGTGTAGCCACGCGCACTATGATGCGCTCAAGGCCGTGGGCGAGAAAAATGACCGCACCTTTGGCTACATGGTGCGCCAGGCGGTAATTGAGTATTTGGAAAACCACACAGCGGAGCTGCCAAAAGCTGACAAGTCTGCCAAGCCCGCCAAAGCAGCGCATCCAAAGGAACCCGCCAAACCACGCCTGCTGTAGCCGCACGCGCAGCGGGCCTTGGCGCGCGCGCCGGCTCAACCGCAGCCCGCTTAGCGCTGCAGGCTTGCCGGGCGCAGCGCAGCCTTGCGGGCAGCGCTGTTGCGGCAGCCAGCCGGCACGCGCGCAGCCCAAGCCGGCACGGGTGCGCCACACAGCCGCGCCCACGGGCGCATGCAGCGCAGCAGTTTGCCGCCTTCAAGACACCCGCTTGCCATCCAACCACTCGCCGCTGTAGGAGCCGCCATCGGGCAGCGTGGTAGTGCCCGCACCGTGCTTGTTGCCGTTGTGCCACATGCCCGCATACACCGAGCCATTCCAGTAGCTGTAGGTGCCAAAGCCGTTGCGCTGATCATGCTGCCATTCACCACTGAACTTGGAGCCATGCGATAAAGTCTCGGTGCCCTGCCCGCAGCGCTGGCCGGCCTGCCACTCACCGGTATAGTGCAGGCCGTATGCATAGGTGCGCATGCCGTGCCCATGGTACAACCCCGCCTGCCACTGCCCGCTGTAGCGCAATCCGTGCGGGTATGTTTCGGTTCCATTGCCGTGGTACTTGCCCGCCTGCCACTCGCCAATGTAGCTAAGGCCCTTGTCCAAAGTGCGCTTGCCCTGCCCGTGATACAAACCAGCCTGCCACTCGCCCACATACTGCAAGCCGTGGGCGTACAGCTCGCTGCCTTGCCCGTGCTTTTCGCCCGCCTGCCACCCGCCCACATAGCTCAGGCCGGGGCCATAGGTACGCGTTCCCTGTCCGTGGTACTTTCCATCCAGCCACTCGCCGCTGTACTGCTGGTCCGCGCCGTACGTCTCTACTCCGTGCCCATGGTGCTTGTCATTGTGCCATTGGCCAACATACTCGCTGCCATCGCGGCCGATGTAGGTGCCCTGGCCATGGCGCTGGCCTTCGCTGTTGGTCTGGCCCACGTAGTTCATTGGCGGCGCGCCCCAACCCGTGCGCTGCGCACTGGCTTTAGCACGCGCAGCGCGCTGCGCGCCAGCCCGCCAGGCAGCCGGCCGGCTGTGCGCAAGCGTGCAAAGCTGCAGCGCATTTTATGCAGCGCACGCTTGGCAATCGCAGCTTGTTTTGGCATGGCAATGTCTGCAATGGCTACTGCCGCCGCACGCAAACGGGCGCCGGCGCGGGGTTGAATTTATTCTGCTGCAAGCCCGGCACATTGATGGAGGCTGCCCCGCAATCAGAAAGCGGACTTCTCACGCTGCGCGCTTTCTGATTGCGCAATGCCGGCTGCTGCGCCGCATCCACACTGCATGGCCTGATTAGCCCGGGAAACGCCGTGCCAATCAGAACCAGCGCCGACGCTTTGGATAAATAGCTGCAGCATCTGCGGCAAATAATATTCGCGCCAGCCAGGCAGTGCCGTAAAAATGGCCTGAATCAAAAAGCCGGCATCTCACGATGCCAGCCTTTTGATTAAGGATTACGGGCCGCTGCTCGCGCGTGCCGCCTCCCGCTTCCCACCTGCATTAACTACATACCCATGCACAATCCGTGCCAAGCGCTCCGCCCGCGCCAAACATTATCCATAACCGCTGCCGCCCCCGGCCCCGGCCCCGGAATGGGCCGTGGTGTCTGCCAAGCTGCTTTGATTACGCAAGAACCGATTGAACAGCCCGGCGCTGGCCAGACGCGCCGCGCTCCGCCAGCGCAACGCCCCACAGCGCCGCACCAATCCTGCAGCGCGTTGCGCCGCGCCACTGCCAAGCAGAAACTTAAACAATGAGCACACCGCGGAAGCCGCGCGAGCCGTAGTAGGAAGCGGCGCCGTTGTGATAAATAAACACCCGGTCGAAACGCCGGTCCCCGAAGATGGCGCCGCCAAGTTTTCTGATTGCAAGCGGAGCTTGCAGCCAGCTCGATGTTTTCAGATCGAATGTGCCCAGCTGCTGCAACTCCCGGTACTGGGCTTCAGTCAGCAATTCGATGCCCATGGCCACAGCCAAGCCCACGGCGCTATCTTTCGGCTTGGCTTCTTTGCGCGCTGCCAGCGCAGCTGCGTCATAGCACAGACTGCGGCGCCCGGCCGGGCTTTCCGGCGCACAATCATAAAAACTGTATGCGCCCGTTGCTGCAGCGTAGCCAACCACATCCGGCTCGCCACCCGTGCGCTCCATTTCACTGAGCGCCAGCACTTTCCCGGGATTGGCCACAAGCTTGGCTTGCACTTTGGCCCACTGCAGGCCTGGATGCCGGCGCTGGTGCTCCTCAAAACGCGCTTGCAACAGCGTAAGCAGCGCGGCGCGCTGTTTGTCATTCAGGTTCTTTGCTTTTTGCATCGCTTGCCTTGCCTCTCTGCCCGGTTTCAGTTACGCTGGCGCTGCTTTACAACCACAGCCCGGCCCACTTTGAAAGGATTATATAATCTTCAAAGATCCGACGGCAGCTATAAATGTTTGCGCGCCGCAATTACAGAGGTTTACCCATGCCAGCAGAAATCCCAACCCTCACCAAGCGCACGCTCCAGGCGCAGGTGATCGGCCCCATCTTTGCGGAGATGGTGGAGCAGATCGGGGAGCAGCAGGCGACTGCCATTCTGGACGCTGCCATCCGCAAGGCGGCAATTGCCGAAGGCAGGTATTTTGCGGAGAAGGCCGGCGGCCAGACCTCAATGGCCAACTTCATCAAACTCTATGAGAACTGGACCAGCGACGGCGCGCTTGAGATGAAGGTGCTGGCGGCCAGCGACACGGTGTTCGACTTCGACATCACGCGCTGCAAGTATGCTGAAACCTACAAGGAAATGGGGCTGGGCAAGATCGGCCATCTGCTCTCCTGCAATCGTGACGGCACGTTCTGCCAGGGCTATGACGCGAACATTTCCCTCGAGCGCAAGCAGACCATCATGCAGGGCGCGCCCTGCTGCACCTTCCGTTACCGCTACAACGGC
>OFRL01000326.1_pt1 | contig 23888 bp, 23 predicted proteins | sample 1543121 | NCBI WGS metagenome assembly OFRL01 (sample SAMN07774228, study PRJEB24372) | wastewater metagenome | isolation source: Lake Maggiore Cannobio | place: Italy: Cannobio | collected 2016-01
CTGTCCTGCGCACACGAGCAAGCGGCGACCAAGGCTACATGGACGTACTTGCGCCGCCCCCGCGAACCCACAGTGCCCCGCCATCCCACGGGATGCCGCTCTGGCCCTGGCTTTGGCAGTTGCAGTTGCACTGAGCGGGTGCCGGGCGCAGCCCGGCCGACCAACCCCTTGATTTCGGGACAATCAGCCATACCCCTTGGCGAGGCCGCACGCGCTGGCGCGGCATTGCACACGGAGCCTTATCGATGACCGAGACCACCCAGACCGAAACCCTTGGCTTCCAGACCGAAGTCAAGCAGCTGCTGCAACTGATGATCCACTCGCTGTACTCCAACAAGGAGATCTTCCTCCGCGAGCTGGTCTCCAACGCCGCCGACGCTGCCGACAAGCTGCGTTTCGAGGCCCTGACCCAGCCGGCCCTGCTGGAAGGCGACAGCGAACTGCGCGTGCGCGTCAGCTTCGACCCCACCGCCCACACCATCACCATCGAAGACAACGGCATCGGCATGAGCCGCGCCGAAGCCATCGCCCACCTCGGCACGATTGCAAAGTCCGGCACCGGCGATTTCCTGCGCCAGCTGTCCGGCGACCAGAAGAAGGATTCGCAGCTGATCGGCCAGTTCGGCGTCGGCTTCTACAGTGCCTTCATCGTCGCCGACGAAGTGGAAGTGACCTCGCGCCGCGCTGGCCTGGCAGCAGGGGAAGGCGTGCGCTGGACCTCGCGCGGCGAAGGCGATTTCGAAGTCGCCACGGTCGACAAGGCCGAGCGCGGCACCCGCATCGTGCTGCACCTGAAGGACGGCGAGCACGACTTCGCCGATGGCTGGCGCCTGCGCAGCATTCTCAAGAAGTACTCGGACCACATCGGCCTGCCGATCCAGATGCCCAAGGAGGGCGGTGAAGAAGGCGCAGCGGTCGAGTGGGAAACCGTCAACCGCGCCAGCGCACTGTGGACCCGCCCGCGCACCGAAATCAGCGATGCCGAATACACCGAGTTCTACAAGCACGTCGCGCACGACCACAGCGACCCGCTGGCGTGGAGCCACAACAAGGTCGAGGGCAAGCTGGAGTACACCTCGCTGCTGTACGTGCCCGGCCGTGCGCCGTTCGACCTGTACCACCGCGATGCGCCCAAGGGCCTGAAGCTGTACGTGCAGCGCGTGTTCGTGATGGACCAGGCCGAGCAGTTCCTGCCGCTGTACCTGCGCTTCATCAAGGGTGTGGTCGATTCCAACGACCTGTCGCTGAATGTCTCGCGCGAGATCCTGCAGGCCGGCCCGGTCATCGACTCGATGAAGGCCGCGCTGACCAAGCGCTCGCTGGACATGCTGGAGAAGCTGGCCGCCGACAAGCCGGAGCAATACGCCACGTTCTGGAAGGAATTCGGCCAGGTGCTGAAGGAAGGCCCGGCCGAGGACTACAACAACCGCGAGAAGGTGGCCGGCCTGCTGCGCTTCGCCTCCACCCGTGGTGACGGCGATGCGCAGAGCGTGTCGCTGGCCGACTACCTCGGCCGCATGACCGAAGGCCAGGACAAGATCTATTACCTGACCGGCGAGAGCTACAGCCAGGTCCGCAACAGCCCGCACCTGGAAGTGTTCCGCAAGAAGGGCGTGGAAGTGCTGCTGCTGACCGACCGCATCGACGAGTGGCTGATGGGCTACCTGACTGATTTCGACGGCAAGGGCTTCGTCGACATCGCCCGTGGCGACCTCGACCTGGGTGCCTTGGAAACCGAAGCGGACAAGCAGGAGCAGGAAGCGGCGGCCAAGGACAAGCAGGGCCTGGTCGAGCGCCTGAAGACGGTGCTGGGTGATGACGTGGCCGAAGTGCGCGTCTCGCACCGCCTGACCGATTCGCCGGCGGTACTGGCCATCGGCGAACAGGACCTGGGCCTGCAGATGCGCCAGATCCTGGAGGCCAGCGGCCAGAAGGTACCGGACAGCAAGCCGGTGCTGGAGATCAACCCGGGCCACCCGCTGATCGCCAAGCTCGACGCCGAAGCCGATGGCGCGCGTTTCGACGACCTCGGCCGGGTGCTGTTCGACCAGGCTGCGTTGGCCGCCGGTGACAGCCTGAAGGATCCGGGTGCCTATGTGGCGCGCCTGAACAAGCTGCTGCTGGAGCTGTCGGTCTGATCGAGGCGATGGTCGCCGGGCATGGCCCGGCGCTACCGGGTGCTGGTGGATGCCAACCTTGGTTGGCATTCCTGCTTTGGTAGGTGCCAACCTTGGTTGGCATTCCTGCTTTGGTAGGTGCCAACCTTGGTTGGCGCCCCAAAAGCGTGCCAACCAAGGTTGGCACCTACCAGGGCGGGTCGAGCGTGCCGACCAAGGTTGGCACCTACCAGGCTGGGTCGAAGCGTGCCGACCAAGGTTGGCACCCACCAGGGGGCGGCGGTTGGCACCTGCCAAAACGGTGTTGCTCAGGCGTCCCGATCCAGCAGTGAGCCCAGCATCTGGTCCTGGCGACGGATCACCGTGGCATTGGCGGCAAAGGCCACGACCTCGGCTTTCGCGGCCAGCAGATCACCCAGCGGCGCGCCGGCATTGGCGCCGGTGGGCGCCACCAAAGCCTGCACCCCACCCTGCTCGGTGGTATTGCGCTGCAACTGCAGGTGCTGGGCACCCGGGGTCGCCAGGTTGGCCACGTTGTGCGCGGCTACCTGCACGCCCTGCTGGGCCGCACGCATCCCGCTGAGGGCGATTCCCATCACGTTGTCCATGGCGGTCTCCGGGCCGCCCTGCGCAGCCCTCCGGACCGGTTAACGGCCGACGGGCCGCGACCTTGAGTCCACATCGGCCCGACAGGCCCGAGTGGTAGCATATCCCTCTGATTTCAGCGCCTTTTGCCAATGCTCAGTTTTTTCCGCCGCAAGAAGCCCCAGGATGCCCCCGTAACGGAGGCACCCAAGACCCAGCACTACTCGGCTGAAGAGCTGGCGGCGGCATTCCCGTCGGCCGCGCCGGTCGAGGACAAGGAGCCGGCGCCGGTAGCAGTACCGGCCGAGCCTGCACCGGTCGAGCCGCCCCCAGCAACCGCCGTTCCGGTCGCTGTCGAGCCCACCCCGGTTATTCCGGCCCCAGCCGCACCGGTTCCGGCAGCTCCTGCGCCGACGGCTCAGATCGACGTCGCCCCTATCGCGATTCCGGCCATCGAACCGGCCCCCGTACCGCTGCCTGAGCCCACCCCGGCACCGACACCGGCACCGGTCACCGACGACCTGCCTGCCGCCGCCTCGATCGACGCCGTTCCGGCGCCGGCTGGCAAGCCCGGCTGGCGCGAGCGCCTGCGCAACAGCGTCATCGCGCGCAGCTTTGGTGGCCTGTTCTCGCGCAACCCCAAGCTTGACGACGACCTGCTGGACGAGCTGGAAACCGCACTGATCACCGCCGACGTCGGCGTGGGCGCCACCACCGACCTGGTCGAGGGCCTGCGCAAGCGCATGAAATCGCGCGAATTCGCCGACGCCAATGCGCTGCTGGCCGCGCTGCGCGCCGAGCTGATCGCAATCCTGCAGCCGGTGGCCAAGCCGCTGTTGATCGACCGCAACGCCAAGCCCTTCGTGGTGCTCACCGTCGGCGTCAACGGCGTCGGCAAGACCACCACCATCGGCAAGCTGGCCAAGCGCTTCAAGGACGATGGCCACAGCCTGATGCTGGCCGCCGGTGACACCTTCCGCGCCGCTGCCGTGGCCCAGCTGCAGGCCTGGGGCGAGCGCAACGGCGTGGCCGTGGTCGCGCAGGGGCAGAACGCCGATGCCGCTTCGGTGGCATTCGACGCGCTGCAGGCCGGCAAGGCCCGTGGCACCTCGGTGCTGATCGCCGATACCGCGGGCCGCCTGCACACCCAATCCGGCCTGATGAACGAGCTGGGCAAGATCCGCCGCGTGCTCGGCAAGATCGACCCCACCGCCCCGCACGAAGTGCTGATGGTGATCGACGGCACCACTGGCCAGAACGCGCTGTCGCAGCTGCGCCAGTTCAATGCCGCAGTGAACGTGACCGGCCTGGTAGTGACCAAGCTGGACGGCACCGCCAAGGGCGGCGTGGTGTTCGCACTGGCCCGCGAGTTCGGCATTCCGATCCGATTCGCCGGCATCGGCGAGCGCCCGGAAGACCTGCGCGTGTTCGACCCGGAAGCTTTCGTCGACGCCCTGCTGCCCGAAGCGCTGGGCGCCTGATACACCGTGCAGCCACGCATGGCGTGGCTCTACTGCAATCCAGTAGAGCCACCCCACGGGTGGCTGCCTCTCTGGAACACCGATGCCCCGCCAGCCGCACGCCAGCGCCAAGACTGCCCGGGAAGACGGTTTCGTCGCCCGCCTGCTGCACTGGTTCGACGACCACGGCCGCCACGACCTGCCCTGGCAGCACCCGCGCAGTCCCTACCGGGTCTGGCTGTCGGAAATCATGCTGCAGCAAACCCAGGTGGCCACGGTCATCCCGTATTTCCAGCGGTTCCTGCAGCACTTCCCGACCCTGCCCGACCTTGCCGCCGCCAGCAACGACGCGGTGATGGCGCAGTGGGCCGGGCTCGGCTACTACGCCCGCGCACGCAACCTGCATGCCGCTGCGAAGCGCTGCGTGGAACTGCACGACGGCGACCTGCCGCGTGATTTCGATGCATTGCATGCCCTGCCCGGCATCGGCCGCAGCACCGCCGGTGCGATCCTCAGCCAGGCCTGGAACGACCCGTTCGCGATCCTCGATGGCAACGTCAAGCGGGTGCTCAGCCGTTACCACGGCATCGATGGTTTCCCCGGGCTGCCGGCCATCGAGAAGCAGCTGTGGGCGATCGCCGAGGCGCATGTGATGCAGGTGCCGGCCGGGCGCATGGCCGACTACACGCAGGCGCAGATGGACCTGGGCGCGACGGTGTGCAGCCGTGCCAAACCGGCCTGCGTGATCTGCCCGTTGCAGGATGACTGCGTGGCACGGCGCGAAGGCCGCACGGCTGAACTACCCACGCCCAAGCCCAGCAAGACCCTGCCCGAGCGCGAGGCCGTTGCGCTGCTGCTGCGCGACGCCCAGCAGCGTGTGCTGCTGCAGAAGCGGCCGGACACCGGCATCTGGGCGCAGCTGTGGACGCTGCCGCAGGCCGATGCCGGCAGCGTGCTGCAGGACTGGTTCGACGTGCACGTCGACGGCTCGCTGGAAGAGGCCGAAGAGCTGCCGGTGCTGCAGCACACCTTCAGCCACTACAAGCTGCATCTGCAGGTATTGTCGCGGCAGGTACACGGCCTGCACGTGGAAGAACCCACGCTGCGCTGGGTCGCCAGCGACGAACTGCACGCGCTGGGCCTGCCGGCACCGATCCGCAAACTGCTCGACGGCGCAGCGATCAAGACACCGAAACGAAATTCCAAGAAACCCCGCAACCACGAGTGAATGCCATGTCCCGAACCGTCTTCTGCCAGTACGAACAACGCGATGCCGAGGGCCTGGACTTCGTGCCCTACCCCGGCGAACTGGGCCAGCGCATCTTCAACAACATCGGCAAGCAGGCCTGGGCTGCGTGGCTGGCGCACCAGACCATGCTGATCAACGAGAACCGCCTGTCGCCGCGCACGGCGGAGCATCGCGCGTTCCTTGAAGGCGAACTGATCAAGTTCCTGTTCGAGAAGGACGCGGAAAAGCCGGCCGGCTTCACCCCGGAAGCCTGACACACAGGTAGTGCCGGCCGCTGGCCGGCAACCTGGCATCTGCGCGATGCCGGCCAGCGGCCGGCACTACCACGCTATTTCGTGCTTTCCTCGCGCTCCTGCACCTGCGCCTGGCGCAGCTCCTGCTCGGAGGCACGCAGCGCCTTCACGTCCAGCTTGCGGATGCTGTCGATGAAGCACGGCATGCGCGGGCCGCCGGTGGGGTCGCGCACCAGCACCTTGTCGAAACGCGCCGAAACACGGTTCATCTGGCTGGTCAGGCCGATGGCGGTGGCATACGGCAGGTCCTGGCAGGGCCCCCTCAATTCCAGCAGATAGGCCTCGCTGGGACGCGTCCACACCGCCAGCGCGCTATCACCCAGTTCGGTCCAGCCGTTGAGGCTGCCGAAGAACTGCATGTCGTTCTGCGGCGCGCCGGCATGGGCACGGTACAGGTCAAGTTTCTCGGCAGAGCTGAGCCGGCCGGTGGTCGCGCAGGCGGCCAGCGCCAGGCAGAGTCCGGCCATCAGGATCGGGGTCTTCATGGCGATCTCCTCGGGGAACTGTCGCCATCATGCGCCTGCGCAGACAACGCCGGCGCGAAAGCCAGTGCCCCATTCAGCAGCCGGTCGGCGGCTCCTGGCCGGACCACGGCAGTCGCCAACCTTGGTTGGCGCTTGCCCTGCAAGAGCAGCCGACCAAGGTCGGCTTCCACCAAAGCGGGCCCAGCGCCTCAGACGTCGGCGTGGGCCAGTGCGTGCAGGCGCCCCTCGCGCAGCTCCAGCACCCGGTCCAGGCGCCGTGCCAGGCTGCGGTCGTGGGTCACCAGCACCAGACTGGTATGCCGCGCACGATTCAGTTCCAGCATCAGCTCGAACACCGTCGCCGCGGTGCGGTCATCGAGGTTGCCGGTCGGCTCGTCCCCGAGCACGCAGGCCGGATGATTGACCAGCGCACGCGCCACTGCGGCACGCTGGCGTTCGCCACCGGACAGTTCGCCGGGCTTGTGGTCCAGGCGATGGCCAAGGCCGACCGCTTCCAGCAGCGTGGTGGCCCGGCTGCTCGCCTCGGCCACTGCAGTACCGGCCAGCAGCACCGGCATCATCACGTTTTCCAGCGCGGTGAACTCAGGCAGCAGGTGGTGGAACTGATAGACGAAGCCCAGCGCCTGGTTGCGCAGCAGGCCGCGCGCGGTATCGGACAGCGCTGACATGCGCTGGCCGGTCACATAGACCTCGCCGGCGGTCGGAATGTCCAGGCCACCCAGCAGGTGCAGCAGCGTGCTCTTGCCGGCGCCGGAGGCACCGATGATCGCGACCGTTTCGCCGGCGGTCACGGTCAGGTCCAGGCCATCGAACACCGGGGTCTGCATGCGCCCTTCGGCGTAGGTCTTGCCCAGTGCTTCGGCGCGGATCACTTCATCGCCGCGGTTGAAGACCTTATTCATAACGCAGGGCCTCCGCCGGCTGGGTGCGTGCTGCCCGCCAGGCGGGATACAGGGTGGCCAGGAAGCTCATCAGCAGCGCGACCACGGTGATCGCCACCACGTCGCCGGTCTGCATGTCGGTCGGCAGGCCGGTGATGTAGTACACATCCTCCGGCATCAGCTTGACGTTGAACACACTCTCGATGGCACCGAGGATGCGCTCCAGGTTGAGTGTGAGGGTGATGCCACCGATCAGGCCGGCCAGCGTGCCGAAGATGCCGATCAGCGAGCCCTGCACCATGAACACCTGCATCACCCCGCCCGGGGTCAGGCCCAGCGTGCGCAGGATGGCGATGTCGGCCTGCTTGTCGGTCACCAGCATCACCTGCGAGGACACCAGGTTGAACGCGCCCATGGCGATGATCAGCGACAGCAGGATGCCCATCACCACCTTCTCCATGCGCAGCGAGTGGTAGAGGTTGGCGTTCTGCTGGGTCCAGTCACTCACGCGGTACGCACCACCGAGGTTCTGCGCGAGGTCCACGCCCACTTCCAGCGAGCGGTCCATGTCGTGCAGCTTCAGCCGCACGCCGGTGGCGCCATCGGAACGCAGCACGCGCTCCAGGTCCTTCATGTTGGCGAAGCCGACGCCGCGGTCGACCTCGTTGTAGCCGGCCTCGAAGAGGCCGCTCACGGTAAAGCGTTTCATCCGTGGCACCGCACCGGCAGGCGTGCCCTGCACTTCGGCGAACGTCACCAGCACCTGATCGCCAACGTCCACGCCCAGCCAGATCGCCAGCTCCTTGCCCAGCAGCAGGTTGAAGCTGCCCTGCGTGAGGCTGTCATAGCTGCCCTTGGTGACCTTCTTGTCGATCACCGATACCTTCGGCTCCAGCGCCGGATCGATGCCCTGGATGATCGCGCCCTGCACGCGCGGGCCGCTGATCATCGACTGGATCTCGATGTACGGCGCAGCACCGGCCACGCGCGGGTCCTTGCTGGCCACGTCGACCACGCGCATCCAGTCCGGCATCGGCTCGCCGTCACGGCTGATGGTGGTGTGCGCGGTCATCTGCAGCAGGCGGCTGCGGATTTCCTTCTGGAAACCGCTCATCACGGCCAAGGTGGTGATCAGCACCGTGACGCCGAGCGCGATGCCCAGGATCGATGCCATCGAGATGAAGGAGATGAAGCCGTTGCGGCGCTTGGCGCGCAGGTAGCGCAGGCCAATGGCCACGGGAATGGGTTTGAACATGCAGGCACGCCGGTCAATTCAGCTTATGGTGCCATCGACCGGGGCCTACGGGAAACGCCACGTGCGGCCACGGCCAGTCGCAGTTCACGTCGCTGCCCGGAATCGAGCACATCCGGCCAGAACAGCAGGCGCCGGCGGCGGCGATCCTCACGCCAGAGCAACAACAGCCATGGGCCACGCACGACCAGCTGGGGTGCATCGGCGTCCTGCCCGGCCACCTGCAGCGGCTCGGGCGGTGCCGGCAGAAGCACCTGCACGCGCGGCCTGCGCTGGCGCCAGGCCAGTTCGGCCAACCCGATGACCCAGGCCAGCACCACCGCGGGCATCAGCAACCGTGAAGGCAGATCCGATGCGCGCAGCAGCCAGGGCGCAGCCAGCAGCACCGCCAACTGGGCGGCGGCCTGCAGCCGCGAGGGGCGCCACTCAAGGCTTGAGGGCGAGGATCTTCTGCATGAGGGGGATCGCGTGCGCATGTGGACAGGCCTCATAGCCCATGAACCAGCGCCACAACTTATCGTCCTCGCAGTCGAGCAGGAACAGGAAAACCTCGCGCTCTTCGGTCGGCGCAGTGCTCCATTCGTGGTCCAGGTAGCGACCGAACAGCTGGTCCAGCTCACGCATGCCGCGGCGGCAACGCCAGCGCAGCTTCTTCAGCAGAACGTCTTCTTCCATCATGTTTCTCCAGATACAGCAAAGCCACGCATGGCGTGGCTCTACTGGGGTGGCACAGCCACGCGTGGCGTGGCTCTACCGGGTACAGCCAGGCCTGATCAGGCGCGGCGTTCCATCATCAGCTTCTTGATCTCGGCGATCGCCAGCGCCGGGTTCAGGCCCTTCGGGCAGGTCCGGGCGCAGTTCATGATGGTGTGGCAGCGGTACAGCTTGAACGGATCTTCCAGATCGTCCAGGCGCGCACCGGTGTCCTCATCGCGCGAGTCGATGATCCAGCGGTAGGCCTGCAGCAGGATCGCCGGGCCCAGGTAACGCTCGCCGTTCCACCAGTAGCTCGGGCAGCTGGTCGAGCAGCAGGCGCACAGGATGCACTCGTACAGGCCGTCCAGCTTCTTGCGGTCTTCCGGCGACTGCAGGCGCTCACGATCCGGCGGTGCCGGAGTCTGGGTGCGGATCCACGGCTTGATCGAGGCGTACTGCGCGTAGAAGTGGGTCAGGTCCGGAACCAGATCCTTGACCACGTTCATGTGCGGCAGCGGGTAGATCGGCACTTCCTTCTTGCCGCAGTCCGAGATGGCTCGGGTGCAGGCCAGGGTGTTGGTGCCGTCGATGTTCATCGCGCACGAACCACAGATACCTTCGCGGCAGGAGCGGCGGAAGGTCAGGGTCGGGTCGATCTCGTTCTTGATCTTGATCAGGGCGTCCAGGACCATCGGGCCACAGGCGTCCAGATCGACTTCATAGGTATCGGTGCGCGGGTTGCTGTCGTCGTCCGGACTCCAGCGGTAGATCTTGAAGGTGCGCACGTTCTTGCCGCCGTTCTTGACGGGGAAGTGCTTGCCCTTCGTGATCTTGGAATTCTTGGGGAGTGAAAACTCGGCCATGGCTGCTCTCGTTGGCTCAGGCGGCCCGCGCCCGTGGGCGCGGATTGCATGGTAGGCGGGGTCGGATCAGTACACGCGCGGCTTCGGCGGCACTACGGACACGTCGTCGGTCAACGTGTACATGTGCACCGGACGGTAGTCGAAGCTGCACTTGCCCTTCTCGTCGACGCTGACCAGGGTGTGCTTCTGCCAGTTGACGTCGTCGCGGTCCGGATAGTCCTCGTGCGCATGCGCGCCGCGGCTTTCCTTGCGCTGTTCGGCCGAGTTGATCGTCGCCACCGCGTTGAGCAGCAGGTTGTTCAGCTCGTAGGTCTCGATCAGGTCCGAGTTCCAGACCAGCGAACGGTCGGAGACCTTCACGTCCTGGAACGAGTCGAAGATCTTGTCCATCTTCTCGCAGCCTTCCTTCAGCGTCTGGCTGGTGCGGAAGACCGCCGCGTCGGCCTGCATGGTGCGCTGCATGCGATCGCGGATGACCGAGGTCGGGGTATCGCCGTTGGCGTGGCGCAGCTTGTCCAGCAGGCCCAGCGCCTTGTCGCAGGCATCGGCCGCCAGCGGCTTGTGCGACGCGCCCGGCTTGATGGTCTCGGCGCAACGGTTGGCCACTGCACGACCGAACACCACCAGGTCCAGCAGCGAGTTCGAGCCGAGGCGGTTGGCACCGTGCACCGACACACAGGCGGCTTCGCCGATCGCGTACAGGCCCGGCACCACGGCATCCGGGTTGTCGCCGACCTTGCGCACGACTTCGCCGTGATAGTTGGTCGGGATGCCACCCATGTTGTAGTGCACGGTCGGGATCACCGGGATCGGCTGCTTGTGCACGTCGACGCCGGCGAAGATGCGGGCGCTTTCTGCGATGCCCGGCAGCTTCTCGTCGATCACGCCCGGGCCGAGGTGGGTCAGGTCGAGCAGGATGTGGTCCTTGTGCTCGCCGACGCCGCGGCCTTCGCGGATCTCGATGGTCATCGAACGGCTGACCACGTCGCGCGAGGCCAGATCCTTGTAGTGCGGTGCGTAGCGCTCCATGAAGCGCTCGCCGCTGCTGTTGCGCAGGATGCCGCCTTCACCGCGGACACCCTCGGTGATCAGGCAGCCGGCGCCGTAGATGCCGGTCGGGTGGAACTGCACGAACTCCATGTCCTGCATGGCGATGCCGGCACGCATGGCCAGGCCGCCACCGTCACCGGTGCAGGTGTGCGCCGAGGTGGCGCTGAAGTAGGCACGGCCGTAACCGCCGGTGGCCAGCACCACGCCCTGGGCGCGGAACAGGTGCAGGGTGCCGTCGGACATGTCCAACGCCAGCACGCCGCGGCAGGCACCTTCGTCATCGAAGATCAGGTCGAGTGCGAAGTACTCGATCATGAAGCGTGCGTCGTGCTTCAGCGACTGCTGGTACAGGGTGTGCAGCATCGCGTGGCCGGTACGGTCGGCCGCCGCGCAGGTACGCTGCGCCGCCGGGCCTTCGCCGTACTTGGTGGTCATGCCACCGAACGGACGCTGGTAGATCTTGCCTTCGGCGGTGCGCGAGAACGGCACGCCGTAGTGTTCGAGCTCGATGATGGCCGGGATGGCCTCACGGCACATGTATTCGATGGCGTCCTGGTCGCCCAGCCAGTCCGAACCCTTGATGGTGTCGAAGAAGTGGTAGCGCCAGTCGTCCTCGCCCATGTTGGCGAGTGCGGCCGAGATACCGCCCTGGGCGGCAACGGTGTGCGAACGGGTCGGGAAGACCTTGGTCAGGCACACGGTCTGCAGGCCCTTGGCGGCCAGGCCGAACGTGGCGCGCAGGCCGGCGCCGCCGGCGCCCACCACGACCATGTCGTACTTGTGTTCGGTGATCTTGTAAGCGGACATCTAATCTGGATTCCTGTGTAGGTGCCTGGGCTCAGGCAACGCCGAGGGCGATGCGGCCCACCGCAAACACACTGACGATCATGCCGAGCACGGCGACGAACTTCACCGCGGTCTGCAGCACCAGGGCCAGCAGCGATTCGTGGATGTAATCTTCCAGCACGACCTGCATGCCGAGCTGCGCGTGCCAGAACATGGCGATCAGCAGGCCGATCAGCGGCACAGCGTTCCACGGCTTGGCCACGGCGGCGGCGGCGGTCGCGTAGTCCGAGCCCAGCAGGCCCAGCACGAAGACCAGGAACCAGATGCCCAGGGCCACCAGGGCGGCGGCGGTCAGGCGCTGGTGCACGAAGTGCTCGGTGCCGGTCTTGGCCGAACCGAGGCCGCGTACGCTCTTCAACGGGGTACGGAACTTGCTCACGCGGCACCTCCGAACATCACATAGGCCCACACCAGCAGGGTGATCACCAGGCTGCCGATGACCGACAGCCAGCTGCTGCGGATGAAGGCGGGGATGCTGAAGCCGATGGCGAAGTCCTGCACCACATGGCGGATGCCATTGCACAGGTGATAGGCGAACGACCATGTCCACGCGAACAGGAACACGCGGCCATACCAGGCCCCGGCGTGGCCGGTGAAGCAGTTCCAGGACTCGGGCCCCATCATCAGGGCCAGCAGGCCGGCGGCGATGATGAGGGCACCAACAGACAGAAAGACGCCAGTGGCTCGATGCAGGATCGAGGTGGCCATCTGAATCTGCCAGCGATACACCTGAAGGTGCGGGGAAAGTGGGCGTTGTCTGGTCGCCATTCGCTGGGCTCGTTGTCTCGGCTGGGCGGCACACGGCCGCGTTGGCTCAATGCTGATCAGAAATCGATGCAGCGTCCGTTTTTCTCCCAATCGCCATACCGCACCGGATCAAGTCCGCCGCGGCCGCCGAATTCCTCTGCTTTTTCCTGTTCCACGGGCACGGGTGCCGCGGGGACCAGCGGGGCTTCAGATTCGTCGTCGGGAGTGGGGGTTGTTTGGCCTATCATGTTCGGTCTCGCAACGCACAAATTTTAGACCTCGTTCACGTGCCTGACAACCTGCCCCCTGCTTTCGTCGGATATCCGCGCCTGCCCGGCCACCAGCTGCTGAGCCTGCAAGGCCCGGATGCAGCTGTCTTTGCCCACGCCCAGTTCAGCAGCGATGTCACCGCCCTGCCCCTGCAGCACTGGCAGTGGAGCGCCTGGCTGAGCGCCAAGGGCCGCACCCTGGCGGTGTTCCAGCTGCTTCGGCTAGCGGACGACCACGTGATGCTGGTGCTGGCCGACGGCGATGCCGATGCGATTGCGTCGCAACTGCAGCGCTTCGTGTTCCGCCGCAAGGTGAAGGTACTGGTGCGCAGCGATCTGGCCGTGGCCGGTGCGTTCACTGCGCCCGAAGCCGCCAGCGGCGCTGCGATTGCGCAGACCGCAGGTGACGGCTGGGAACTGGACCTGGGCAGCGACGCCTTGCCGCGGACCCTGCGCATTGGCAGCGCCGATGCCTTCGCCGCCGGCAGTGAAGCCGATGAGGCCGCTTTCGCACTGGCCTGGCGCCAGGCCGACCTGCGCTACGGCCTGCCTCGGCTGCAAGAAAGCCAGCGCGAAGTGTGGACCCCGCAGCAGCTGGGGTTGGACCGCCTGAACGGTTACAGCGTGAAGAAGGGCTGCTATCCCGGCCAGGAAATCGTCGCCCGCACCCACTTCCTCGGCAAGGCCAAGCGTGCGGTGCAGCTGCTGCATACCGCGGCACCGGCGCAGGCAGGCGATGGCGTGCAGCAGGACGGCGCAGCGCTGGGCACGATTGCCTGCGTGGCCGGCGACCTGGCACTGGCGGTGCTGCCGCTGGAGGCCAGCGACGCTGATCTGCAGGTGGGTGATGCCATCGCGCAGCGCATGCCGTTGCTGGATGGCCTGGCGCGCTGAATCCGGTGGGTGCAAGGAATGGTAGTGCCGGCCGCTGGCCGGCAACCACGCATGGTTGAAGTTGCCGGCCAGCGGCCGGCACTACCCGTTACAGGCGCTCGCCGGTTTCCGGGTTGAAGAAGTGCAGGCCCTGCGGGTGGATCGCCACACGGATCTGCTCGCCCACCGCCGGCAGCGACTGCGGCGCTACGCGCATGGTCAGCGCATGCTGGCCACTGCTCAGGTTGACGAAGATCTCGTTACCGACCGGTTCGATGCCTTCAATGCGTGCGGCAAATGCATGCGCATCATCGGCACGGGCCGGCTGCAGGTGTTCCGGGCGCACGCCCACCGCGATCGGCTTCTGCAGCCACGCCGGATCGATCGTGGCCTGGCCCAGCGGTGCACGCCATTCGCCGTCGACCACGGTCACGCCGCCGGCATCGCCCTGCAGCGTGCCACGCAGCACGTTCATCGCCGGGCTGCCGAGGAAACCGGCCACGAACAGATTGGCCGGGCGGTCGTACAGCGCCATCGGCGTATCGATCTGCTGGATGATGCCGTGCCCGGTGCGCGCCGCGCACGCCGCAGCGCGCTGGTACACGAACTGAGCCATGTTGCCGACCGTACGGCGGCGAACTGGTCGCGCAGTGTGCGCTGGCGTGATCTGGCCGGATGGCAGCGCAAGCCCTGGCATCTCGGCCGTGGCGGCAATGACTTCCGAGACCGTAGTCCCGATGCGTATGAACTGAAAGATCCGGCCGAGTACCTGGCAGTGAACGCCGAGCATTTCGTGCTCGACAGCGAGTTTGCCTGCCGGCGCCCGGCACTGGCGCAGTGGTACCAGGCCCATTTCGGAACCCCGCCATCGCTGCCGCAGTCGCACTGCGCGACCACGCTGCCGTTGCTGCAGGCTGAATCGGAAGAGGGCGCGGCGTCGTTGCTGCAACTCGACCCGGCACGCGTCTACGCGGTGGACTACCTGTTTGCCGAAGGCAGCGCGCAGCCGATGAGCCGCTGGGGCCACAGCATGCTGCGGCTGGTGATCTGCCGGCCGGGCCGTGCGCCGGGGCCGGACTGTCGCCTGGACCTGGAATACCACCGTGTGCTTTCGTTCCGTGCCTTCGTTGGTGACGTGCAGATTTCCAACTGGCGTGGCCTTACCGGTGGCTACCCGTCGCGACTGTTCGTGCTGCCGCTGCAGCAGGTGGTGGATGAGTACACCAAGGTGGAACTGCGCGGGTTGCAGTCGCTGCCGTTGCAGTTGTCGCCCGGCGAGATCGCCAGCCTGCTCGAGCGCACTGCGCAGGTGCACTGGAGCTATGACGGGCGCTATTACTTCGTCAGCAACAACTGCGCGGTGGAAACCGCCAAGCTGCTGCAGGCGGGTGTGCCTCGGCTGGGGGAGGCCGGGCTGGCCCAGCTGAGTCCGCGTGGTTTGAAGCGTCGGCTGTCGCAGCTGCATGTGCTGGACGAGCAGATACTCACGGACCGCAATGCAGCACAGGCGCAGGGTTACTACTTCGCCTCGGCACGCGATCACTACCAGCAGTTGTTCGGCGTGGCGGCAGCCCAGCTGGCATTGCCCGCACGCGACGTACGCGGCTGGTTGAAGCTGCCCGCACAGCAGCGTGCGCTGTGGTTGCTGCAGGGCGACCTGCGCGCAAGCGCCGGCCTGCTGCTGCTGGAACAGGCTGCGCAACGCCGCGCCGAGCTGCGCGCGCGCGATGTGCTGAAACGGCGCCTGCTGGCCGCACCGGACAGTGCCGAGACCCGGGGCCTGCGCCAGTTGCTGGAGCAGGGTGGGCAATGGCTGCGCCCGGGTACGCTGCTGGTCGACGATGGCTACGGGTTGCCGCTTGCCGATGAGCAGGCGGTGCTGGCCGACGCGGTTGCCACTGCCAGCGCAGAGGCGGTGCCGGCCTGGCAGGCGCTGCGCGTGCAGCTGCGCCAGCAGTTGCCGGCGGGCCAGCGCAACGAGATGGATGCGATCGATGCCAACCTCGCCGCGCTCGGCGCACGCCTGCGGGAACAGGCAGCCACGCCCGCTACTGGCGCGGAAGCTCGATGACGAAGCGGCTGCCGCCGGCGCTGCCGGGCGTGCAGTAGACGCGGCCGCCATGTGCGTCGGCGATGGCCTTGACCACCGCCAGGCCGAGCCCGCTACCGCCACCCTGGCGCGAACGCGAACCGTCGGCACGCATGAACGGAGAGAAGATGTCGGCGTGCAGCTCAGGGTCGATGCCCGGGCCCTCATCCTCGATCGCTACCTGCACATGGCCCGGTGTGTCATGCACGGCAATCCGCACCTTGCCCGGGCTGGCATAGCGGCGCGCGTTCTCCAGCAGCGCCAGCAGCGCCTGGCGCAGGCGGGTCGGGTCGCAGTGCGCGTTGTGTTCTTCGCGGCTGGTTTCCAGCTCCAGCACGAAGCCGGCGGCGCGGAACTGGGGATCGACCAGGGTCATCACCGAATGCACTTCGGCCACCACGTCGGTACGTGCGCGGCGCACGTCCAGCCGCGCATTGTCGGATAGGCTCAGCACGCGCAGATCCTCGATCAGTCGTGACAGGCCCTCGACCTGGGCGAGCAGGCTGCGGAACTGTGATTCGTCCGGCTGGAAGACGCCCTCGGCCAGGCCCTGCAGGCGGCCGCGCAGGATCGTCACCGGCGTCCGCAGTTCATGGGCGATGGCTGCATGCCACATCGCACGCTCGCTCTCCACGTGCTGCAGCCGCCGCGCCATGGCATTGAAGTCCTCGACCAAGGTGGCCACTTCGCCCGGCGAGTTTTCCTCGACGCTGGCACGAGCGCCGAGGTCGCCGCCCGCGAGCGCGCGCACGCTGTCCACCAGCGAATTCAACGGCGACAGGATGCGATGGGCAAGACGGAACGAGGCGGCGATGGCCAGCGCCAGGCCGGTCAGGATCACGCCGACCATCCATGCCAGTTCAGGGCCGGTCGGCAGCCAGCTTTCCGGCTCCTCGGTAGTGCCGGGGAAGAATTCGACCAGGACCGCATACAGCAGCCACGATGACAGGATCATCATCACGATGACGCCGATCACCATCAGCGACATCGAGACGATGATGTGGCGGCTGAGCCCGGAGCGGCGCAGGCGGGCCATCAGCGGTCGGCCATCAACCGGTAGCCGACGCCACGCACGCTGGCCGGCACGTTGACCATGCCCACTTCATCCAGCTTGCGGCGCAGCTTGCTGACATGGCTGTCGACCGTGCGCTCCAGCGCCTCGCTTTCCGGCAGGCATTCGTGCATCAGTTCACTGCGGCTGAAGATGCGGGTCGGCGCCAGCGCCATGCAGTGCAGCAGCTTGAACTCGGTGAGCGTGAGCAGCACTTCGTGGCTGTAGCCTTCGCCTTCCACGTGTACGGCGTGGGTGGCCGAGTCGATCAGCAGCGGGCCCGCCCGCAGCGCGGTCGGGGCATCCACGCGCGAGGCGCGCAACGTACGCCGCAGCACGGCGCGCACGCGCGCCGCCACTTCGGCCGGATTGAATGGTTTGACCACGTAGTCATCAGCGCCCATGCGCAGTGCGGTCAGCTTGTCCAGGTCCTGGTCCAGTGCGGTCAGCATGATCACCGGCGTCTCGCCGCGCTGGCGCAGCTGGGTCAGCACGCTCCAGCCATCCAGCCGCGGCAGCTGCACGTCGAGCAGGACCAGGTCGGGGCGGGCGCTGCGATGCAGGTCCAGTGCGCTGTGGCCGTCGGCGGCGCGCAGCGTACGCAGTCCTTCGCGTTCCAGATAGGCGGTAAGAATGTCGGCGATCTCGGCCTCATCCTCGACGATCAGGACGAGGGCGGCGAGGGCAGGGGCGGCATGCATGCAGGGGCGGGGCCTTAAGGTGCTTGCCTCCATCGTATCTCCACAGTTCCTCCATCGAAACCCCATCATCGCGACGCACACTGGGTTCTTCAGAACCTATCAGCCGCCCGCGCGGCATTGTGCACAGCAATGAGAACCTTCAGGACTCCGGTCGCGTTGATCGCGGCCCTCGCCCTGGCCATGACGGCCTGCTCCACCCCCGAAGCCACGCCCGAAGCCGCACCCCGCGTGAGCGTGGTTACCGTCGGCCCGCAGGTGGTGCAGCGTGACGACGAACTGCCTGGCCGCGTGGCCGCCGTGCGCACCGCGCAGATCCGAGCGCAGGTGGGTGGCATCGTGCAGCGCCGGCTGTTTGACCAGGGCGCGGAAGTAGACGCCGGCCAGGCCCTGTTCCAGATCGATCCGGCGGCCTTCCGTGCCGATGTCGATTCGGCACTGGCCGCGCTGCAGCGCAGTGAGGCCGCCCTGGGCCGCAGTCGCGTGCAGTCGCAGCGCCTGCATGCACTGGCCGCGGCACAGGCCGTCAGCCAGCAGCATCGCGACGATGCCAGTGCCGAGTACGAACAGGCCCGTGCCGCGGTGAATGAAGCGCGCGCGATCCTGGCCCGTCGCCAGCTCGACCTGCGCTATGCCACGGTCAGCGCGCCGATTGCCGGCCGCATCGACCAGGCGCTGGTGACCGAAGGTGCACTGGTCGGCGTGGCCGATGCCGAGCCGATGGCGGTGGTACAGCAGATCGACCAGGTCTACGTCGATGTGCGCCAGCCGGCGGCCCAGCTGGAATCGCTGCAGCGCAGTGCTGCCGGTGGTGGCGAGCTGCCGGTGACGATCATCGGTGCCGCCGGCAAGCCGCTGCCCGAGCGTGGCCAGATGCTGTTCTCCGGCATCAACGTCGATGCGCGTACCGGTGATGTGATCCTCCGCATCCTGGTCGACAACCCGCAGCGCCAGCTGCTGCCCGGCATGTATGTGCGCGCGAAAGTGCCGCGGGGTGCACCGGCCAGTGCGCTGACCGTGCCGCAGCAGGCCGTGCTGCGCAGCGCCGGTGGCCAGGCTTATGCCTGGGTGATCGGTGGCGATGGCAAGGCGGTGATCCGCACGCTGGAGGTCGACGGCAGCGTTGATCGCCAGTGGCTGGTGCGCACCGGTCTGAAGGCGGGCGAAAAGGTGGTGGTCGAGGGCCAGGAACGCCTGCAGGAAGGCGTGGTGGTCGATGCGCGCGACTGGCAGGTGCCGGTCGCCAGCGCCGGCGCGGTGCAGGCCGGCAGCAAGGGCTGAGCCTTTCCCGGGCCAGCCCCTCCAGGAAAATCCAACATGGCACGTTTCTTCATCGATCGCCCGGTGTTCGCCTGGGTGCTGGCGATCTTCATCATCCTGGCCGGCGTACTGGCGATTCCGCGCTTGGCCGTGGAGCGCTATCCGGCGGTCGCGCCGCCCAGTGTCAGCATCTATGCCAGCTACCCGGGGGCCAGCCCGCAGACGCTGAATGATGCGGTGGTCGGGCTGATCGAGCGCGAGCTGTCCAGCGTCAAGCACCTGCTGTACTTCGAATCGTCGGTGGACACCTCCGGCGAAGCCTCGATCACTGCGACCTTCAAGCCCGGTACCAACCCGGAGCTGGCGCAGGTGGACGTGCAGAACCGGATCAAGGCGATCGAGCCGCGCCTGCCGCGCAGCGTGCGCCAGAACGGCCTGTTCGTGGAGGCCGCCGATTCCGGCTTCCTGATGCTGGTCGGCCTGCGTTCGCCGGATGCCAGCGTCAGCGAGGCCGCGCTGGGCGATTTCATGGCGCGCAACATCATCGAAGAGCTGCGCCGCATCGATGGCGTCGGCCGCGTGCAGCTGTTCGGTGCCGAACAGGCGATGCGCGTTTGGCTGGACCCGACCCGGTTGACCGGCTACGGCCTGACCATGGGCGATGTGGCCACCGCCATCGAGCAGCAGAACCTGGAGATCTCGCCCGGACGCATCGGTGATTCGCCGGGTGTTCCAGGCCAGCGCATCACCGTGCCGCTCAGCGCCGATGGGCAGCTGTCCACGCCGGAGCAGTTCGCAGCCATCGTGCTGCGCGCCGGGGCAGACGGTTCACGGGTGGTGCTGGGCGATGTCGCCCGCGTCGAACTGGGCGCGCAGAGCTATGCGTGGGGCACCCGCGAGGATGGCCACCCAGCGACCGCCGCCGGGGTGCAGTTGCGTCCTGGCGCGAACGCAGTGCGCACCGCGTCGGCGGTCCGTGAGCGCATGGCCGAACTGGCGCCGCTGCTGCCGCGCGGCGTGGAGTCGAGCATTCCGTTCGACACCGCACCGTTCGTGAAGATCTCGATCCAGAAGGTGGTGCAGACGCTGCTGGAGGCCATGCTGCTGGTGTTCGCGGTGATGTACCTGTTCCTGCAGAACTGGCGCTACACGCTGATTCCGGCGCTGGTCGCACCGATCGCGCTGCTCGGCACCTTCGCGGTGATGCTGGCACTGGGCTTCTCGATCAACGTGCTGACCATGTTCGGCATGGTGCTGGCGATCGGCATCATCGTCGACGACGCCATCGTGGTGGTCGAGGGCGTGGAACGGATCATGGCCGAGGAAGGCCTGCCGCCGCGCGAGGCCACCATCAAGGCGATGCGCGAGCTGACCGGTGCGGTGATCGGCATCACCCTGGTGCTGACCGCCGTGTTCATTCCGATGGCGCTGGCCAGCGGCTCGGTGGGCGCGATCTACCGCCAGTTCACCGTGGCGATGGCGGTGTCGATCCTGTTCTCGGCGCTGCTGGCATTGAGCCTGACGCCGGCGCTGTGCGCGACCCTGCTGCGCCCGAATACCCATGGACACCATGGTCGTGTCGGGCTGTTCGGTGCCTTCAATCGTGGCTTCGAGAAGATGACCGGGCGCTACCAGCGTGGCGTGGCCTCGGTGCTGCAGCGCAGTGGGCGGGTGATGGGCGTGTTCGCCGCACTGGTGGTGGCGCTGCTGCTGGGCCTGCACTGGTTGCCGGGTGCATTCCTGCCGGAAGAAGACCAGGGCTATTTCATGACATCGATCCAGCTGCCGGCCGAAGCGACGGCCGAGCGCACGCTGGCCGTGGTCGAGGCCTACGAACGGCACGTGGCCTCGCGCCCGGGCATCGGCTCCAACCAGTCGATCCTCGGCTACAGCTTCTCCGGTTCCGGCCCGAGCGCGGCGCTGACCTACACCATGCTCAAGGACTGGGGTGAGCGTGCAGGGGCCACCGCAGCCGGCGAAGTGGAGGCCGCGCAGAAGGCGATGGCCACGATTGCCGAGGGAGAGGTGATGAGCGTGATGCCGCCGGCGATCGACAGCCTGGGCCGTTCGTCCGGGTTCTCGCTCGCCCTGCAGGCGCGTACTGGGCAGAGCCAGGCCGAACTACGCGCGGCCCTGCAGCAGCTGCTGAAGCTGGCCGAGGGCAGCCCGCTGCTGTCCGAGGTGCATGCCGATGGCCTGCCGGCCGGCACCAGCGTGCGGCTGGATATCGACCGGGCCAAGGCCGAGGCGATGGGCGTGGGCTTCGAACACATCAGCAGCACGCTGTCGGCGGCAATGGGCTCGCAGTACGTCAATGATTTCCCCAACAAGGGCCGGTTGCAGCAGGTGATCCTGCAGGCCGATGCACCCCACCGGATGGAACTGGAGGACGTGCTGAAGCTGTACGTTCGCAACAGCGAAGGCGGCATGGTGGCGTTGTCCGAGCTGGTGACCCCGCACTGGACCGAGGCACCGCTGCAGCTGCAGCGCTATCTCGGTTTCCCGGCGCTGAACCTGTCCGGCGCACCGGCATCCGGTGTTTCGACCGGTCAGGCGATGGCGGAGATGGAGCGGTTGGCGGAGAAGCTGCCGTCTGGCTTCGCCCTGCAATGGACCAGCCAGTCGCTGCAGGAGCGCGAATCCGGTGCGCAGGCGCCGTGGCTGTTGCTGCTGTCGATGCTGGTGGTGTTCCTGGTGCTGGCGGCGCTGTACGAGAGCTGGTCGATTCCGCTGGCGGTGATGCTGGTGGTGCCGCTGGGCCTGCTCGGCGCGGTCGCCGCCGTGTTGTTGCGCGGCATGCCCAACGACGTGTTCTTCAAGGTCGGCATGATCACGGTGATCGGGCTGTCGGCGAAGAACGCGATCCTCATCGTCGAGTTCGCACGCCAGCTGCAGCAGCAGGGCCGTGGCCTGGTCGAAGCGGCCTTGGAGGCGGCACGGCTGCGCCTGCGGCCGATCGTGATGACCTCGCTGGCGTTCGCGCTGGGCGTGGTGCCGCTGATGCTGGCGCAGGGCGCATCGAAGGAAACCCAGCAGGCGATCGGAACCGGCGTGTTCGGCGGCATGGTCAGTGCGACCGTGCTGGCGGTGTTCTTCGTGCCGGTCTTCTATGTAGTAGTGCAGGGCGCGCGGCAGTGGATCGCGCAACGCCTGCGCAGGCGCCGGCCGATGCCGGAAGGATCCGTGGATGGAACGGGACATCGTTGAAGACCTGCATGAGCGGCAGCTGGCAGCGCTGGAACAGCGCCTGCGGCAGGCATTGCTGGATGACGACCACGATGCGCTGACCGCGCTGGTATCGCCGGCCTTGTTCATGATGGATGGCCACGGCGGGCGCATGCTCGATCTGCCCTGGCTGGGCGATTGGCTGTCCGGTGGCCTGCAGGTACGAAGCCTGCAGCTGCACACGGTGGAAACGCTGCTGTGTGGCCGCCTGGCGCTGCTGTCCAGCGATGTGCGCTTGTCGGTGTGCGAGCAGGGCCAGGAGCGCGAGCTGAAACTGCGCCTGCTGCGGGTCTGGACCTGCAGTTCCGGCGACAGTGGCGCACAGTTGCTGTCGATCGCGGTGCTGGCCGCGTGAGTGCGGTCAGGCCGCTTTCAGGCCCCGCTCACCGGCAGGTGGTAGGGTCGAAGATCTCTGTAGTGTCGACAAGGAGTCGAGCCATGCGTGTAGTCCCCAGTCTGTTGGCAGCCTCCCTCGGGTTGGTCCTGGCCGCGTGCCAGCCGGCACAGCCACCCGCTGCGGGCGGCACTGATGCCGCGCCGCCGGCCGCGCCCGAACCGGCTGCCAGCACCGGCGCCGGTACCGGCAGCGAGACCATGTACCGGTGTGGTGATCTGAACGTGCGCGCGACCTTCAATGGCGAGGATGCGGCGACGGTAGTGATCGGCGAACGTACCTTCGCCATGACCTCCGAGCGTGCGGCGTCGGGCGCGAAGTATGGCGATGGCCAGGGCAACAGCTTCTGGACCAAGGGCAGCGATGACGGCCTGTTGAGCCTGAAGGGCGAGGCCGATCGCGAGTGCCATGCGGTCGAAGCCACCGAAGGCGATGGCAGCGCCGGCAATGCCGCGTTCCGTGCCACCGGCAATGAACCCGGCTGGCTTGCAGTCGTTGACGGCGATGCGCCGGGCCTGCAGGTGGAAGTCGATTACGGCGAGCGCCGCTTCGATGTGGCCAAGCCCGCCGAGGGGGCCGACGGATGGAGTGGCAAGGCGTCCGACGGTACCGACGTCAAGCTCAGCTTCCAGCGCACCACCTGCCAGGACGACATGAGTGGTGAGGCGTTCGAGGCCAAGGTGAACCTGACCATCGGCACCCGCCAGTACCACGGCTGCGGCAATTTCGGCGCGAAGCAGCCGTAAGCTACCTGTAGAGCCGAGCCACGCTCGGCTGCAGTCCCTGTCCAACGCACAGCAGCCGAGCGTGGGCTCGGTGCTACCCGACTGCTACATCCGATGGCCTGCCTGCGGCGAGTACGCCGCAGGCAGGGACAGGCAGCCGATCAGCGCGAGGCGCTTAGTCGGCACGGCCAGCGAATTCGCCGGTGGCGGTGTTCACCAGCACGCGCTCGCCGTTGACGATGTACTCCGGCACCATGATTTCGATGCCGGTGTTGAGCTTGGCCGGCTTCGGGCGCTTGGTGGCGGTGCCGCCCTTCAGTTCCGGCGGGGTTTCAATCACTTCCAGCACCACCGAGGCCGGCAGCTGGATCGCCACCGGCTGCTCGTCGATCACCTGCACGTAGATGCCGGTCAGGCCGTCGGTGATGTAGCCGGCGTCGTCGCCGATCACGTCCGCGTCCAGGGTGTACGGGGTGTAGTCCTCGTCATCGAGGAACACGAACGCATCGCCGTCCTTGTACGAATAGGTGGACTGGCGGCGCAGCAGTTCGACCTCGACCAGGTTGTCGTCGGCATCGAAGCTGGCGTCGAGCTTGTTGCCGCCCGGCACGCTGTACATGATGAAGCGGAAGCGGACGTTGCCGCCGCGACCCTGCGGCGAGCTGCGCTCGATGTCGCGGATCTGGTACACGCCGTTGTTGTACTCGACGACGTTGCCCTTCTTGATGTCGTTGGCTTTCATGGTGATCTAGGTCGTTGGGGGAGGGCGCCGTCCCGGCG
>OFRL01000329.1_pt1 | contig 23782 bp, 21 predicted proteins | sample 1543121 | NCBI WGS metagenome assembly OFRL01 (sample SAMN07774228, study PRJEB24372) | wastewater metagenome | isolation source: Lake Maggiore Cannobio | place: Italy: Cannobio | collected 2016-01
CCGTCTCAGTCCAGATCGCAAATCGACATTCAATGAAATTTTTGATCCGACTCCGTATCCAACGACGGGACTTGTGCCACTAGAGGCGCCACGCGGAACTTTGATTTTGTTAAACGGCACACTGCCCCATCGCTCTGGTCCAAATACAAGCGACAAGCCACGTCATGCCTACACAATCCATGCAATTGATGGCATGGCTGATTATCCAAGTGACAATTGGTTGCAACGCCCTGCTCTACCGATGAGCGGCTTTCAGTTTTAAAAAATTAGACAGCCAAAATCGCCGCAGAGGCTGAAGTTCCAATACGCGAAGCTCCTGCGTTGATCATTGCAACAGCCGTCTCGCGGCTGCGAATGCCCCCACTGGCTTTCACACCGACTGAAGCGCCAACAGTAGATCGCATGAGTTCGACGGCGTGAACAGTCGCACCGCCTGACTTGTGAAATCCAGTTGATGTTTTCACGAAGTCTGCACCACTGGTGACTGCGACACGGCACGTCATGATGATTTGTTCATCTGTTAGCGCCGCCGACTCGATAATCACTTTTAACTTGGTCAACGTACCCACGCTCTTGCGGACTGCCAAAATCTCATCTCCGAGTTCAAGCCACATTCCTGAGCAAACCAAACCTAAGTTAACAACCATGTCAATTTCGGTCGCACCATTTTTTACAGCAATTGCAGATTCGAACGACTTCACCTCGCTTGAATGTGCACCAGATGGAAACCCGACCACGCATGCGACTGCAATCTGTGAAGAGAGAAGTCCCTGTGCCAAAGGTAGAAACGAGGGCGAGCAACAGATTGCAGCAACATTCATTTCGTTTGCTTCTTGGCAGAGTTTGGCGATGTCGCGGCTTGTTGCCTCTGGAGCGAGCAAAGTGTGATCAAGATATTTTGCAAGTTCAACTGGAGTCATTACACACTTACCTTAATTCGCCTACCTGCTTTTTATAATTTCACTGAAGCAAGGTAGCGTTTCGCCCTGAGATGGCAACGCTGAGATTCAACTACGGCACGATGGGTTCAGGCAAGAGCACGCTCGCCCTACAGATAAATCACAACCTGACTACTCGCGGACTCGCTGGATTGTTGTTGACAAAACTCGACCGAGATGGCGGTCAAGTAACCAGCCGCTTGGGTGTTTCAACACCAGCACTTGAAATGGAACCAAATTTAAATCTCTACGAACTTGCACTATCGCGAATGCCTTTGCAATTTATTGTTTGCGATGAAGCACAGTTTTGTACGACAGATCAATGTGACCAACTTGCCTTAATCGTCGACGAGTTACATGTTGATGTCTATGCGTTTGGCTTGATCACTGATTTCAAAGGCTTGTTGTTCGAAGGCACGCGTCGCTTGCTAGAGATCGCCGATCAACGCATTGAAATGCAAGTTGAAGCCCGTTGTTGGTGTGGAGCACGCGCGACGAACAACGCTCGACTCGTCAACGACAAAGTTGTGCTTGAAGGCGAAACAGTGATGGTCGGTGACACCGACAAAAATACGATTGCGCCGTTGTTCGGCGATGTCATTCGATACGAGTTGCTATGCCGCAACCACTATCGCAAAAAACAAGTCTCTGCAGACTAAAAGACGTTTAGTAAATCAACGACGAAGACAAGCGTCTCGTTGCCCTTGATTACACCACCAGCGCCACGGCTGCCGTAGCCCATGTCAGGCGGGATTGTAAGTTTGCGACGACCGCCGACTTTCATGCCGACCACGCCTTTGTCCCAACCTGCAATTACTTGACTTGCACCAAGCCCGAATTCGAACGGTTCGTCGCGATCCCACGAAGCATCAAACTGTTTTTCTGTGCTCCATGCAACGCCAACGTAATGTACCGAAACATTTTTGCCACTGACTGCCTCTTGGCCATCACCAACTGTGATGTCTTCGATTACTAAACCTGCTGGAGCGGCAGTCTTTGGAATTTCTACGTTTGGTTTGCTGTTTGACATGCCTGCACGCTACTAAGTTTCGGTAGAAAACTTGCGAAAACTTTCAACTATTTCAGCTGCTTTTGTTTCAATTTTTACGAAATATCGCCTGACGAATTCATTTAGTATTGCCAACTCTGCCGACGTGTCAATATCAAGTTTTACTTCTGGAAATGCGAGTTCAGCCGGTGCGGTCACTGCATTGATTTTGAATTCATTCTGATTGTCCCAGATATAACTCGTGACATGTTCGCGATGAGCCTGTTGCGTGGTTTGATTTGCCAACTTTTTAAGCAAGTCGTGCGAAAAAATCTCAGCGCCGAAACCATCGGCGTATTTATTCGACAATTTTTGCTGGTGATTGCACGAGTAGTCAACACTTTTTGCGCGATGATCAACAATCAGTCTGTCTAATTCTTCGGGTGCAATAAATGGATTATCTGCACACACGCGAACAACTAGGTCGGCTTGACTTTCGTTTGCTGCCAGCAAAAACCGGCTCAAAACATCGGTCTCACTGCCTCGAATTGAATTAACTTCAAGCCTCAGGGCTGCACTAACTAACTTGTCATCTTCAGAATTAGTTGAAGTTGCAAGTACAACCTGGTCAACTTGCGTGGACCGCAGAACTCTTTGCAAAACCCAATCTAAAAGTGTGTGCTCGCCAAGTTGGCTGAGCATTTTCCCCGGAAATCTCTGTGAACCCATGCGCGCCTGAACGACGGCAACAACACGAGTCATGATTTGGCGAGATCATCCCAAGTAAGAATATGGTCTTCAGGCAAATCGCGGATGACCGACTTACCGATCACATCGTCCCAACTCATTGGGCTGATTCCTGTGCCTGGCCGTTTGGCTACTAAATCTTCCTGTGTGATTTTGTGTCCAGACTTTAGGTTGCGTGTCAGCACGATGCTTCTGCGGGCATTGAGCCGTGAAATTTCTTCGGTGGCGATCGGTGCTTTGAGTTGGGTTGGTCCGAGCAACTCATGAACTTTCTTGACGTTGACTTGAAATCTGGCCAAGTCTTTTTCGTCCATCGCGTGATAGTGATCGTTGCCTGGCAAGGTCTTATCGAGAGTGAAGTGCTTTTCAAGTACAACCGCACCTAGAAGATGTGCAGAAACCAAACTCGTCATCTGTTCGTTTGGCAGCGTGTGATCTGAATAGCCGAGCAAAAGCTCTGGATAGCGATTACGTAGGTCAATCAACATTCCGAGGTGCGCGTTCTCATTTCGTGTCGGATAGTTGAGAATGCAGTGCATCAAGCAAATCTCGCTTGCACCAGCTCCGCGCAAGATCGCCAACGCCGCATCTATCTCGCCAATATTTGACGCACCTGTCGACAAAATCACGGGTTTACGTGTTTGAGCGACTTTTTTCAACAATGGCGGGTTCGTGATGTCAGCAGACGCAATCTTGAAATAGCGAACAAGCGGATTCAACATGTCTACGGCGCCAAGGTCAAAAGGCGTCGAAACAAACTCAATCTCATGCTTTTTACAATGCTGGGCAAGCTCTTTGTATTCAGCCTCACCAAATGAGTCGTACTTCGTAAAAAGCTCGTACTGACTAGTGGTTGGTTCTTTGCTTGTATCCCAATATGACGGCGAGAACTTCGAGGCGATCAGCCCTGCTTTATACGTTTGAAATTTCGCCGCATCTGCGCCACCGCGCTTCGCCGACTCGATCAACAACTTGGCAGTGGCCAAAGAGCCTTCGTGATTGACGCCAATTTCGGCAATCACGTATGGCAAGTCGCTTTTGCCTACTGCTCGATCGCCGAATTTAATCTTGTCGTTCACTTGGTCGACTCTTCGCCATGTTTTTGAATCAGTCGTTGGCGATGGTGCTCCATCGCTGCTGCGTCATTGGTCGAATTGTTTTCATGGCGACGATATCGATAGAGCGGCAACTCAAGTCTGTTGATTTTGTATTTCTTTGTGAACCTCAAACGCAGATCAGTTTCTTCATGCAGTAAAAATGTTTCGTCATACAAACCGATGTCAATTAGTTGCTCGGTGCGAAACATGATTCCGCAAGCGATCGGGTCAGTCAGACAGTTTTTACGACCTAGGACTTCTTCTTGTTCGTCTACAAGCAGATAGTCACACGCCACAGCATCCATATATTTGTTTTCACGCAAGAATTCGTGCAACAAGTGCAAAAACTGCGAGTTGACGTAGTCGTCGGCATCAACACGCACAACATATGGTGCTCGAGCACGACGAATTGCTTTGTTCAGTGATGCGGGCAGTCCAATATTCTTTTCGTTATCAATCAACACGATTTCACCGGCGAACTCCCCCAGTACTGATGCACTTCTGTCGGTGCTGCCATCGTTTATAACCACGATCTCAAACTTGTCTCGTGAAATTGTTTGAGCAAGCAGAGAGCGAAGACAGCGCGAAAGATATTTCTCTTGATTAAACGCGGCGATTATTACCGAGATGACTGGTTGTGTCATGACGTTTACTGCAGAACTTTCGACAAAGCCTTATTCAAACGGGCAGGTACGGTCTCGTCCATCTTTACGACCACTGGTAACGACACGGCTCGCTCAAGTCGAGCCCTTGAGTCTGTGAATGCCTTCGATAGATCGCCACCGTGTCGTGCGACAAGTTCAGGCATGTGGGTCCAAGTTCCGGCGAAGTGCCAAGTGACAGCCTCTGGCAAAATTTTTGTTGATAGACCTTCGGCGAGCAATGCATCGCGACATTTTTTGGCCGTCGCGTTGTCTTTGACGCTAAAAACCAAAGCATCTGCTGTTTCATACGAGCCAACCGGCACTTCTCGCGCAGTAATCCCTGGAAGCGAATCAATCGCAGCCCACATCGCGTCACGATTTTTGCGCTGAGCCGTCACGACTGTAGAAAGTTTCTTTAGTTGTGCGAGACCTACTGCGCCTTGCATCTCGGTCATCCGAAAATTGAAGCCACTGCTTGCTCGCGTATCTTCCCAGCGTGGAACAGCAGGATTATTCTCATGTCCGTGGTCATGCCATGCGGCCGCGGCTTTGTAGTCGGCCTCGTTTTGAAACACGACCATTCCACCCTCGCCAGTTGTCATGGTTTTTGCAAAGTCAAAACTGAAAGTTCCCATTCGTCCCCAGGTGCCAAGTGGTCGATCGTCAAGCGCCCCACCGCAGCCCCAAGCCGCGTCTTCAATCAAAGCAATTTTATTCTTTTTGCAGATGTCGTCGATCTCAAATAGTCGTGCTGGTGTTCCTAACATGTGCACGGCGATGACTGCCTTGGTCCTTGGTGTGATCAACTTGCTCAAAGACTCTGGGCTCATATTCATTGTGCCGTCGATGTCAGCGCAAACTGGTGTGGCTCGGGACTCGATGATCGCTTCGACTGTGGCAACGAAAGTAAAACTTTGGGTTATGACTTCATCACCAGGTTTGAGATCAAGAACTGCCAGCGCGACGCGCAATGCGGCAGTACCCGAAGTAACTGCCAGCGCAAAAGGCGAAGAAACTGACTTAGCGAATGCTTGTTCAAAATCGCGAACCTTCCATCGATTTTGACGAATTGCATCAAACGAGTGGCGAAACAAAACTCCGCCATTTTTGAAAATATCGTCTACTTCAGCCTGCTCTTCAGCGCCGATTAGCTCGTACCCAGGCATGTATTGATTTTACTCGGAGATCTTTACATCTTCTCGAACAGCGAGATGATCCTTGAGTCGGTAAGCGTTTTGCGGAAGTCGGCACCTAACGCATTTGTTAATGGCTTTTCATGTTTAATGGTGGCTGCAATCAACGCACTGCGCAAATCGTCGGTCAAGTTTGCACACACGCCCTGCGGTAGTGCGACTTGCTGCAACTCGATCATTTTTCTGAATTCAACAAAAGCATCTGGATAAAACTCGCCAAGAGCGTTGAGCACGATGCAGTTTGCGACGCAGTGATGCAGACCGAAAACCACGCTCAAAGCCGCAGAAAAGGGATGAATCACGCCGACATAACTCGTAGCGATCGCGCAGCCGCCCAGATAGCTCGCCACCATCAAGTCGCTTCGACGTTCGGATGCCATCATGTCGGTACTCAAGAAAACATTTCTACACAAGTTCACTGTCTCACGTGAATAAGCATCACCAATGGCATTGCGATACGAACCTGCGAGTGCTTCAATGCAGTGAATATACGCATCCATGCCGGTGTAAAAATATTGATTTCGTGGCACCGTGCTCGTCAGACTTGGGTCAAGAATCACGTGATCAAACACCGTGAAGTCGCTGTTCATTCCTAGTTTCAAACCTGTCTCGAGATTTGTCATCACGCACGTGCGAGTTGCTTCAGAACCAGTGCCAGAAATAGTCGGCACACCGATTTTGTGAACACCGGGAACTTTGACCAAATCCCAACCCTGATAGTCAGCGGCTCGTCCGCCATTCGTTAACAAGTTTGAAACCGCTTTTGCAGTATCAAGAGTTATGCCTCCGCCATAGCCAATGATTGTTGCCGGCGTTGTGTGGCCCGACTTTTGCAAGGTTGCAACTAGTACGTCAATTGATTGAGTCGTTGGTTCATCGACTGTGCTGACGAAGTGAACTGCATCAGTTGGCTTGGCCCCAAGCGAACTGGCGATGTAATAGTCATTTTTGAAATAGTCATCTATGAGATAAACAGCATCTTTTGTCTTATCTGTTCTCTTGGACGCCACCAAGTCGGCAATACCAAGCGCTGCGCCATCACCAAATGTGAACCGACCAACATTGCGGACGACTTTTACTCCAGTATCAAGTGTCGTCACGCCAACCCTCGCATCTTGTCAAACATAGTCACAGAAACATCGAATTTATTGTTGCTCGCCACAACCGTGCATGGCTCGCTATGAATATTCTCAGTCAGATCAACACCCTCAATTTGAAAAGTTCCACCCGCGCCGTTGACAATTGCCAGACCGGCAGCGACGTCCCAAAACATGATGTTATGTTCGGCGTAAACGTCTGCTGCTCCTGTTGCAACTAGTGATAGCGATGCGGCGGCAGAACCGATCATGCGAATTTTGCCAAATGTCGTCAGAATTGTTGCAAACTCGCTCACTACTTTGGTGTCGTCAATCGGAAATCGACTCGGGAAGCCTGTAATCAGAGTGGCCTGACCACGCTCAGTTCGATCTGAAACCTTTATCGGTGTCGAGCCGATGTGCGAACCAATGCGCGGGCCGCCAAAAATTATTTGTTTTGTCGAAAGGTTATAAAGCACTCCCAATACCGGTTCATTGTCGTTCCATAAGGCAACTGAAATCATGCTTGGCCCGAGACTTCGACTGAAGTTGTAACTGCCGTCCAAAGGATCAACAACCCAGAGCAAGCCAGGCAAGAACTTGCCAGGAATATACCCAGTCTCTTCACTCAAAATTGCATAACCAGTTTTTTGTAGTTCTTTCAAGATTGGTTCTTCAAGAAGCTTGTCACCTTCAAGTTTTACTTCTCGCCCACCGATTTGTAGATCAACAACATTTTTTGCTGCCGAGTTATTGACGCGAACAAATTTGTTGCCAACTTTTTTGACAAGGTCGACAGTCATCTCTGTCAAACCATGCACGTCGTTAATAGTGAGATTTTCCACTTTTATGCTCCTGGATTTTCAATCTTAAATTGATCTCGCCAAGTTGGGTCGGCATAGTAAATTTTGTATACCAATTTCATCGTTTGGTAAGCGTCGTGTGAAGTGCCGCTTTGTACTGGTTCATTATTCAAAATGCTTTGCGTGAACGCCGCAATTTCTGAATCCCATGATGGATCTTCGTTATATTCAAAAAACTCTTCTTTTGGATCGCCGTTATCACGATCAGGATCTGCAGTCACCAACGTCATGGTCTCGTTGCCGTAACTCTTTGACCCCGTGAGGATGCCTTTCAAAATGATGCCGCCCCGTTGCATATTGATATCAAGGCTGAACTGATGACGCCACTGAGTTGCCGACGAGTTGAGCATCGCTACGACACCATCGCTCGTGCGCATCAATGCATAAGCGTTGTCTTCAACGTTGTAGCCCCAGTGACCATTTGAGATAAAACTCTGCACATCCACGAACTCGCCGGCGAAAAGCCGCATCAGATCCACCATGTGAATTCCTTGGTCGAGCAATACGCCGCCTCCGGCGATTTCTCGTTTTGCACGCCAATCAGCCTGATTGAACGTGATCAACTTTGATTTGCCGTAGACACCACGCATGTTGATGATGTTGCCAAACCGACCAGAACGAATAATTTTCAAAGCGTCTTGAACCGAATCGTGGTATCGGTGATTGAAGCCGTACATCAATCGGCATTGTGGATTCTTTTTTTCTGCCGCAATCACGGCAGCAATGTCTGAAACGTCTCGGCCTGGTGGTTTTTCACAAAACACATGTAGGCCGAGATTTAAGCCTGCTTGAGTCACTTCGGCAGCAATATCGTTAGTTACGCAAACAATCAAAACATCGAGATCTTGTTCGAGAAGTTGTTGGTAAGTGCGAAAATGTGAGACGCCATTTGGCAGGACACCATCAGACGTGAACACACGATCGCAAACCGCAACTAATTTGAGATTTGGATGTCTTTCAACGCAATCACCACGACGCTTGCCTACAACTCCGTAGCCGGCAATGCCTACTTTTAGAACTTTTGCCACCATCTGACTAGTTTAAATTGTCGATCATTTGGGCGCTGACGCACCATTATTCAAAAACACAGTGTCTACGCCGTAAGCAATGAAGGTGTAGCCCTCTTTGATTCTCTGCTCAAGCATTTTTGTATCGGGTTGCACTACATGGATGCCACATGGCATCTTGTGTTTTGCACAGACTTCAAGAATTTTCGTAAGTACGTCTTTATACTTTTTATTTTCAAACTCACCAGTGATGCCCAACGATGCCGACAAATCGTACGGGCCGATCATGATCGCGTCTAAGCCTTCAACTTTGACAATTGCTTCAAGATTATTTACAGCATCAATATGTTCAATTTGAGCAACGACCAGCGACTCTTGAGCTTCTTGAACGTATGCGTCAAAAAATTTACCGAATACATTTGCTCTTTGAAAACCGACTCCGCGTCTCCCGCGCGGCGGCCAGTGACACTCAGAAATGATTGCCTGTAGTTGGGGCGCCGAAGAAATCATCGGGATAACTACTCCCGCTGCACCTTGATCTAATGCTTGACGACAATTGATCGGCAACGGACTAGCGACTCGTGCAAGGGGCAATGTTCCGCCAAGTTCGAGAGCTCGAAAAATATCTGGAAGTTGACTCACGGCAACTGGACCGTGTTCCATATCGATAGCTACCCACTGGTAACCCGCACGTCCCATAATTTCGGCAATATTTGAGTCAGGAATTTGCATCCAACTGCCAATTGATGCAGAGCCACTTCGCAATGCTGTGCGAATTGCTCGCACTTTTTCAAGCCTGTTCATTGATACCTCGATATGCGAAAGTGATGATTAGCAATTTACAGAGAAATGGTGGCGGGGGTAGGATTTGAACCTACGACCTTTGGGTTATGAGCCCAACGAGCTACCGGACTGCTCCACCCCGCGTCGTGACACTCAGGCTACCAGCGACATGACATAATCGCAGTTGCGATGTCACTCTTCAAACGAACTCCAAAGGCGACACAGTCAGACCTTGAGACACTCAAAACTGAGTTGGCTGAACTACGAAGCGAACTGACAAAAAGAACAAATGCGCTCTCGCTCGTTACCGCAGCGACAAACGGGCTTGATCAAAAAATTGCAATCATTGACGAGCGATTAAAGACGATGACAACCGAGCTCTCACATCAAATGCATGAACTTGGAACCGAAATTGAAACACTTGTGAAAACTGCCGATGAATCGGCTTCTCGAGAAGCGCTAGAGCAGCTGCGCGTGAATCAAACTCGTATTGCTAATGAACAGGCTCGATATGAAATTGCATTCAGACAAGATCTTGCTGAAATCGTCGAACAAATTCGACGCACAAAATAATCTAAAAGTTAATTGCCAACCAAGGCAATAGCGCGGCTCACCAACTCGCGGGCCTCGGCGAGACGCTTTTGATAGAGGGCGAAATCTGGTGGTGAGCTACCGAGTGCTGCATCGGCTTGGGCAAACAGTTCTTCGGCGCGAGCCAAAAGGGCTGCTGGAGTATCTAGAACAGTTGCTACTCCACCGCTTGAAGGCAATGTTGTTGAAGGCGAACTTGAGCCAGTGTCGGTTGACGTATCTGGTGTCGCCTCTACCGAACCGTCGTCTACACGATCACCAAGATTTTTATCAAAACCAGGGAACAACTTTTGAATCGCTGAAGTTAAGTCATCAGCCATTACAACTTTATTGTTGTACGAAGCAAGGAACTTTCGTACGAAAATTTGTTTTGCACTTGGATCGTCTGGTCGCACATAAAGTGGGCGAACATAGACAAGGCCTTTACCGACATTGATTATCTGAAGGTCGCCGTAAATCACTCGTGAACCGCGTTGATCCAGCAATGTAATCTGCTGCGAAACAACTGGGTCACTGCCAATTTCAGCCGCGACTGTGGCTGGACCTTCCGGCAATGGATCAACAACTTTGTAGACAGTTAACTGCCCGTAAGTTTCTGGGTCGCTTGAGACCACCATAAAAGCTCGAAGTTCTTTTCGGGCATTATCAGCCGAGAAAGGAACAAAGGGTCGAAGCATCGAGAACACGCCCGAACTAGAAGTTGTTCGTGGGGCGTGGAACATCGTGTAGTACGGCTCGAACCGCGCAACGCTTGCGTCTTTTACTTCGCCAGTATTGGCCGCATTTAAATCGCTCGTGAAATCTCCGGCGACTACGCCTGTCAAACCTTCAGGCTCTGTAGCTGGTGCTTGAGCAACACTCCATGCAGCATTTCGATTGAAAAATAATGTTGCATCTTCAAACTGGTAGCGACCATATGTGTTGGTCTGCACTCTGAACAAATCTTCGGGATATCTAAAGTGAGCAACAAGATCTTTTGGTGCAAGCGAAACCGGCGTGAACAACTTCGGAAACACCGACTGCCAAGTTTTAATAATTGGGTCAGTTTCATCGACTACATAAAACTTCATTGACCCGTCGTATGCATTCACTGCAATTTTGACGCTATTGCGGACATAATTGAAGCCGGTATTCAATCCACTGCCGAAAGTGAGCTGATCAATGTTCGCCTGCTGCGCATATGGATAGCGGTTAGTAGTTGTAAACGCGTCAACTAGCCATTCGACTTTGCCGTCTACAACTACTGGATACGGATCAGCATCAAGTCGCAAAAACGGTGCAACTTTCGCCACGCGTTCTTTGATATTGCGAATAAACATGATCTGAGATTCGCCTTCAACGAGTCCTGAACCAAACAAGTTGTACTCGCCAAAGTGAACTGCAAATGCAACTCGTCGCATCAAAGACGAAAGTTCAACGCCGCCTTTTGCTGAATATTTGTTTACCTTGGCGTCAGCACATGCTTGTTCGGCTTCGCCGGTCTTTACCAATGCGTACGAGTCAAGTCCTTCGCCAAAATAAAGTTCTGGCTGGGTAATTCCCAAGTCTGTGTAGATCGGTCGACCATCAATTGTTACTTTGCTGGCGGGCGCCACGACAAGACCGCAACCGTGTGTATATAGAAGGTGTCGCGACACCCAGGTTCGGTTTGGAATACCGGCTGTATTGAGTTCGCGTGCGGCAACTAAAACTTGCTGTTCTCGTCCATTGATTTTGTAACGGTCAACGTCAAGATCGCGGATTGCGTAGAACGAAGTTTGACCCTCGTCAAGAACAAAACGATCTCGCATTTGAATTGGGTCAAGTTGGCGAACATCTCTCAGGGGTTCAGCATCATTTGAAACATCTGCAGAAGTAATCGGTTGATAGTCAACTTCGACACTTTTTACAGAATCTAAACCCATCGCATTCTTTGTTGCCAAAAGATTGCGCTCGATATATGGCAACTCTTTGGTGCTGACGTTTGGTTGAACAGAAAAACGCTGAATAACGGCCGGATAAATCTGACCAGCAACAAGTGCAACAACCACCCACAACATCGTTGCGAGAACCGGCAAACGCCAGCCCTTTTGCCAAACATTCCACAAGAACAAGACCGCGACTGCAAGCGAAACAAGAATCATCAAACTCGTTGCAGGCAACTGCGCATTCACATCGGTGTAAGTGGCGCCTTGCACAACGCCACGTGTTGATTGGGTCAATTCAAAACGTCCGAACCAGTAACTGACCGCACGAGAAAGAGCAATTGCCGCAAACAAAACCGACAGGTGTGCTTTTGCTTGTGGAGTCACATGTCGACCTTGGGTTTGCAATTGAATCGCACCATTCAAGTAGTGCGCAATCGCCGTTACGAGAGCGATCAAAATTAATGCAGCAAGAGACCAGCCGATCAAAAACTGAATAAACGGCAATTTAAATACATAGAAGCTCACATCGCGATCAAATAGTGGATCTTTGATGCCAAACAATTGAGAGTTCTTGAACAGCAGCCAGTCTTGCCATTGCGATGATGCAGGCAACCCAACCAGAAGTCCGAGTACGAAAGAAATTACAACTCGAACTAGCCACTGGCGTTTGGCAACAAGTTGTCGATAGCCGGCCAATGCGCGTTGTTCAAGTGAAATCGGCACATCATCGGGTGCCAAGCGATCCGCCAACCACAAATTGAGCAAAATCGCGAGCGAGAAAATCGTAACGAACACTGCGGCGAGACTTAATTGCGTGGTTAAGACACCCCAAAAGACGTCAGTTCTGCCGACGACGTCATGCCAAAGAATATTTACGTAAAAATTGGCAAGACTGCGCGCTGAAATGCCGCCAACAACGAATACTGCCAAAACCGCCGACCAGATACTGCGAGCTTTTCTGAAGTTACCGATGCGAAAGCCACCACCAGGTGTTCTCGGGTTGCGTGGACTACGCGGTAAGTCGGAGGGGTTCCGCACGATTGAAAGACTAGCTCCGTGATGGAACTACAAGACACTTACATCCGGCGTGTATTACGGGATGTTCGTCACCTGTTGGAAATTTTTCGCCGCAATTAACTTCACCGGCAAGCGAGTTGTCTTCAGCATCGGCACACGGAGGTCCATTCGGGTCAACCATCCAACAAACTTTCACTCCTGTCTCAAGAACGAGATAAGCGCCACGACTATAGGCAAGTCGTGAGATGTCACCAACAATTTTGTCTACCTGTTTCATCTTCCATTCGCGATAAGTGCTACGAATCAAGCTCGACATTTCGCTTGCACTACCGTCACTGCTCTCAACACACTTTTGAATTCGTTCACGCAACGGATAGACAATGTCGTCGGCCAGTTTTTTTGACAGAACTTGCATCACCGTGGCGTTGCTAATTTTTTTTCGCAAGTCCGATTTCAGACTCTTTGAAAGCGACTGCGCTCCAGACATTGCGGCTTCAATCAACTCTTTGCTAGTTGCTTCTACGAATGTTTGTAATTGGTTCTCGAAACTTGGCAGTACTTTTTCAAGTGCTACCTGTGCTTTCTTTGACTGTAAGTAGTTGAGCATTGCATTCTCTTCGTCAGCCAATACACGTTTAAGTTTTTTAACGAGTATCTCGTCAACTGCAATCAAGGCGCTGTCGCGTCGTTCAAACATCTTGAGGTCGGGCTCAATTGGCTTTGGCGGTTCAACTACTTTTTTCGGTGTCTCAGTTGTTTTATGTGATGAATCTTTGACGGTCTTTACTGAACTAGCAACATTCTCAGCACCGGCTTGGCGAAGTTTTGCGAACAAGTCATCAACACTCGACTTCTTTGGCTCGATTTTCTTGATCAATTCAGGCGTCATAACTTCAGGCACAGTTGGCGCAGTTGGCGCAGTCTGATCTACTTCTGGTGTTTCAGTTGAAGGATGCAGACGCCGCGATGTTCGACCAAACATCTGAACAATTTTGGCACGATGCCCGTCGTCGGGTTCTGCAGGTTGCTCGTCTGCGATCGTTGGTGCTGAGTCTTGAATCACAGGCACGATGTTTTCTGCTTCGACTACCGGTTCTAATTTTTCTGGTTCTGAAACTATTTCTGTGACTGGCTCGATAACAATTTCAGTAACTAGTTCTGAAACTGGTTCAGTTGCATCGTCTTCAAACTTTTCACGATCAAATGGCAAGACATTTGTTGGCGAGTCGTTGCGCGGCTCAATCACGCTGATTGGTTTTGTTTCAATTACAACTGGCACTGCCTGCTGAAATTCTTCAGCGGCCTCATCAAAATCGGTCAAATCTCCGACTACCCCGCTGGCTGCCAAACTTGCACGTTCAAATGCTGCTTTAAGTCGATCACGGCTGCGAATTAATTCTTCGATCTGCTGACGTGCGAGTTCACGACGCACCGCAAGTTCGTTCAAAAGTTTTTCACGATAAGCACGTGCTTCGTTAACCATTTCGCGACCTTGCTGTTTTGCAAGATCGATTTCTGATTCACTGTCGGTCGCTGCATCACTTCGTCGTCGCGAAGATTCGATCTCTGCTTGCTCGCGCAACCTCGCAACTTCTGCAGAAGCCTCTCGAACAATTCGCTCAGCGGTTTCTGCTGCGCGGTCTCGCATCTGCTGAGCCGCTTCACGTGCAACAGTTAAAACTCGAGCGGTTTCCTCTCCTAATAATGCTGTCACCGTCGCTTCATCTAAAACACCAGGGTCTGAAAGTCCGCGAGTCTGCATTGCTCGCATCTCACTTTCCAAAAACTTCTCTCGCTCTTGCAGACGGGCTAATTCTGCTGAGACCATTCGCAAGAAGTCGCGTACTTCGCCTTGGTCATAGCCCTTGCGCGAGACATTAAATTGGGCAGAACCTACGGCTGCGGGCGATGAAGGGTCGGGTCGGGAGAAACTTATCGCCATGCGACAAGATTAAACGCTATTTATAGTTCAATTGCGTCATTAGAGATGGCACTACCGCCCAACTCTTTCAAGACGCTGAGTGCCTCTTCGAGATTCGCAACTGGAATGATGCGAAGTTTTGAACCAGCGACGCGTCGAGCAGCACTCAACTCTTCTGCGGTCTGCGAACTAGGTACAAGAAAAATAGTTGCGCCAGTCGCTTTAACTGCAACAGTTTTTTGTCGCAAAGCACCAATCGCGCCAATCGACTCGTCGCCGTCAATAGTGCCTGTAGCCGCAACTTTGAGTCCGCCTGTGAGTTCGCCCGGCGTCAATTCATCCAGGAGCGCGAGAGTGAAAGACAAACCAGCTGACGGACCGCCAATTAAATCGGTGTTGATCCCCACTTCAAATGGCAAATCAACCTTTCGAGTGTCGGCAGGCCACACACCCATGATCGTTCGATTTGGATCGTCAGGGCTGACCATCAATTCAATTTTCTTTTTGACTGACTTCTCTGATTTGTGAGGAGTGATGGTCACTTCAACAACGTCACCAGGTGAGTAGTCGGCGATGATCGGCATCAAGTCAGAAAGCTTTGGGATCTCAATGCCATCAAAAGCAGTGATCGTGTCACCGGGGTCGAGTTGTAAACAGGCGCTTAATGGTTTCGGAGCATCTTCACAGACGAGTCTCTCAATAATTAGTGCACCATAAGAAATAGAAACGTCATAACCGAGTCGTCTGAGTGCGACATACTCGGCGATTTGTTTCGCCGTGGCCATTGCTTGAAACCCGAGTCGCCGTTGTTCGCTAGGTGTTGACTTTCCAAATTTTTCTTCACGATTCAAGACATCGACATCGGGATCTAGAACTCCGACGAGTGCGTCAAGCGCGGTCAGCTTTGATCCGTAGGCAGTAACAAACAAAATTGGCGCAGAGGTTGTATATCGCGTGACCTGACTCAATGCTTGCTTGTCAAAAGTAAATCGTGATGCAACTTGCTCTGCTGAACCTGGAGCTACTTCCCAATAATTTATTTTCACTACCGCAGATGTGATCATCGCGCCCGTGATGAGCCAAACAATTGTTATTAACGGTAGAGCCCACCACATGTTGCGTTGGCGTGGCGCAATAACGGTTTCCTGCTCAGCTGCGACCGTCGGCGATACGCTAGAAGGAGTTGTGGTTGTGTCGATACTCATGTCACTCACCGTCTTTGATGTTACGGTCAGGTCTAGCGCAATCATCATGCTGAGCATGATTGCTTTTTGGTTCGCAACCCGCGGTCGCACAAGGGCGCAATTCAAACCAGTGATGGTGCGAGTCGACAACAAGCGCCCATATTTTTACCAACAACTTTCTAGAGAGCGCACTCTTAAATCGGCCGGCCTTCTTGGATTAAGTGGCTTAGCCATCGCAATCTTGTTCGCCGTCGTCTTATCGGTGTTGGCCACCTTCGTGTTTTCTAGACTCACAGGTTCTTTAGGAAACTGACGAATGAAGATCCTTGTAACTGGCGCAGACGGCTTTATCGGGTCGCACGTTGTTGAAACACTTGTCAAGAGCGGGCATGAAGTTCGAGCATTCGTGCTCTACAACTCATTCAACTCTTGGGGATGGTTGGACGACTCAGACAAATCTGTTCGCGAAAGCATCGACGTCTTCGCTGGAGACATTCGTGATCCGCACGGGGTCGACAACGCTGTGTCTGGCCAAGATGTGATTTTGAATCTCGCGGCGCTGATTGCAATTCCTTATTCGTACCACTCACCCGACACGTATATAGATACGAATATCAAGGGCACGCTCAACATTTTGCAGGCGGCACGTCGACACGAAGTTTCGCGTGTGATTCAAACTTCCACTAGCGAAGTTTATGGAACTGCCCAATACATTCCGATTGATGAAAAGCATCCGCTTCACCCTCAATCGCCGTATGCCGCATCAAAAGTTGGCGCAGATCAACTCGCTTTGAGTTTTCATGCGTCGTTTAATACACCAGTTGGAGTTTTGCGACCATTCAATACATATGGACCACGCCAATCTGCTCGGGCTGTAATCCCAACAATCATTAGTCAACTCGCCACTGGACGTGAGGTAAAACTCGGTTCACTTTCACCAACGCGCGACTTTTCATTTGTGCAAGACACTGCCAACGGTTTTCTTGCCGCAGCAACGAGCGATGCGATCGTTGGCCAAACCGTCAATCTTGGCAGTGGTTTTGAAATTTCAATTCAAGAAACTGCTGAGACAATCGCCAAATTGATGAACGTCGAGCTCAAACTTGCCAATGATGAACAGCGTGTTCGACCTGAAAGCTCAGAAGTCGAAAGACTGCATGCCTCAATTCAAAAAGCCAAAGAAGTTTTGGGATGGCAACCACAATTAAAAGGACTTGAAGGCTTTAAGGCCGGACTGAAACAAACAATTGACTGGTTTTCGAATCCAATAAATCTGGCGCGTTACAAAGCAGATCGGTACAACCTCTAACTAGATGGCGACTCCCAAAACTTCGAAGCAAGAACTTCTTGCAGTTTTAAACTCAGTGCTTGGAAAATCTGCAGGCTCACCAATTGCTTTGCATGAGCCCAACATCGGCGATCACGAAAACGAACTGGTCGCGAAATGCCTGAGTTCAGGCTGGGTATCGTCTGTTGGCCAATACATCACAGAATTTGAAACTGGCCTCGCAAAATTTACAAAAGCCGAGCATGTCATTGCAATTGTTAACGGCACCGCCGCATTGCACTTGGCATTACATGCGGTTGGCGTAAAACCTGGTGATGAAGTCATCGTTCCTACATTGAGTTTTGTTGCAACTGCAAACTCGGTTTCCCATTGTGGGGCGATCCCCCATTTCGTCGACAGTGATGGTGACGCATTGGGTCTCGACCCCATTGCATTGCGCGCGCACTTAAGTGCAAATACTTCGATCAAAGACAACCAGCTCTTTAATACAAAGACTGGGCGACGAATCAGTGCGCTAGTGCCGATGCACACTTTTGGTCATCCAATGCAAATTGCAAAATTGGTTGAAGTCGCGAGTGAATTCAAGTTGACGATCGTCGAAGATGCCGCTGAATCACTCGGCAGTTTTGTTGGCAACACACATACTGGAACTTTTGGCAAGTGCGGTGTATTAAGTTTTAACGGCAACAAGACAATAACCACTGGTGGTGGTGGTGCAATTCTGACCAATGACGCAGAGCTCGCCAAAAAGATTCGACATCTAGCTACAACAGCGAAACTTGCGCACGATTGGGAGTACATCCACGATGCAGTCGCATTTAATTATCGCATGCCAAATATCAACGCTGCACTCGGTTGTGCGCAACTTGATCGACTTGACCCATTTCTAAAAGCAAAACGTAAGCTCGCAACAAAATACTCCGAGGCTTTTGCAGAATGTGACACGCTGAGTTTCGTCGCCGAACCAAACGGCACGACATCAAATTATTGGCTTAACACAATTCGACTGAACACCCCAGATTTGCAAACTCGAGATGAGTTGCTCAGCGCCGCACGTGCAGATGGGTATTTGTGTCGACCAGCATGGAATTTGCTGCACACTTTGCCGATGTACCTTGACGCTCCACGCGCGAACTTGCCGGTGGCGCAGAAACTTTGGCAATCATTGATCAATATTCCAAGCAGTGCGCGACACTGTTTAGGCGACATCTAGTGCGCAGAAAAATTTGCTTTGTAACCGGAACTCGCGCCGAATATGGCTTGCTACGACCAGTTATGAATCTCTTAAAAACAGACTCTGAAGTTGTTTTTCAATTAGTCGTCACGGGCGCACATTTGTCAGAGCGCCATGGCGAGACCGTCAATGAAATTGAGAGTGACGGCTTTACTCCAGATGCCAAGCTAGCGGTAGATCTCTCAAACGATTCTCGAGTTTCTGTAACTGTCGCTATGGCAAATACCGCCGCTCAAATGGCTGAGACTTTTTCACGGCTCGCGCCAGATCTGATTGTCGTTCTTGGCGACCGCTACGAAATTTTGGCAACTGCGCAAGCAGCACTCATCTTGGGTATCCCCGTTGCTCATATTCACGGCGGCGAAGTAACGACTGGGGCTTTTGACGACAGTATCCGCCACGCAATTACAAAAATGTCAAATTTGCACTTTGTCGCCGCTGACGAATACGCACGACGCGTAATTCAACTTGGGGAACAACCAAACACCGTCTTCAATGTTGGCTCTCTCGGGGTTGAAATCGCTTTAAGCGAGCAACTTTTAACACAACAAGAACTGAGTGCCAAGCTGAATCTTGATTTGAAGAATCCAATTCTGCTTATTACTCATCATCCGATCACTCATTCGGTCACTTCGACAACTTCTGAAATAGCGGAGCTTCTCACAGCGCTTAAGTCTTTTTCGTTCTGCACGATTGTTTTCACAGGAGCAAACGCAGATCCAGGCAATCATGCAATTACTGAGATGGTCAATAACTTTGTGGCCGAGGACCCTAAAAAACGCTCGGCACACAAATCACTTGGCCAGAAAAATTATTTGAGCCTGATGAAGATTTGTGCTGCAGTCGTCGGCAACTCTTCAAGTGGAATTATTGAAGCTCCGGCATTTGGTGTTCCGACGGTCAACATCGGCAGTCGGCAAGATGGTCGTCTTCGAGCAGATTCAATTATCGACGTCGCAACAAACCGTGATCAAATCAAAACAGCAATTGAGACCGCGCTTTCGTCAACGTGGCAAGAACGTTGCGCCAAACAACGAATGCGATATGGCGCTGACAACACTGCGCAACGTATTGCCGATACTCTAAAAACTGCTGCGACTAATCCACAAAAAACCTTCTTTGATATCTCGTGACAAACATGATGCAACCTCACAAAACTTTTCTGATTGCTGAAGCTGGCGTAAACCATAACGGCTCAATTGAATTGGCAAAGAAATTAATTGACGCCGCAGTCATGGCTGGCGCAGATGCTGTCAAGTTTCAATCTTTTGTGGCTTCGTCGATTGTTACTGCTGGTGCAAGCAAAGCCGAGTATCAGATCACCAACACTGGTACAAAAGAATCGCAACTAGAAATGCTGAAGAAGCTAGAGCTATCTCATGCTCAGCAACGCGAACTGTTTGAGTATTGCAAAAATAAAGGTATTCAATTTCTTTCGACACCTTTCGATAGTGCGAGTTTGAACTTTCTAACTGTTGATCTTGGCCTCGAGACAATCAAAGTTGGGTCAGGAGAACTTACAAACGCTCCATTTTTGTTTGAAGTGGCGCGATTGGCTAAAAACATAATTCTCTCGACCGGCATGAGCACCTTGGATGAGGTGACTGATGCGCTGGGTGTAATCGCGTTCGTAATGACCGGCAGCAAAAATCCATCTGTGAGTTATTTTAAGTCAGCACTCTCTAGTTCTGAGGGTAAAAAAGCTATTTCTTCGAAAGTTACTTTGCTGCATTGCACAACTGACTACCCGACAGTCCCGAGCGATGTAAATCTGCGAGCAATGTTGACGCTCCGCGAAAAATTCGACTGCCAGGTTGGCTTTTCAGATCACTCTGTTGGTATTCATCTTGCAGTCGCGGCCGTAGCAATGGGTGCAACAGTAATTGAAAAACATTTGACAATTGACCGCGACTTGCCGGGCCCCGACCATAAAGCGTCGCTTGAACCAAACGAATTTAAAAATCTCGTTGACCAAGTTAGGGATCTTGAAAACGCGTTCGGTGATGGCACAAAACGACCAACTGAAATTGAACTTAAAAACAAAAAGATTGCTCGACGAAGTTTGGTCGCTTTAAAAGCAATTAAAACTGGTGACGTATTTACTTCAGAAAATGTCTCAATAAAACGGCCGGGCACGGGTCGGTCACCATTTGAGTATTGGTCGCTGCTTGGAACTAAAGCAACATCAGATATCGCTGAAAACGAAGTCATTCCGTAATGAGCAACACCAAAACATATTTAATTGCCTGCGGAGGGCACGGCCGAGTTGTACTTGATGCTTTGTTGTCAAGCCAACAAACTATTCACGGAGTGGTTGACGCGAACATCGCCATTGGCACAGAAATTTTCGGCGTCAAGGTTGTCGGCGGTGATGACGTCATTAAATCTTTTGATCCACAAGTGACGAAACTAGTTAACGGCTTTGGGTCAACGGGCAGCAGTAGAAAGCGCATAGAAACTTTCGAGCATTGGTCTAAGTCTGGTTTTAAATTTCGTGGCGTGATTCATAAAGCAGCGTCAATTGGCGCAGAATGCAAAATTGCTGATAGCGCACAGATAATGGCCGGAGCGGTCTTACAAAATCGCGTCAGCGTCGGCGAAAATGTTGTGATCAACACTCGAGCATCAATCGATCACGACGTCGTCATCGCCGATCATGCAGACGTACGTACCGCGCGCGGGCTCGACTGCCGCCTCGAAACACTCCGTCATGTTGGCAAGGGCCGGAACATGGATATGCCGCACACGATCGTCGCCCAACGCGGCGAGCTGGTCGCCCAGGATATCGCCATGCTCGCTGCTATCAAAGACGATCAACTCGAAGGCGTCATCGAATGCCAGGACCGATCTTACCGTCGCGATGCATTGCTCCTGGCGGTCCTTCGTCGGCACGACGATCGATAAGGGGGGGACTATCGCCACGACGCACGCTTTCCGAGAAAATAGAAGATCATCAGGTCGATCATGTTGCGGATCGCCCATGCACCAGCACTTCCAACAGGTCCATACCGGACGGCCGCCAAGTAGGCAGCCGGAACGAAAACCGCGATCTCGACAAGATGCACCGCCGCGACAAGTCCCGGACGCCCTTTCGCGAGGATTTGCGTGAAAGGAACCTGGGCCAGGGCGCTGAACAGAAAGCCGATTGCCAATAATCGAACTACCGTAGTCGAATTGGCCGCATAGTCCGGCCCAAGCCAGATCGTGAGAATGAAAGGGGCCAAAAGGATGAGCCCTGCAACGATTGGGACGCATACGCCGAGGATGAGCATATAGGCGTGGCGCAGATCACTGCTCGCGTCGCCATGCGGCCCTTGCCCCGCCAGCTTGGGATAAAGGCTACGCGTGACCGCAACCGGCAGCACCAGCAGTTTCAGGACCAACTCCGACGGGGCCGCGTAAAAGGCAACGACAGCAGCACCGCGCGCATAAGCCAGGATATATCGGTCGAGATACCCCATCAAAGGGCTTACCGCGCTGGATACCGTCACCCAGCCACCAAAGCCCAACAATTGCCGCAGCTGCGCGCCGCGCACATTGGACGGGCTGATCCCTCGCCACACACCGCCCCGGGTTAAGCTTACGGCCAGCGTAATCGCGCGCCCGGCGAGAATGCCTGCCGCTGCTGCTGCGAAAGTCGGCACAGCCAACACCGCCAGCGTGGCGGCCACAATAGGCAACGCTCCCCCGATAACGCGCTGCAAATTGGCTTCAACAAAATGCTCGCGACCGTCCCAATACCCCTGGAAGATCAGATAAGGGAGCAGAAGCGGGATCGATAGTGCAATGAGACGGAAGCCCATGAGGGCATCGGCGTGGAGAGCAGGCGACACTCTTAGAACGACGTCGAGAAATTTCGGCGTCGCCAGCCAGATAATCGCTGCGCCACACAGACTACTGAAGACGGCAACCCAGAAGGATGTGCCAAGAATGTGGCGCTGGGTTTCACTGTCGATCTTTGCCCGTGCGATCAGCATCGTGACTGCCCGGGACAGGCCGAGGTCCAGGATACCGGCATAGCCAACCAAGGCCCAAGCCAGCAGCAATAATGAAAAGGCCTCGGTGGGAAGATACCTCGGTAGTACGGCCAAGCATGGCACCGCCACCGCGATGGGCACAATTGATCCCGCGACATTGATCGCCGAATGTCGCGTCATGCGAGACGTCAGCAGTTGCTGCGCCTTTGGCGAACGTTGCATCATTGCGATGACCGATCGGCGAAGACGGCCACCTTGATCGGCAGAAGGACCTGTTGTCACCTTGGCCCTAGCTCATTCTTTTAGAAAAGCGCGCGCAATGCATCACTTTGCACCGTACCCTGTCAACATCGTCTTTATTGTTCTCGCGACGATTAAAGCATCAAGCCAATAACCAAAGTTTTTAATGTAGTAAAAATCATAATGTAACTTACTGGTTACATCAGAAATATTAACGACATGGCCCTGATTGACCTGCGCCCATCCAGTAATCCCAGGGCGCACAATGTGACGATATCGGTAGAATGGTATCTCAGATTCATACCAGCGTGACAATACCTCCGCCTCGGGACGAGGGCCAATCCAGCTCATCTCACCGCGAAGAATATTGAAAATTTGTGGCAACTCGTCGATCCGCGATTTGCGAAGAAAGCCACCAATCCTGGTAACGCGGGCGTCCTCGTCCTGCGTCATGGCAGCATTGCGCGCATCGGTCACTGCCTGCGCTATCGGCTTCATGGTGCGGAATTTGAGAACTAGAAACGGTTGTCCGCGATAGCCAATCCGAACCTGTCGGAAGAAAACGGTACCGGAAGAATCCAGCTTTATCGCCACAGCGACAATCAAAAGAAGCGGAATCAACGCGACCAAGGCAAAGGCCGCTCCAAGCCAATCGATCGCCCGCTTAATGTCCATGTACGCCCCCAAGGGGGCTAACGTACCGAACTGATTCTCCGAGAGGTGCTCGAGTGGAACCATGCCGGAGAGCGATTCAATAAGGTGCTTCTTGTGATAAACGGGCAACCCGATAAGCGCGTAATCTGCCAGACGCCGCTCCCAGTCATCACTGAGCGGTGCGCGTAGGTCCACCGCGATAGCGTCGATTCCTTCGATGGACGCATCCGTGCTATCAATTCTCGCCCAGCGAATGCCCTTGGCTTCGCCGAGCAATTGCTTGAGCTCTTCGTCGTCGCCGATGACGCCGAACGTGATCTTCGGCGCACGTCCAATCAGCGCGCTCAGGTAAAACCAAATCGTAACGATAAGATAGCTGCCCAGCAGCAAGATACGGCTGTACTCAAATCTGCAAAGGAAGAACGCAACTAGT
>OFRL01000330.1_pt1 | contig 23741 bp, 28 predicted proteins | sample 1543121 | NCBI WGS metagenome assembly OFRL01 (sample SAMN07774228, study PRJEB24372) | wastewater metagenome | isolation source: Lake Maggiore Cannobio | place: Italy: Cannobio | collected 2016-01
TTGTTTTAGAAAATACAAACCAGATGATTCTGCAAGTGATAGACCATCACGAGATGACAGATCTTCACGATACTCAAATGATGACAGATCCTCACGATACTCAAATGATGACAGAGGTTCACGATACTCAAGAGACAATGGTAGAGAAGATACAACTGTAACTTGTTCTGATTGCGGTGATCAATGCACTGTTCCATTTGTTCCACGAAGCAACAAGCCAATTTACTGTAGTGATTGTTTTAGAAAATACAAACCAGATGATTCTGCAAGTGATAGACCATCACGAGATGACAGATCTTCACGATACTCAAGAGACAATTCTAGATCTAATAGTGGAAAAAATGACAAACTTTTGAGAAAACAAGAGAGTTTCTATTCAAATGGTTCTTCTAAATTTAATGAATCATTACAGAAAAAATTGTATGAAATTTTAGGTGGAAAAATTTGTTCTAGTTGTGGTAATAATGATGAACGATCTTTAGGTATTTGTGATGAAAATGGCAATCAATTATCTACTGATACTAGACGTGGTAGCAAAGCTGCATCTTGGGGAAAATATATTTCTTCACCTAATATTGCTAAGAAAGAATTAAAAATATTCTGCTCCAACTGTAATGATTCTGTTAAACCTATTTCTAAACCTCAAGTAGATCGTCCAAAAAACAACTCCAAAAGAAGTAAATATTTTCCTAGATAATTTTAAAATTATTTAATTATTCTTTGGTAATTTCAATAATTGATTTAATCCTATTTGTTGATACTATATTATGTTCCTTATCTAAAATTGATTGTATAAAATCTGCAAATTTTTCAACATTATATTCATCTTTAAATAAAATACTATGAGCTGATTTATCCTTTAATGAGATAACCATTTCATTTTTTATGATGTTTAAAATTCTAGCAATGTATGTTTGTTTCTCTTCTTTTATGAAAATTAGACTCATTAATTTTTGAGCTTCATATTCATCATCACATATTATACTGGTTTTCATTTATTTTTTAAAAGAAATTGGTCTATTTGCTGTTTTGCTTTTTCTCGTTTTGCTTGATGTACTTTAAGAAATTCATTAATTTTCTCAATTAAAATTAATTTTAGTTCTCCAGAAAGTAATTTTCCTGATTTATAATCTTCATAAATTTTCTTTAATTTGTCATCATCAGGTTCAAAAAATATTCTCAAATATTGATATGATACATCAATATCTGGATTTCCTCCTAGTTTTCTATGTTGTTGGATATCTGGTTGTCCTCCTGAAAATGCAAATTTGTTAATTTTCTTTTTTACAACATCTGGTGTATCTGTTGTGTAAATTGTTCCCTTGTCTTCTGATGATGACATTTTTCCTCCTGCTCCTGTTAATGCAGGTATCATAATATTGTGAATCAATGCTGGTTTTTGTTTTCCAATTTTTTGTGCAATATCTCTTGTTAATCTAAAATGTGGATCTTGGTCTACTCCTAAAGGTATCAAAACTGGTTTGTTTTCTATAAAACATGGAGCTGATTGCAATGATGTATAGAAAATCATTCCAATGTTTGTTTCATTAGTAAATCCAAATGTTGCTTTAGTATTTGAAAAATTAATTTTTTTTGCAACTTGAGCTGCAATTGGATATAATGTTTGAATATTTTTTGTATTAATGATGATTTTTGTTTTTTTGGATTGAAACCTAATGCTATAAAATCTAGTGCATTTTCATATGCAAATTTGTTAGTCTCCTCTAAAGTCAAATTTGGTTTTGAATAGAATTTTTCATCATCAGTTAATTGAAAATACAAATTTACATCAAATTTTTCTTGTAACCATTTTGCAAATACCCATGGAACTAAATGTCCAATATGTGTATGTCCTGATGGTCCTCTTCCAGTATATAGAAAAAAATCCTTACCTTTTTCATAATCTTCTAAGATTCTATTCATATCCCTGTGTGAAAAGAATATTCCCCTTCTAAGCATAAAATGATCCTCTTTTGCCAAATTCTTGATTTTCTCAAGTAATTCTAGTGATATTTTTTGAGTCCCAAATCTTTTAATTAGTTTATCATAATCGATATCCCCCTCAACATGCCAAGGAGTTACAACAAATTCATCAGTTGACATTCAACATCACTTAGGTTAAGGTTTAAAAAGTCTTTTTCGATCTTTGATCTATTGTCTCAAGTTTTTCATGATATTGAAAAAAAAATCATTAATTCTTTAAAAGAAAATTCAATTCAAACCCCTGAAACACTAGAAAAATCTACTCAACTTTCACCGGATCAAATTCGACGTGGAATTGAATGGCTAAAATTAAAGGATTTGGCTATTGTGGATGAATCAAAATTAAGTGTAATTAGTTTAGGTAAAAATGGTTTAGATTCTTTTGAAAAAGGATTGCCTGAAAGAAGATTACTAAATTTAATAAAACATGGACCCAGAAAATTATCTGATATACAAAAGGAATTAGGATTTGTTTTTGGTGCAGCAATTGGTTTGTGTAGAAAAAATAATTTGATTGAATCTTTATCTAATGAAATTATTCTAAAAATAAATCCTTCTATATTACCTGGTGAAAAAACTCTTGAACAAATTGGCACTGGTAAATTATCTAAAGATGAACTAAATCCAACTGATTTAAGTGAACTTTTGAAACGTCCTGATTTTATAATTGAAGATATTATTAAAAATAAAAAAATCAGATTAACTACTTCCGGAAAATCTTTAGATATTTCAAATATTTCTGGAGCAATAGATGTTGAAGCTGAAGTTCCTGAAATTTTTGTTGCAAGAACCCATCCATTAAAAGATACAATTGATGAAATCCGTGAAATTTTTGTTACATTAGGTTTTTCAGAGATATTAGGAAATATGACTCAATCTAGTTTTTGGAATTTTGATGCTTTATTTACTCCACAGGATCATCCTGCAAGAGAATTGCAAGATACTTTTTTCTTAGATGGAATTTCTACTAAAAAAATTGCAACACCAGAACAGATTAGAAAAGTTTCTGATTCGCATAAGAATAATTGGCGATATCAATGGGATATTAATGAAGCTCGTAAAATGGTTTTAAGAACTCATACTACCTGTGTTACGATTAAACATTTAGCTGAAAATAAGCCTGATGAAGCAAGAATTTTTTCATTGGGACGAGTATTTAGAAATGAAAAAGTTAGCTACAAGCATCTTGTTGAATTTAATCAAATCGAAGGTATTGTTGTTGGTAAAGATGCAAATTTAAGAAATTTGATGGGAATTCAAAGAGAATTCTATAAGCGAATTGGAATTACTAAAATCAAATTTTGGCCAACTTTTTTCCCATACACTGAACCATCCCTTCAAACTATGGTTTACAATGAAAAATTAAGTAAATGGATTGAATTATTTGGAATGGGAATTTTTAGACCTGAAGTTACTAAACCTCTTGGAATTACTAAACCTGTTTTAGCATGGGGTGGTGGTATTGAAAGAATTGCAATGTTAAAGTACGATTTAGATGATGTAAGAGAGTTTTACAATAATAATTTGCGATGGTTAAGGAGTAATAAAAAATGCCAGTAATTGAATTATCATATTCCCGTCTCCAAAAATTAATTGGTAAGGTTTCTAAAAAACAAATTTCTGATTCATTACCATTTCTAGGATTAGATGTTGAATCTGAAAATAAAGATTTAGTTAGAATTGAATATAGTCCAAACCGTCCAGATTATTCAACTGATTATGGAGTCGCATTGGGGTTAGAAGGTTTACTTGGAATTAAAACAGGTTCAGTAAAACTCATTATTAAAAAATCTAAGAATTATTCTATATTAGTACAGCCAACTGTCTCTAAAATTCGCCCATTTGTAACTGGAATTATTGCTAAAAATGGCAAAATTGATGATAAAACTATTAAACAATTAATGACTATGCAAGAGGATCTTCACTTTGGAATTGGTAGAAAACGGAAAAAATCTTCTATTGGAATACATGATTTAGATAAAATTTCATTTCCTTTACTCTATACTACCACTAGTAAAAATCATAAATTTGTACCATTGAATTCTGAAAAAGAACTTTCAATTTCTGAAATAATTACTGATACTCAAACAGGTAAAGATTATGGTCATCTTTTAGGACAGTTTTCTCAAATACCCATAATTTTTGATGTAAACAAAAAAACAGTTTCATTTCCTCCTATCATTAATGCTGCAATAACTGCAGTAACTACTAAAACAAAAAATCTCTTTGTGGAAGTTACTGGAATCAATAAGGATGATGCTGAAGATATGCTTTCAGTTGTTGCAACTATTTTACAAAGTGCTGGATTTAATTTAGAAAATGTTCAAATTTCTGGAGCAAATAATTCTTCACCTAAACTTCAAGAAAAAACAATGACAGTTGATCCTTCGTTGATTAATCAAACTCTCGGATTAAATCTAAGTACTTCAAAAATTATTACTGCATTAAAAAAATCAAGATTAAATGCAGTGTCTAAAGGGAAAAATATTGTCTGTACAATACCTGCATATCGATTTGATATTTTTGGACAGATGGATTTAGTTGAAGAAGTTGCATTAGGTTATGGAATTCAAAATTTTGAGCCTACAATGTCTCCATCTCAAACTATTGGTCAAATTAATCCCATATCTCTTCAGTTAAAATCCTTGAATCAAACAATAATTGGATTGGGATTTCTTGAAGCATTAAATTCAAGTTTAAGTAGTAAACGCGTCTTGTATGACATGACTAACAGAGATTATAAAAAAATAATTTCTGTACTTGATTCAAAAAGTCAGGAACACACTATTTTACGTGATTCTATACTTCCCGGATTAATTGAAAATCTTTCAAGAAATATTCATGAATCCTATCCACAAAAAATGTTTGAAACTGGAAGTATTTTTAATCTACATGATTCAATATCTGAAAAAATTAATCTTGCTGTAATTAGTGCACATAAAGATGCAAATTTTACTGAAATTAAATCTGTTTTACAAACTATTTTAAAAGTTGGATTTGGAATTCAAATTCAAACAAAAACTGCAATTAACTCAATTTTCAAAGATGGTCATTGTGCTAATATTATTTTTAATGGAAATATTATTGGTATTATTGGTGAGATTAACTCGTCAATTATTGATAATTATAAAATTCGTGTGCCTGTAGTTGGATTTGAAATTTCACTATCTGATTATATTCTAAAATTACTCTAGAAGTGAATTAACTCATTCTTTTTTCCATATTTTCAATACTTTTTAGTAGGATCTTTAATACAATTAAACGCCCAAGAGCAGGCACACATACGGAATAGGATGACGCTGATCGTAATCGATACCAATGATTTCTAATTCACCCAGGTGTGCTACATTGTGGGCAACCCCGGTTTCAGAACGTGATGAGGCATATGGCTATGTCCAATGAAATTTTGCGAGTCAGAACCGGGGAACACTAAATTAATTGAAAAATATTAAACATTGGTCATAAATCAAATATTGTATTGGTAAACTATTGGTTAGCAAAACAGGAACCCAGTGGACCTAGAGGATATAATTTTGAACAATTGAAAAAAGATAAAACTACTGTTTGGGACGGTGTTCATAATAATTTAGCATTAAAACATATGAGAGAAATGAAATCTGATGATCTAATTTTATTTTATCATACTGGTGATGAAAGACAAGCAGTTGGAATAATGCAGATTACTTCAGAACCCTATTCTAATCCAAAAGAAGATGTTAAGCGTTTTATTGTTGTTAATGTAAAGTACAAAAAAACTTTGAAACGATCAGTTACATTAACTGAAATTCAAAGATTGGGAATTAGTTAGAATTTCAAGATTATCTGTAATGCCTGTACCTAAAACCATTTGGGATGAGATCATTAAAATTTCACAAGGCTAATGAAATAGATTTATTGATATACTAGAATTATTTAATTATATTATGGCAACAGCTTATGTTCTAATTAACTGTGAATTAGGTTCAGAAGAAGCAATTATTGGACAATTAAAGGCCTTAGATGGTGTAAAAGAAGTTCATGGAACTTTTGGTGCATATGATATTTTGGCCAAGATTGAATCTGATACAGTTGAGAAATTACGAGAAACAATTACTTGGAAAATAAGAAAAATTGAAAAGATTCGTTCTACACTTACCCTTATGGGTATTGAAGGTCAATCATAACCACTCTTTTTTTCTAATTATGATTCTACATTTTATTTTTGTTGTTAAAGAGGAGGATCTTCAAAAACGTAAGCCAGAATTTGAATATATCAAAAAAATGGCACAATTTTATAAAAATTGGATCAATAAAAATTTTGGAATTAATTATGATGTTAAATGTGATGAATTAATCACAAAACCTAGAAGTATTTTTCAAAAACTTGATACTCATACACTTGTTCGTGATCATGAACAACGTGGAAATGACACATACCATTTTTACTTGACTCATTTTAAACCTCTTTGGACTGACTGTACTTGTGAAGGTTATCACTCTGAAAATTTTGGAATGATATTTTGGCAATCTCCAAAAGAATCAGATGATATTTTATTTTTAGCTGAAAAAAATTGTACAACTGTTTCACATGAAATTATTCATGAAATGTTAAGAATTAAAGGACATAAAAAATACATTCATGATGTTCATGATGTTTGGACAAAGCATTTCTATGATCAATTAGAATTTCAACAATACGGAGAAGATTTTGAAATTACTGAAGATAAACCAATGTTCTTAACAATGGATACTACTAAATTTACAAATTAATTTTTTAAAATTTTAACATTTTGTAACTGAATAAATATTATTTTCAAAATTAGCAGTTTTAAAATCTAATTTATTTTCAGTATCATTGGCTCTGGATTTATTTAATTCTTTGAGGTTAACTAATGCATCTTTTCTAAAACCTACTGATGAGCCGTAAACAGCATCAGTTAACATTGTTCCATGGTCTCCCTTTTTAATATCATCCACAATTTCATAAAATCGATTCGTTTCTTTTTGATTAACTGGATTACCTGTTGATTTGTTATGTGCGATTGAAATATACATTCCGTTATTTTTTACTGCAACAAGAATTTTATGATTTTTACCTGATGCACCAGGTATGGTTTCATTTACTAATACTTCACATTTATGATACATGCTTGATACATATGCAAAAAATCTGTATTGGGCAAATTTTCCTGCATCGTCATCCTCACAATCTACAAAGACTTTATGCAATAAATGTAAAGCATCATCATTCATACTTTGTAATCTATCGTCAATTCTTCCTCTTTCTAATAATTCTGATTTACATTCTTTAGCAATTAGAACTAAGATGAAATCTGGCAAGTTATAATTTTTTAATGCAGCAACAAATGAACCTGCTTGTGACATTCCAAATTTTGGAAATCCTTTATTGACCAAATTATAGCTTCTCCTGAGAAAGTTTTGAATTTATTGACAACGAACTATTAAGCTTGGTTTGGCTTATAATTGTTGAGAATTAATATGCCTATTTTCACATATTTTTTAATTTTTAAATTGTAAATATTAAATTCAGGAAGAATTTTCTTTATTATGTGGAAATTAATACAACACCTAAACTTGTTTCTAATGTTTATTTAAAATTACAGGAAAATATTGCAAAGTTTAGAACTGTTGTAAATAGACCACTTACACTTACTGAAAAAATTCTAGCTGGTCATTTTAATGAAATTTATGAAAAAAATCTTTCAGGTGGAAGAGATTATGTTTTTCTAAAACCTGATCGAGTTGCACTGCAAGATGTTACAGGACAAATGGTTATGCTTCAATTTATGCAAGCAGAATTAAATCAAACTTCTTTACCCACAACTGTTCACTGTGATCATTTAATCCGTGCTGAAGTTCAGGGTGATGTTGATATGAAAGTTTCATTAGATGAAAATAGTGAAGTTTTTAAATTTTTACAATCTGCATGTGCAAAATATGGGTGTGGATTTTGGAAACCAGGTGCAGGTATTATACATCAAGTAGTTCTTGAAAATTATGCATTTCCTGGTGGATTAATGATTGGAACTGATTCACATACTCCAAATGCTGGTGGACTAGGAATGATTGCTATTGGTGTTGGAGGTTTAGATGCCGCAGAAACTATGGCTGGAATGCCATGGGAATTACTTTATCCTAAACGAATTGGTGTAAAATTAACTGGTAAATTAAATGGTTGGACTGCACCTAAGGATATTATTTTAAAAGTTGCTAAAGAACTAACTGTTTCTGGTGGAACCAATGCTATTTTAGAATATTTTGGTTCTGGTACTAAATCCATTAGTTGTACTGGAAAAGCTACCATTACAAATATGGGTGCTGAAATTGGTGCAACTTGTTCTATATTTCCTTATGATGAAAGAATGGAAACTTATCTTAAGTATACTAACAGAAAAGAAATTGCAGATCTTGCAAATCAAAACAAAGAATTACTAGTTGCAGATCCCGAAATTGAATCCAATCCTGAAAAATTCTTTGATAAAATCATAGAAATTAATTTAACTACTTTAGAACCTCATATTGTTGGTCCTCATACACCTGATTTGGCAAGAACAATTTCCGAACTTGCTTATGATGTAACATCTAATGATTATGTGGATTTAATTTCTGTTGCATTAATTGGAAGTTGTACTAATTCTTCTTATGAAGACATGTCTAGAGCAGCTAGTTTAGCTGAACAAGCTAAATCTAAAGGAATTAAATCAAAAATTCCATTACTTATAACTCCTGGTTCTGAACAAATTAGAGGTACCATTGAAAGAGATGGACAAATGGATTCTCTCAAAGAAATCGGAGCTACTGTTTTAGCAAATGCATGTGGTCCATGTATTGGACAATGGAATAGACCTGAATTAGAAAAAAATGAAAAAAATTCTATTGTGACTACATTTAACAGAAATTTTCCAGGACGAAATGATGGTCAAAGAACAACTCTAAATTTTATTGGAAGTCCTGAAATGATTATTGCATTAGCATTGGGCGGTCGATTGTCTTTTAATCCCTTAAAAGATGATCTCATTGCTGCAGATGGAACTAAGTTCAAATTAAAACCTCCATCAATTGCACCTGAAGTTCCTGAAAATGGATTTGTGATACCTGATGGAATTTTTATTGCTCCACCTTCTGATTCAAATAATATTGAAGTAATTATTGATCCTAATAGTAAGCGTCTTCAACGTTTAGCACCTTTTAGTAATTGGATTGGTAAAGACTTTGTTGAACTTCCAATAATGGTTAAAGCAAAGGGAAAATGTACTACTGATCATATTTCTCCAGCTGGTGCTTGGTTGTCCCTTAGGGGTCATTTGGATAATCTTAGTGATAATATGTTGTTGGGTGCTGTTAATGCTTTTGATGATCAAGTTGGAAATGGTAAAAACATCTTAAATAATGAAATTGAACCTTTTTCAAAAATTGCTAGACATTACAAACAACAAGGCATCAATTGGGTAATTATTGGAGATCATAATTATGGTGAAGGCAGTAGCAGGGAACATGCTGCTATGACTCCTCGATATTTGGGATGTGTTGCAGTTATTACAAAAAGTTTAGCAAGAATTCATGAAACAAATTTGAAAAAACAAGGTGTTTTAGCATTAACTTTTAATGAACCAAATGACTATGAAAAAATTCTTGAAGATGATAAAATTAGTTTAATGAATCTAAATAATTTAGAACCTCAAAAACCAGTTACTTGTATTATTAATCATAAAGATGGAACTAAAGAAGAAATTCTATTAAATCATTCTTATAATGAATCACAAATTCAATGGTTCAAACATGGTTCAGCATTAAATGTTCTCAGAAATAAGAAATAAAATAAAAATGGGCCCGATCGGATTTGAACCGACGATCGATGGTTTTGGAGACCATCGCCCTACCAGGCTAGGCTACGAACCCACACGAATCAAAATAATTTGCTTGAATTTTAACTTACTTTAACCAAGATTTATTTGCAATAATCATTATTGTTGTATTGTAAGATAATAATGGTTAAACCAATTTTATTTGTATTGGGAGCGATTCCAGTAATTGTTGCAATATTACTTGCAGTTCCATTAGTAACAAAAAATGAAATTCCAATGTCTGCTGCAAACTCTTTTGATACAATTGAAATCGAATATACCAAACATCAATTAAAAAAAATATCTAATGGAATTGCTGAAAGAACTGGATCACAAAAAACTGAAATTCTTTTAATTGAGAATGATGGAAAAATAAAATACACTTTAACTGAAAAAGGATACACTCAACCTGACATTAAATCAAAAATAGATCAAAAAAAATTGGACAAAATTAAATCTCTTATTAAAGAAACAGGTTTTATTACAATAGACCCTGAATCTTTTACAGTTTTAGAAAATGCAACAGATTACCAAAAATCTTCTGTTAAAATTACTCTTAATGGACGTGTTAATCAAATTTATTGGCCAGAATCTTCTGCGACATCTGATTTTATTCCACCCCTAATTACTTTAGTTGAATCTGAGTTGGATAAAATAATGTCTGAAATAAGTGAATAGGTACAAATAGACTTAAGTAAAAATTACTACATGTTGCCGCTATATGGTGAAAGACGTGATGCTAGAGGGATAATTTCTGAAAAATTAGCCTCTATTGATACCTTACGTGGGTCAACTACATTAAAACGTGGATTTGCACATATGCAAAAAAATGGTGTTATCATGGATGTTACAAATGTTCAACAAGCATTAATTGCTCAAGAAGCTGGTGCTGTTTCGGTAATGGTTTTAGATAAACTTCCATCAGAAGTTCGAAAAGCTGGTGGAGTTGCAAGAACTGCCAGCATAAAAATTATTGAAGAAATTATGGATTCTGTTACTATTCCTGTCATGGCTAAATGTAGAATTGGACATGTATCTGAAGCATTGGTTTTACAAGAAACTGATGTTGATATGATAGATGAATCTGAAGTTTTAACACCTGCTGATGAGTTACGTCATATTTGGAAATGGGATTTTACTACACCTTTTGTAAATGGTGCAAGATCTTTGGCTGAAGCTTTAAGAAGAATTGAAGAAGGTGCATCAATGATAAGAACAAAAGGTGAACCTGGAACTGGAAATGTTGCCGAAGCTATTACACATATCAAAAAAGTTAATGATGAATTAAGAACAATTAAATCAATTTATGATTCTGGTGATAATCAAGATTTAGTGCGTATAGCTAGAGAATTTAAAGTATCATATGATATTGTTGAACAAACTGCAAAACTTGGAAGATTACCTGTTGTAAATTTTGCTGCTGGTGGAATTGCAACACCTGCTGACGCCGCATATCTGATGTCTCTTGGTTGTGATGGAATATTTGTTGGATCTGGAATTTTTAATGCAACTGATGCACAAGAAAGAGCAAATGCAATTGTTTTAGCAACTACTTTTTGGAATGAATCTGATAAAGTTAAGGAAGCTCAAAAAATGATTGATGAAAGACAATCTATTCATGGTTTAGATGTTAAAACATTAGAATTGCGTATGCAAGATCGTGGTGGTTTAGCATGAGTCTCAATTTAGGAGTTTTATCCATACAAGGTGACGTGTTGGAAAATATTCTTTCTCTAAAATCTGCACTTGATGCATTGGATATTGATGGAACTGTTACTAGTGTTAAAACTCCTGATGAACTTTCTAAAATTGATGGTCTTATAATTCCGGGTGGCGAGAGTACAACTATTGGACAACTATCTATGGTTAATGGTTTATTAAAAATATTAAAAGAAAAAATTGAACAAGGAATGCCTGTATTGGGAATTTGTGCAGGAATGATACTGTTATCTAAAACAGTACAAGATAAAGTAGTGGGAAAAATTAATCAACCTCTGTTAAATATTCTTGACATTAAATTGGAAAGAAATTCTTTTGGACGACAACGGGAATCTTTTGAGTCTGATATTTCTTTAAACTCAATTGGTATTCCTTCCTTTAATGGAATTTTCATAAGAGCCCCATCAATTTCTGATGTTGGTTCTAATGTGGAAATTTTATCAAAGTTTAACGAAAAAATTATTGCTGTTAAAAAGAATAATGTTATTGGAGTTGCTTTTCATCCAGAGTTAACTAGCGATATTTCTCTTCACAAATATTTTGTTAATCTTACAAACACTCTAAAAAATTAAAATTTAATTACTAGAAAATTTTGTTCAATAATAAACAATTGGCACTAGATTGTTTGTTTATTACTAATTAAATATCATAAACTCTGAATTCTTTCATGGTAGAACTAACCACATCTGGCTCTATAGCACCATTTTTCGAGCAGTTCTTTCAACAAATAAAGCAGGTTCATCCAAAAATTGACACTGAACTATTAATTCGAGTAATGTTATTTGAGATAAATTTAAAAAAATATGTTGGACCTGACATTCCACATGTTCATCTTGACGTATCATATGAAAAAGGTATAGATCTTCACTTAAAGCAGGAGGAAGCCCGAGATAAATTTCCAATAGAAATTTCCACTAACAAATGGGGAGATGGAATAATCTTTTCAGGATTAATGGGAATAAGACATATTGAAAAAATTTGTGCAGATCCACAAATAGTTAAAGTAACTGGAACTGCAACTCCTAGGCATAACTAATTTTTATAATTATTGAAAAAACAATTATTTTTTAATTTTTGTTTAAAATTATTATTTAGAAAAATTAATTTCAATGCGCATTGTATCATTAATAATTTTTATTACTTTTTCAATTATTTTTGAATCCGTTGTGAAAAATCCTCTAAATTTATCATTTCCAAGGTCTTCAGCAACTAAACCAAATGGTCCATTTGGTCCTTTTGTAACTACAATCCACATTTTTTCAATATTAGTATCTAAACAACTTAGAATTTCTGCTGTAGCTGGAACTGAGTCTGGTGGAATCAAAAATGGATCATCAAAACCTCCAATTACCCAAGCATGAGGAATTTTTTTCAAAATTTCTGTATATCGTTTTTGTACATATTTGTATAATGCTTCAGTCTCAAATGTGGCCAATAGTGGCACATAATTTTTTACTGCATATGCTTCAATATCCATGCTTAATCTGTAGAGATCCTCTCTTTTAGCCTCAAAATTGACAAATTTGGCTTTTGTAAAGTCCTCTAACGTGGATAATTCTGAATTCTTTGTAACATTCTTTAGATCGTTTTTTGGTAATTCTGGACATATAGTTTTTAATTCTTCTATGAAACTTTTGTACTCTTTAGGCAATAACAAAAAAATCTTTTTCAGCTATTATAATATTAATTTAATAATTTTCTAGTGCCAATTTAATTTATAAAAATAATTTAATCCAATAAATTGTGCATTGACTTCAAATCTTTTTTAAATGGTTGTAGTATTTTTGGAATTTCAATTTTAATTGAATCTTTTAATGACAAGTTTTGAGATTTTTTTTCATTCCAAACTTTTGAATTAAATTCTGATATTTCTTTAGTGATTTCTGGTTGTTCTTCAATGTTTTCAAAATTAACCTGTTTTTGTTTATGTATGCTTTCATTTGAATACAATGTTTTCCAAAGATGTTCTGTGATAAATGGTGTAATTGGGGCTAATAATTTTAAAATTGTTGCCAATGTTTTATGTAGTGTAAATATTGCTCCATCCCTTTCTTCATCTGAAAAATTAATACCATATGCTCTTGCTTTAACCATTTCAATATAATGTGCTGCAAATACATTCCACGTGAATTCCCTAATTGCAATTGCAGGTATAAAGAAATTATATTCTTCATAACCCTTTTTACATTCTTTTACTAATTTGTCTAATTCTGATAAAATCCATTTATCTGAAGCATTTGTAATTCCTGAATCTATTACTGGAAAACTTGATAAAAATCTAGATACATTCCATAATTTACTTAAAAATTTCTTAGTTGCATCAATTTTTTGTTCATTACATCTAAAATCATATCCATGATTAATCTCACTAGCGCTCCAAAATCTAAAAGTATCTGCACCTACTTTTTCAATTACTGGCAATGGATCTATTGCATTTCCTTTACTTTTACTCATTTTCATTCCATTTTCGTCTAACCCATAGCCCATAACCCAAGCTTCAGACCATGGTTTTTCTCCAGTTAATTCCTCACATCTCAATAAGGTGTAATACAACCATGTTCTCACAATATCTTTTGCTTGCGGTCTAATTGATACTGGATACACTTTATTGAAAAATTCATTATCTCTGTTAAATTTACTAATGAATAATGGTGATACACTGGAATCCATCCATGTATCAAATGTTCTTTCTTCACCAATAAATTCTGTAGATTTACATTTCACACAATTTGTAATTGGACATTTTTCATTCCATGGTCTGTAGTATTTTCCAGGTTCTGGAACATGTGGTTCTGAACAATTTTTACAATACCAAATTGGAATTTCAGTTCCATAAAATCTCCTTCTTGAAATAGGCCAATCAATATTAATGGATTCCAACCAATTCATCAAAATCTGCTTATGCATTGTAGGATGAAATGTAATTTCTTTTCCAACTTCTTTCATTTTTTCTATTTTATCTTTTTGTTTAAGATAATATTCTTCCATAGGAATTATTTCAATTGGAGTTTTACTTCTTTCTGAAATTGGAGTTCTATGAACAATATTTTCAATTTTTTCAATAAATCCTGCAGTTTCTAAATCTTCAATGATTTTTGTTCTTGCTTGTTTTGGTTTTAATCCCGCATATTCTCCAGCAACTTCAGTCATTCTTCCATCTAATCCAATTGCAACTATTTCTTCTAATTGTAATTCTCTAAATATTGCAACATCATTTTGATCACCATAACTGCAAACCATTACTGCTCCTGAACCAAATTCTTGTTTGGCTGAATGATGAGTTCTTAATTCTACTTCTAAATTTGTTATTGGAACAATTATTTTTTTACCAATATGTTCTGAATATCTCTGATCCTCAGGATTCACAATGATTGTTTTACATGCACAAAGTAATTCTGGTCTTGTACTTGCAATAATTATTTCTCGATCTGTATTTTTAATTTTAAATTTCATGTAAACAAGTTTTGTTTGTAAATCCTCATAAATTATTTCAGCATCTGCAATCGTAGTTCCTGAAACCCAATCATAATTATTGGGTCTATTTGCAAGATATACTTCACCTTTTTTCCATAATTTGATGAATGTTGATTGTGTTAATGTTCTATATTCTTCTGAATCTGTTCTATAGTAATTTGCAAAATCTCCACTAATTCCTAAATTTTTCATAATTAGAATCATTTCTGCTTCCAAATCGTCCAATGCATCTCTGCATAAATTTAAAAATTCACTACGTTCCGTTTCTCTCATTCTAATGTTATGTTTTTTTTCAGTATAGAGTTCCACTGGTAATCCATTTCTGTCGATTCCTATTGGGAAATACACATTTTTTCCAGCCATTCTTGCAGTACGTGCTATCATATCTATTTGTGAATAATGAGCTGCTGCACCAATATGCCACGGTCTACCAGATGGATATGGTGGTGGTGTATCTATTGTAAAATTATCTTCTTTTGGTATAAAATCATAAATTTTGTTTTCTTCCCACTGTTTTAGAATATTTTTTTCTAATTTTGGATTCCATGATATTTCTGATATTTTAGGTTCCATTTTTTATTTTTGAATATTGGAAATTATGTGAGAACCTTTGTTGTATCCTTCATAAATGTAGACTCCCAGTGCTTCCACATTTTCAGGCATTTTTGGAGCTAATAATTTAATAATTTCAGTTGAAAGATTTTCAACTGTGGCTTCACCCTCTAAAAGATATGTTGTGTGTTTTGGAACTTGTAAATCAAACATTCCTTTTGGTCCATCAAAAGTAATTTGATAATGTGATTCATCCTCTTTTCTTAGATATTTTCTATTGATGAAAAATTTATGATCAAATTCGTTGACAACTTCTTTAATAATTTTTTTTGCTATTCCAAAATCAACTAATAGATTATTTTTCATTTGTCCTACAAGTTCTACCATTACTGATGAAGTATGTCCGTGTAAGATTGAACATTTTTCAACTAATGGTAGTATGTGTGCATAGTCAAATGAGAATGATGCATCCTCTAAAAATATTGAACCTGTTTGTGGTGTTTTGTCATAAAATACTATGTCCTGTAATTCTTTAATTTGTGCAACATATTTTGCATGTCCAATTGCCATTATTTTTTCATCAGGAAAATCTTCCTTGATTTGTTTATATTTTTCAATATCTGCATCATTGTCTATTACTTCAATAAACCCTTTAGCAGTTTTAAAATCAACTTTTACTTTATCTCCATTTTTTAATATCATTTCATAACTGTATTCATAATCATTTTCTAAAAATACAAGCATTTGTGCTACTGTTAATTCTGTTCTTGTTTTGAGTAAATTTCCCTTTTTATCGATGTATCTGAAATCTGAATCTAAAATTGTAGGATTTGTAGTCATGTGACATTTTTTGAGTATGGATATAATATAAATTCTGTAATGACATGCCTGAAAATTGTTTTATTTAGATTAAGGAATTTAAAATTTTGGCAAGTGTTACATCATTATTTGTAATACCTCCTGCATCATGTGTTGTTAATTCTACTGTAATTCTATTGTAAACATTAAACCATTCCGGATGATGATTCATTTTTTCAATTTCCATGGCAGCTCTAGTCATAAATCCAAATGCTTGATTGAAATTATCAAATTGAAATTCTTTGTATAATTTATTATTTTTTATACTCCATCCCGATAATTTTTTTAGTTCTTCATTTATGGTTGAATCTGATAATTTTATCATATTAATTAATTCATATTGTTAGATTAAAAGATTGATAATTTTACCAAAGTTTACCTTGCATTTGCAAAATTAATTTAATATCCTTTGAAATAGTAGATAATGTATCCAAGTCATAATTTGCATTTGTAAAATCTACTGATGTAAAAATGGCACCATCAAAATTCGTATGTCTCAAATTTACACTGCTTAGATTTGTATTTCTTAAATCCGCATTTCTTAAATCCGCATAAAATAAATCCGCTCCACTAATATTTACATTTGTGAGATTAACACCATACATGTCAGTATCCCATAATTTTGCATTTACAAGTTTTGCATTTTGTAAATTTGCTCCTCTTAGTTTGACATTAAATAAAATTGTATTAGTTAAATCCGCTCCACTTAAATCCGCTCCACTAAAATCTGCATTATGAATATCTCTATCTCTTAAATTCACTTCTGTTAAATTAGTATTTGACAAATTTCTTCCAATTAATTCTTCATACTCAAAATTCACTTTTGATAAATTCCTTTTTTTAAAAATATCTCCAGGCTCCATTATTTCTCAGTAAAATGTTTCATTATTATGATGTTTATGATATTTTCCTTATCTAATCATGATTTATGGAAATATATGTAAAATTAATTCTATCATATAGTGTAAGCATATGGATTTAATTAATCAAACATTGCTAGAAAACATAAAAAATTCTATTTCTTATGTAGTTCCAAAAAAGAAAATAGGTGTTGCTTTTTCTGGTGGTGTTGACAGTACATTAATTTCAAAAATCTGTACAGATATGGGTTTTGATATTGTTCTATTGACTATTGGTTTTTCTGAATCTCATGATATTATATTTTCTAAAGAAGTTAATGAACAATTGAATTATTCCCATCATATTTTAGAAATTGATCCTGAATCATTTCCAAAAATTACTTCTAATATTCATAAAGTAATTGCAACTAATAATTTATCTTGGAATGAAAATTGTATTGCTTTCTATTACGTTTCAAAACTTGCAAAAAGTTTGAATATTGATATTGTGATTACTGGTAATGGTATTGATGAATTGTTTTGCGGATACAACGCATATCGTGAAGCCTTTATCGGAGGTCAAAGTAAAATTAACGAAGTAATTGATTCAAAATTACAAAATGAATTAGAAATGATGAAAGCTGTTAATGTTATTGCTTCAGAGTTTGATGTAAAAATTCTCCAACCTCTATTATCTGTTGGATTTATTAAATATGCAAAAACTATTCCTATTTCTGAAAAAATTCATAGTTCTGATGATCTATATCGTAAACATATCATACGTAAATTAGCTAATGATATTGGTGTTCCAAAAATTTCCTGTACTAAAAGAAAAAAAGCATTACAATATGGTTCCAAAATTCATAAATTTCTACTAAAAATTAGATGAATTTTTTTACTGTGTTGTAAACTGATTTTTCTACATTACTAATAATCTTTGGTGATGCCCCAAGATGTTTTTCTGGTAAAAAAATTGCATCAATTTCATTATTTGTTAATTTTGATGAGAATGCTTTATCTTTTTTAATTGCATCTTTGTATGACATTCCTTTATCATTTGCCTCAAATGCAACTCTTTGCACGTCTCTATATGCTACAAATCTTGGAATACCTTTTTTGATTAGTGCTTCTAAAACAAATTCTGCAAAAATTTGTCCTTTTGTAATGTCTAGATTGTCTACAATTCGTTTTTCATTTACCATCAAATTTAAAATAATTTTAGTCATGGTTTCTAACATTTCATCAACTAAGATGGATACAGTAGGAATCATGAATCTTTCATTAGCTGAATTTGAAAGATCACGTTCATGCCATAATGGAATATTTTCAAAAGATAATGCAACTTGACTTCTTACTAATTTTGATAATGATGATACTCGTTCACTCTTTATTGGATTTCTTTTAACCGGAACGGCACTACTTCCCATTTGACCTATTTTGAATTGTTCTGCTACTTCCCCTATCTCTGTCCTTTGCAAATTTCTAATTTCTATTGAAATTTTTTCTAATGTTGCACCAATTAATGCCAATTCAAATACATATTCAGCATATCTTTCTCTAGGAACAACTTGTGTTGTAACTTCTGCTGGGAATAATTTTAATCTCTTTGCAGCTCTTTGTTGTACCTCAAGTGATTTTAAACCCATTAGAGAACCTGTTCCTACAACTCCTAATGTTTTACAAATTAAAATTCTCTTTTTAATTTCTTCAATACGTTCAATGTGTTTTGCCATTTCTGCAGCCCAATTTGCAAATTTTAATCCAAATGAAATAATGCTAGCATGTTGTCCATGAGTTCTACCTACTGCTGGTATTTTTGCATATTTTACAGATTTTTTTGCAAGAATTGATGCAATTTTTGCAACCTTAGGTTCAATAATTTCTAACGCATCTCTCATTTGCATAGAATTACTTGTATCAACTAAATCATTACTTGTAAGTCCATAATGTATCCAAGGTCTTGCATTTTTAGAGCATTTTTCACTAAGAGATTCTACTAATGCAGCTGTATCGTGGTCACTTTTTGCTTCCAATTGTTTAATTCTCTTTGCAGTAATTTTTCCTGACATTGCAGTTTTGTAGATTTCTTTTCCGACGCTTTTTGAAATTATTCCTATTTCACTTTGGGCTATTGCAGCAGCTCCTTCAATTTCTAATTGATAATTAATTTTCTTTTGTTCACTGAAAATTTCCATCATTTCTTTGGTGCCATAACGACCACTATCGATAGGTAAAATTGCCAACATTTTGATAATTGTATGTTAGAAAATAAATCTACTTGTTTTTCTATCTATTTTTGCGATCATTATACGATTAACCAAATTCACAGAATTTCAACTTAAATTTTTAAAGTTATTTTTGTTTAATTCCTGTATCTGATAGTACCCATTCTAATGCTTTCAAATAACCTTGTTTGAAATTTTTCTCATCAATTGCCCAGTCTGGATTTGCTCTTAATTCTGCAAGTAATTGATTTGCTTTTTCTGTAATTATTGCTTTTTCTAACATACTTTAATTTGAATTCTTGTTGATTTAAAATATTCTTAATAAACTTATGATGATTTAAATTGGATTGAAAGAAAATTTTACCGATACTAATGTCTTCATCTATTCCAAAAAAAATTGGAGAAAATCAATATCAAATTGACGCCGATTCAAATTTTGGAATGAAAGTTCCTGTTAGAATTTATGCTGATGATGCATTGCTTCAAAAAATGTTATCTGACAGGACTATCATGCAGGCCCGAAATGTTGCTTCAATTCCTGGAATTGTTAGTCATAGCGTTGTTTTACCTGATGGTCATGAGGGATATGGATTTCCAGTAGGTGGAGTTGCAGCTATGGATGCTGAAGAAGGAATGATTAGTCCTGGTGGTGTTGGATATGATATTAATTGTGGAGTAAGATTACTACGTTCAAACCTAACTGAACAAACAGTTCGTTTAAAATTAAAGGAACTTGTCAATGATTTATTCAGTTCTATTCCTTCTGGAGTTGGTTCTAAAGGTGCAGTTCGTTTAACAAATTCAGAACTTGATGAAGTTTTAGTAAACGGTGTTAATTGGGCTATTGAACACGGTTATGGTTCATCTCATGATTCTGACGTTTGTGAAGAAAATGGTAAAATACCAAATGCAGATCCTAACAAGGTTTCTGATAAAGCAAGAAAAAGAGGAGCTCCTCAACTAGGCAGTCTTGGTTCTGGAAATCATTTTCTTGAAATTCAAAAAGTACAAGAAATACATGATGAAGAGGCAGCAAGTAGAATGGGAATTAAAGAAGGTACAATTACAGTTTTAATTCATTGTGGATCTAGAGGATTTGGTCATCAAGTTTGTAGTGATTATCTTCGAGTTGCAGAACAATCTATGGAAAAATATAACATTAATCTACCTGATAGAGAACTTGCTTGTGTTCCAAATAATTCTGAAGAGGGTGAGTCTTATAGAAAAGCAATGTTTGCTGCATTAAATTTTGCATGGAGTAATAGACAAATGATTTCTCATTGGACTAGAAAATCATTTGAACGTGTATTTAATCAAACAGAATCTGATCTAGATATGAAATTAGTTTATGATGTTGCACATAATATTGCTAAAGTGGAAAAACACAAAGTTAATGGAGAGGAAAGAAAATTAGTTGTTCATAGAAAAGGTGCAACAAGAGCGTTCCCTTCAAATCGAAGTGAAATTCCCTCTAAATATCGTGATCTTGGTCAACCTGTTTTAGTTCCTGGTTCTATGGGAACATCAAGTTGGATTTTACTTGGAAAACCTAATTCTATGAACTTGAGTTTTGGTTCCACTGCTCATGGTGCAGGAAGAACCATGTCTAGATCACAGGCTCGAAGAAATTTTACTGAGGATAGTGTAAAAAAATCTCTTAATGATAAGGGTATTTTTATCAAATCATTAACACGAGATGGAGTTGTGGAAGAAACCCCTGAGGCTTACAAAGATGTTGATTCTGTAGTTAATGTTTCACATAATCTGGGAATTGCTACTAAAGTTGCAAAATTAGTACCTATAGGAGTGATTAAAGGTTGAGCGACGACGATTCTGAACTTCAAAGATTACAATCTAAACGTTTAGCTGAAATGCAAAAAAATATTTCTTTTCGAGATACTATGGACAAAAACCCAAAGTCACCTGAGGAAAAAATTATCAATCCTAGAGATGCATTGATAAAACAATTGGGATTTAGAGGATTAGAGGTTTTAACAAATGCTGAATCTCAATTCCCAAATGAAACTAAAATGATTATTGATAAATTATATGAATTGATTAAAACTGGTGAAATTACTGAAATTCTTGATGGTGGTAAATTATTAGCATTGTTTCGTTCAATTGGATTAAGTGTAAGAATGGATACAAAAATTAACATTCAACAAGATGGAAAATTTGTTTCGTTAACTGATAAACTTACGAACAAATCCGATGATGATGTGGAATGAATATTACTTTAGAAATTGGAACCAAAAATTATCTTGATGATTTACTTTGTATAAAAAAAAATCTTTCTCATATGGAAAGTCTTTTGAACTGCTATGCAAGTTACTCACTTAGTCAACCTTCTTCAAAATTTGGTTGGACATTTTTTAAATTAGAATTTAAATCTAATTTTCAAACAAGTATATCTGAAAAATTTTCAGATATTCTAGTAAAATATCAATTTAATGATGAAGCAGGTAAATTTACTAAATTTATGAGTGATTATTTTATTGCTCGTGGTTGTAATGTTAAAGTAAAGTCTGTTAACTAAACTCTTCTTCCTCTTTTTCCACCTTTCTTTCTGGTGGTGTCATGAGGAATTGGTGTTACATCGTCAATTCTTCCAATTTTAAACCCGCCTCTTGCTAATGCTCTGATGGCTGCTTGTGCACCAGGACCTGGAACTCTTGAACCAACTCCTCCTACTGCACGAACTCTGATATGAAATCCTGTAAATCCTTTAGTTCTTGTAGCTTCATTAACTGCATTTGCAGCTTTCATTGCAGCAAATGGTGATGATTCGTATCTATCTGCATTAACATGAACTCCACCAGAACTAATGGCAACTGTCTCAGCACCTGTTAAATCTGTCATGTGAATAATTGTATTATTAAAACTGCTGAAAATGTGAGCAATTCCCCATTTTTCTGGACCTTCTTTTTTGGTTTGTGGTTGATCCTTTGTTTCAACTACTGCCTCAGTCGTTTTAACTGGTGCTTCTACTTGGGCCTCAATTTCTGACAATGCTTACCAAATCTTAAAGGGTTTAAAAAACATTGATTTCATTAAAACGTTTCAATTTAGTCACTTGGATTAATTTTCTTTATTGTTGATATACTATAATTTACTGAATATTTTTGATGGCTTCAATTATTCTATTAGTAATTGTTATTGCGGTTTCTGTTGCTTTATTGGGCTCTGTATTAATACAATCCACTACATCGCTTAATAATCTAATCTTGTCACCATTAGAAAAAAAATGCCAAGAAATTGCAAACGAAGGATACAAAATCCATACCATTTATCCTACTTCAAATCCTGATCAACTTTTAGAAAATGATAGGAAAAGATTGCTATATCTTGATGATTTGTGGATGAAAGAATGTGTTTCTGTTTTATCTGATGAATCAATTATGAATATTGTCAATAATGTTGAAAGAGATTTTTCTTATGGTGAATAATTATTTAAAATGTTTCCATCCTAAATCTTTTAGTATTGTTTTTTCTCCTTTATTTTCTAAATAAACTTTTTTCCCTAATGCCACATAACCAATTTCAATAATTGGTGTTTTTAATAATTTTGCATTTTTAATTATTATTTTTTTATATTTTGGGGATACTGTAAATACAAATTCGTATTCTTCACCACCATGAAATACTACTGAATTCAAATTAATCTTTTGTTTTTTCAAATAAGTTTCTAAATCTTTATTTATAGGTATTTTATTTACAATAAATTTCTTTTTCCAAACAACATTTACATATCGTTCTACATATTCTACAAAATGATTTTTAATGTTATTCTCATACATAGTAAGAATATCAATTGTTAAATAATCTAAAATAGTATTCATATGTTTATAATTAAGTTCATCATTTTGCATTAGAGGTTTGTAATGTTTTTCAAGGAAAATCTTTAATGTATCTTTTAATTCCCTTATCTCTTTTTTAGGTGGTCTTCCGTTAGTACTTTCATTACATAAAATTTTCATACAACTATTTACAAACTCGTTGTCTATAATTGGTAAGCATTTATGAGTTTCATAATAATCTAAAAGATATAGTTTCATAAACATAAGAGTATGAATTACAATCTTATTACACATTAAAACGGTGTCCGTAATTTTAGGAAGATTAATATCATAATGTTTCAAAACATTCTTAATAGGTATTTTAATACATTTAAAATAGTCATCAGGAGGTTTTTCTTTAATATTACTCATCTATCAGCATATATCTTTTTTATTTTTCGTGTATCCGTG